>Ga0209777_10008499_pt1 | contig 11223 bp, 8 predicted proteins | sample FrelakmetHBP12HB_FD_187147 | JGI IMG/M metagenome (GOLD analysis project Ga0209777, IMG submission 187147) | Freshwater lake sediment microbial communities from the University of Notre Dame, USA, for methane emissions studies -HBP12 HB (SPAdes)... | ecosystem: Environmental > Aquatic >...
CTTTTAAATACTCGGATATTACCCGGTCTATCACTTCGGGGCAAATCAAGGGACAATCTGCGGTTATCCTGACTACCACATCGGCATAACATGCCTTTGCCGCTTTATAATACCTATCCAGACAATCATCTTCCGAACCCCTAAATATCTTAACCTTATTCTCTCGGGAAAATTTCTCTAATTTATCGTCCTTGTCCTTTAAAGAAGTGGCTATCATTATTGCATCTATTCTTTTTACTGCAGACACTCTCCTGATTACATGCCAAAGCATAGGCCTTCCCTTGATCTCCATAAGGACCTTACCGGGCAACCTCGTAGAACTAAGCCTTGCTTGAATTATAGCAACAATTTTTTTAGGCATAATTATGCGTTTTGACTGCCAAAGCGACTTTTAAAGTCTTTGTGGCATCGGCAACATTATTGAATGTATCGCGCTTATTTTTAAGACAGCTTAAGAAATATTTTGCTTCTTCGATATACATATCATTTATTTTATACCCTTTGGGCTCGCGAAAGATAAGCCATTTCTTCTTTTTTGCTAAATACAATTTTACGCAATGTTCATTAAAATCCCAAAATATGGTACCGGATTCACCGATTATCCGGCAACTCCGGGAATAGGTCCTTTGGATATAGTCCATATGGATACTCACGATCGGCCCGCTTTTAAATTTTAATAATAACTCCGCGACATCTTCCGTCTCTATCCTCAAGCTGCTCAATTTCCCATATATGCCCACAATATTTCCGACCTTGCCGAATAACCACAACGCATAATCAATCTCATGTATGGCATCTAAAATTATGCCTCCCCCTAAATGCTTTTTTGCAGAGTATAGGCTGCGGTAATCCTCCGCTGGATGCCAATCAGGCAGATACTGCCCGAACTCTATGCGTGCGGAGATTATTTTGCCTATAGTGTTTTTCTCCAGCAATCGCCTGATCCTTGCAATCGCCCAGTAAAAACGCATATTACATCCGACCATACTGATTACTTTCTTGCGTTTTATAGATTTAATCAGCCGGTCGATGTTTTTTAAATCAAGCGAAAGGGGTTTTTCGATAAAGATTTTGGCCCCCTGCCCTGCTGCTTCTAAAGCATATTTTACGTGTAACGCAGTAGGTGTTGTGATAAAAAAAACGGCAAAATTCCCTTTCCGGATGATACCCGGATCGCTAGAAACCGTTACTAGCGGAGCAATATCTTTAATCTTTTTTAATTTTCTTTTATCGATATCGAACCCGAAAATTTCTCCAGCCCGTAAAAAAGACAGATTTTTTATATGCCTTTGGCCGACCGAACCGCAGCCGATAACTATGATTTTCATAACGCCTTCTTTAATGCTGTAACCACATATTTAATATCGGAATCCGCCATCGCAGGAAAAAGAGGAAGCGTAAGCGTTTCCCTGTAATACCTCTTTGCCACGGGATAATTATTTTCCTTGTAGCGTAAATTATTCCGATAATATGGCTGCAAATACACCGGGATATAATGCACCTGAACGCCGATGCCCGCTTTTTTTAATTCTTTAAAAATATGTTTCCTTTTTGCGGCCTTTAACCTGATTTGATAAATATGCCATGATGATTTTACATATGGTCTTTCTATGGGCAAAATAATTTCATCTATCGCGGATAATTCCTTATTATAAATATCCGCTATCTCGCGCCTACGCCTCAAAAATTTATCGATTTTTCTCAACTGGCTTATACCGAGGGCTGATTGCAGATCGGTAAGCCGGTAATTGAAGCCCAAATGTTGCATCTCATAATACCAATCACCTGCGTTTTTATTGATAAATTCACCTCTCGCCTTGGTGATACCGTGATTCCTTAGCAAAAGGAGCCACTGATAGATCTGCCTGTTATTAGTCAATATGCTTCCGCCTTCGCCGGTAGTAATTGACTTTATCGGATGGAAACTAAAAATAGTCATATCTGAGTACTTACAGGAACCAATTTTTGAACCTTTATATTCTGCACCTAAGGCATGGGCCGCATCTTCAATAACAAGAAGGCCGTTCTTCTTGGCAATGGCGTAAATTTCTTCCAGATCGCAAGGGTGACCTGCAAAATCTACCGGGATTATCGCCTTGGTGTTTCTAGTGAGTTTCTTTTTGATTTCATCCGGATCAATATTTACTGTTTCTTCCTGGATATCGGCAAAAACCGGCTTTGCCCCGCAATATAAAATACAGTTCGCCGAGGCAACAAAAGTAATGGGTGAAGTAATGACTTCGTCTTTCGATTTTATTCCGGATGCGATACAAGCGAGATGCAGCGCCGCAGTACCGCTGGAAAGAGAGACGGCATATTTAGCACCCGTATATTTACACAAGGCATCCTCAAACTCCTTTATTTTCGGGCCCTGTGTAAGGAAATCCGATTTTAAAACCTTCACCACTTCTTTGATATCATTGCCATCGAGCAGCTGATGGCCATAAGGAATTCTTTTCATAAACCGCGCATTATCCTCTTTAACTTTTCTTCTGTTAACCATACCTTATTTTTATCGCTCGAATACCTAAAACCTTCGGCAGGCTTTTCCCCTCCCCTCCAGCTTTGTCTTTTCCACCAAGGGTGTTCGGGCTCTATAACAAAAAATCTCTCGAATTCCAGCGAATGCCTTGCTTCATCTTCAGTCAACAGGCATTCATGGAGCTTTTCTCCGGGGCGAATACCGATGTACCTTATCTTACACTTTGGCGCGACCGTTTTTGCCAAATCTACAATCTTCATACTGGGCATCTTGGGGATAAACATCTCTCCCCCGTGCATTTTTTCAATGCAACCGATAACAAATTCTACCCCTTCTTCCAAGGTAATCCAAAAGCGCGTCATTCTTCCGTCCGTAATGGTAAGTGTCCCCATGGGGGATTGCTGCTTAAACGAGGGTACCACGCTCCCCCTGCTCCCTAATACATTTCCATAACGCGTACCGGACATCTTCGTCTTCCTTTTTGGGCCGACATACGCATTAGCGGCGATAAACAGTTTTTCCATGCACATTTTAGTTGCACCGTATAAATTTACCGGACTGACTGCCTTGTCGGAGCTTATGGCCATAACTTTTTCAACATTGTGTTCGATAGCCATTTCAATTACATTCTGCGCCCCAATAATATTGGTCTTGACTGCCTCAAAAGGATTGTATTCGCATGAGGGGACCTGTTTCAAGGCCGCGGCATGGACAACAATATCAACCCCCTCCATAGCCATCTTTAACCTCTGTCTATCCCTGACATCTCCAATAAGGAACCTTAGGCGTTCGTTATTCCTGAACCTGTTCATCATCTCCCATTGCTTTAACTCATCTCGGCTAAAAATCCTGATAACCTTAGGCTTATATTTCTTCAGCATTATCTCCGCAAACTTCTGGCCAAAAGAGCCGGTTCCGCCGGTCAAAAGGACTACTTTCTTAGACCAATCCATGCTTATCCTCCTTTTCATCCTTATAAGAGATATTCTTTATTAAGTTATTAGCAGGAAATAATTTATAAAAAACTATTCACGCTTAATTTTGCCCCCAGAGAATCTGGTTCCCTTTCTGTTTCTTTATGATATAATTATAAAAGCAAACTAAAAATAAGGGATTTTAGCTTGTTTTATTTTAACAGAGACAAAACGGTTTTTCAAGGATAATAAAGAGGGTAAAATGAAGATCGGATTCGAGCTTCAATTAGACGAAATACCAATTTTTCTTAAGATGGCAAAAATCTTAATTAATGATTACAATGTGCGGGTAAGCGGCGTTTCTCTGGGCAAGAGATATAACGAGGAGATAAAAAACCATCCTATTATTAACTTTAATATCTCTGAATTTTTGAAATACTCTTTCAGAAAAGACATTACCCTAGATGAGATCGATGGTTACGTACATAAATATGGAGACCTGGGTTTAAATAGGATACTTTTTATAGATAGGGTATTATCGAAAAAGAAATACGGAGAATTATTGCATTGGGTAATAGGCCATTTGAAGTTCTACGAATACTATTTCGCGGAAGAACGCCCAGATTTTTTTGTGAGTACTATGGTAGCGGGGATGAATCAGTTGTCTGCATATTTAGTGGGGAAAAAACTAGGTATCCCTTATATCGGGATAGGAACCACGCGGATACCTAACGACCGCTTTGTAATTTGCCGCGATCTTGATGATAGCTGGGATACAGTAAACAAAATCTATTCGGAATTGAATAGAATACGTAAACCGGCAAGCGAACGAGCTAAATCATTTATTAGGGAATTTGAGAAGCGCCCCATAAGGCCGAAGTATATGAAAACAATCTGGCAGGCTTGCTCTATACAAAAATCACATATTAAAGAGTTTTTAAACCGCGCTTTTTCATATTATATGAAAGGCTGGGGATTCGGTAATAATAGATTTGACTATTGGACTTACTCTCCCCTTTATTATGCGAAAAGGGAACTAATAAAGATGATAAAGATAAGTTTATACGGAAGATCAAAAAAATTTAAAAAATATAAAGAAAAGGAAAAATTTATCTTATTTCCTTTGCATCTAGAGCCGGAGGCAACCTTAGACGTACAGGCGCGTTTTTTTACTGATCAGCTCTCCGCATTAGAGAATATAGCAAAGTGTATTCCCTTAAACTGCCTGATATATGCAAAAGAACATGCTAGCGCTTTTGGCAGAAGAAAAGATGAATTTTATAGAAGGATTTCTAATATTCCTAATGTGAAATTAATACATCCGGAGGAGAACACAATAGATTTAATAAAGAATGCTGAAATGATCATAACGCTAAGTGGCACCGTCGGCTGGGAGGCCTTACTACTTAAAAAACCGGTCATTGTCCTGGGTAATGTATTTTATAACCATTCTGACTTGGCAATAAAAGTCAATAGCTACGAAGAGCTAGAAAAAGCTGTTTCAAACATACTTACAGATAGGCGCGATAAGATGAACACGGGAGAGTATAATGAAAAACTAGGAAGATTTGTAGATGCGGTATTCGAAGGAAGTTATGAAGGATGCTGGGATCTCCCGCTCTATAACCCAGAGGTGCTGAACAGCGAGAACATAAGACTATTTGTGAAAGGGTTAATGCGTGATATTAAAAACCTAAAAAATACCTAAACTTTTTAATAAAATTCTATACGTGCATCTTTTATTTTAATTGGTTATAACCAGCCGCTCCACCGATAAATCCCGAATACCAAATAATCATTCCATATAGAGCTAGGATTAATAAAGATAAATCAAGGGAAAGATAAACAAAAGATCCGAGAAGCATTAAGAAAGTTACTAATCCAACTGCCTTCCAGCTATAAAATAAACCTACCGGGAATGAAATTACCAGCACTGACAGAATTAACGCTAAGAGCTGCACCCTCCTAAATATCCCATATCTTCTGAATAAAAAACCATGGCACAAACCATATCTATACATCATCCTTGAAAAAGCCTTTAAATTTCCTACACGGTAATGGTAAACCATGGCCTTAGGATTAAAGATAATTTTATATCCCTTCTTCTTTAAACGACAATCTAACTCCACGTCTTCTCCCGGCCATAAATCTTCCGAGAACCCCCCCTCTCCTAAAAATACATCCTTTCTATACATGACATTACATGAGGGATTGTTTGAAACAGAAACAATCCTGTTTCCTTTATTACGCATATAATCAGAGCAAAAACCGGCCTTACATAACAATAAAGATACGCGGCGTCCGAATTTTGATTCATCTGGCGGTATTCCTTGAATGCCGCCTACCGAAACTATATCGGGCCCCATAAACCCCCTAGATAACTCTTTTAACCAATCCGCATCTGCAATACAATCAGAATCAATAAAAGCCAGGTATTCGCTTTTGGACCGTTGCGCTGCCATATTCCTAACTTTAGGAGGACCCAAGGCAGTAGTATTAAATATTAGCTCTATTTTTCCTTGATACCGTTTCAAAATCTCTGATGTTCTATCTGCAGAAAAATCATCTATTATAATAATTCTATAGTTGCTATAATTTAGGCCCAAGAGAGAATTAATACATTTATCTATTGTTTTCTCAGCATTTCTTGCAGAAACGATTACGGCTACCGAAAGCTCATTCATTTTCCACCATTAATTTAACAAGATTATCTTTTCTTTAAGAATAGCAGGCTGATAAAAAACGAGGAAAACACAGTTTGTAGTCCGATAACTAGTAAAGTCATCGCTAAAATAGATTCTCTTATCCGGTATAATACTCCCAGATCCTTAGAAAACCATTCTAGAAGTATCAGGATGTTGATGAGTAATCCTACAGAAAATAGAATTCCTCCGATAAGAATTCCTTTCTCAAGGCTAAAACTACGCTGTAGCAAATTTATGATTTTATCGTATCTTAAAAATCCCTCTTTGACCGCATAAGTATGGGCGTAAATGCCTAAATTTAAAATCTGATAAGAAAGAATGGAGAGTACGCTACCAAAAATCATTACATGAATACCCCATTCCCTACCTAGAAACAAAAAAGGACCTTTTAATAGAATTAATAAAATTGATGAACCAAACACGAATCCTATTATGCCGGGAATAAAATAAAGCCACATCGGGCAATAGAGCAGCATAAAGCGAATATAACGCCAGGCATCCGAAAACGGCCTTAGTTTTGAATCGCCTCTACGCAGATAATAATTTATTGGAACTTCGTATATCTTCAATTTATTCTGCATAGCGGAAAAAATCATTTCCGTAGCAAACTCCATACCTAAAGTTTTTAACTTCATTCTATGGTATGATTCGGCAGTAAACGCCCGCATCCCACAAAGCACATCATACCGCTTAGCATGAAATAGAACCTTATACATTCCTGAAAGAATGGGATTACCGATATAACGGTTCATCCAAGGCATCGCGCCTTTTTTAATCTTGCCCTTAAATCTTGAGCCAATCACAAAATCATAACCTTCTCTTATTGGCTTTAAAAATTTAGGGATTTCATAAAAGTCATAAGTATTGTCACTATCGCCAATTACGATAATCTTTCCTTTTGCTTCCTTAATTCCTTTTAAATATACGGCACCGTAACCCCGCTCCAACTCTACAAAAACTTTTACTCCTAATCCTTGGGCTATATCGCGGGATTTATCTGTCGAGTTATTATCCGCTACAATAATCTCGCCTTTAATCCCTTCCCTATCAAATATTTCTTTAATCTTCGTGATGCAGACACCGATAGTTTGCTCTTCATTAAAGCAGGGTAACACTACTGAAACTTCTATCTCTTTATCCATCTTTATTTCCAGATAATTTCAAAAACGCGGATATAATTCTCCCCGTCTTTTTCCTCTATAAACGGCTTAAAGTGCTTTAACCCCCTGCCGTTTAAAAAATATAGCCGCACATACATGCTCTTTGCCAAGGTAGCATCAAGTAGTATAGCTTTATACTCGTCTTGATTTTTAAATATCAGGACAGAGAAATCCAACGTTTTATTCGGATATATAATTTCACTAAAGGCATCATTGTCAAAAATGAGCAGGCTCTTGGGTATCTTATACACCCCCTCCTGCGGGGAATACAAAAATATTGTTTTATCTTTAGGGCTGTACACTAACCCCCTGTCAAAAAACACTATATCGCCCCTCTTTTCACCTTTAAGCAGTGGGCTTTGAAAATTAAGGCGTGTAGAGACCCAACCATCAAATTCATCTTTTGAAATAAAGCCCGCCTCTTGATATAGCCTCTCAACCCCGCTTTTATTTGCAATAAAATCACTTAGATAACCGGTAATCTTTTCTTTATTTTCCTTCCCTAAGTTATATGCCAGGTATACTTTATTAAAATCCCAGTTTCCTAGAAATGATATCGCCGGAATGATCCTTTGCATATTATAATCCACGATAAAATATGCTGGTCCGGGCTTATTAAAAATAAGCCCCTCCTCTTCTTGCGCCAATTGTCTTGATAGATATTTCAGGCCAACCGCTTCTGCTTCTTTCGGGCCGGCAGAAATCATCTTCTTCAATATCAGGACCGACTTAAAAGGATCGTTGATTTTGCTTTCTATCGCATCAAAAGAAGAATTTCCTGCGCCATTTAACATCCGCAATATATTTACCGCCTCCTCCTCATTATCCGTTAACAGGACCCGCGCCATCCAGTAGGCCTGGGGAGAATTCTGGCTCTGCCCGTCAAAAATAACCTTGCGCTTTGCTATCACCTTAAACCAGTCGCCGAAATCCCACCAAGAGTTAAGTATAGAATTTTCCGGCGTCTTCTCTTTTAAATTTACTAAAAGTTTATACCAGGAATCATTAATCAAAGGAAATATTCCCTTGGCCCTTGTATAACCGCACTGCACACACTGCATGGCTAATATGGTAATGCAGGCTAAAAAGATCAGGGTCAGCCTGCTCTTTTTATTTTTGAGATAAATATACGCCTCGTTTATTACGCCGCCTAAAGAGATCCCCAGGGGGAGGGCCAGAAACATCAAGAATCTTACGCCTTGAAAAGAAGCAAAAAGCATGCATGCGGACCAGAATATCAGAATTAAATCTAACTCCTCGGGGGGTGCGCCCTTTTCGCGCTGGTTAAGCAGACAGCGCAGTAAAAGAAACATTACACAAAAGATCGCCGCGGCAAATAACATCAAACCGCCTAAATATTCCACAATCCCCGGAAAATCTACCCTGTTCAATTCCCCCACGGTTGAAAACACATTCGGCCATAAAATACCTGCTAGTGGCTTAGTTAAACTAAGCGCCCTCTGTAATTGCCAGAATAAAGATATGACGGGTTGGACGCCTGCCAAAATAATAATCCAGATAAAGCTAAATACTAAAAATAAAGATAAACACAGAAGATGCCTTCTAAAAAGATAAACGGCTTGCTCGCCATATCTTAACCGGAAGAAAAATACATTTAGTAAATGAAATGCTTCGTATAACACTATAATCAAAAAAATAAACCACCAACCCAGCCATGTAAAAGAAAATAACCCCAACCAGAAGGCAGAGAAGAAAAGCCAAATAGTCGTTTGACTTAACGAATTTTTTCTATGGGCAATAAGATAAGTCCAGATAATCAATAGGGGGAAGAGTAAGTTGAGGATATCCGTATCAAACCAACCTACGCAACTGCGCGGCAGAAAAATAGGCGCGCACCCTACGAATAAACAAGAAAGCACTGCGGCTAGATTGCCCCAGTAGCGGTAACAAAAAATATATAAAACAGTTATTAAAAACGCAAGGAATAAAAGCGGCAGATAGAACAGGAAAACGTATAAAGGGACTGGTTTGATTATATTAAATATTTTATATAGAAAAGCGGAAAAGTAAAAAAGGAATTTATTGTAAGAGAGCTCAGATCCGGAAGGCGCAAGCATTAAGCTGTCAATTTCTTTACCGTTTATAATCTTATCCCCGGGGTGCCCAAATTTCAAAACATTCTCTGTATACCTTGCCCAATGCCAGCAATCTAATTCCATCAGATACGTTTGGCCACGCGCATCCTGATATTTATCTTTTAATTTAAGATATTCGTCATTTTCCTGTTTTTTAATCTGTCCCTTATTCTTTTTATTATATTCGTCTATGCGTTCTTTGAATATTTTACTTTTGGCGCGGAAGTCAAAATCCGCAAATTCCTTATCTACGCCTTTACCTATATCTTCGGAGATCTTCTGCTGGGTTATACTTTTAGCTGCAGCTTTAAACTGGGGAAAATTTACGGGAAAGGTGCGGATATAAATATTAAAACCTAAAACCAAAAACAATAAAACGGCGGGTAATATATATTTCTTCATTTTTTCCCTCGGCAGGCCTGCATACACACACCACAGATATACTGTTCGGAAAGGCGCTGCTTCTGGAACCCTTTCAGTTTCTCAAAACATTTAATATGATCAAAATCTTCTGAGTTATCCTTAATCGCTCCGGCAGGGCATATTGTAACACAAGCGCGGCAGCTTTTACAGTCATTTTGCTCCGGAGAATCTAATTTAAGCGGCATATCCGTAAGCACGCTAACTAAACGCAGCTGGCTTCCTAATTCCTTATTTACCAACAGGTTATTCCTGCCGATCCAGCCTAACCCCGCCAGCACCCCTAACCTTTTATGCGAGAGATGCGCGCTCTGCTTCTGCCAATCTAAAATCTGCGTGGCAGGAATCGGCAGGGCCGAAAATCCCTTAGATTGAATAAGGTTATTTACCCTCAGCGCCAACTGGTCTAAAAGAAGATTCACCGCGCGGTAATGGTAAGAATAAAGGCGCGTAGGGCCGCCATCCATCTCTTCTAAAACGCTTTCTGAAAGCCTCACCCCCATGCAGATGGCTTTATCAAACTTATCCATAATTTTCGGGGAAAGCAAAAAGCTGTCTTTAATCCCCGAAATATCCGCTACCCCGAATAAATCCGCGCCCTGGAGAGCGGTAAATTCCTTTAACTGCAGGTAATTTTTATCTTTATCCATTGTGCCTCTTAAGATACACCATTAAAAGCGAAATTGCCGCCGGGGTAACGCCGGAGATACGCGAGGCCTGTCCCAGATTAACCGGCCTAAACTTATCCAGCTTCTCCCGAATCTCCCTTGAAAGAGAGTTAATCTGCACATAGTTAATATCTTCCGGCAGGCGGATTTTCTCCAAGTGGCTAAACCGCTCCACCTCTTTTAACTGCCGCGTAATAAAGCCGGAGTATTTCACTTCTATTTCTATCTGCTTTAAAGCATCCTCGTCTATATCGGGGTAGGTATCTGTAAAATCTTTTAAATCCTTTAAACTCACCTCCGGCCGTTTAAGTATCGCCTCTAAGGTTATTGTCTTTTGAGTTTTTAGGCGTGTGTTTTTTAAAAAATGCAATCCATTTTCAAAAGACTTTCTTTTTTCTTCTGTTTTTTGATATTCATCCTTAGTTACCAAGCCTAACGCATAGCCGATTTTACGTAGTCTCAAATCCGCGTTATCTTCGCGTAAGATCAGGCGGTATTCAACGCGCGAGGTAAACATCCGATATGGCTCTTCCGTGCCTTTAGTGGTCAGGTCATCAATTAAGACACCGATGTAGCTAGAGGCACGGTCCAAAATTAACGTCTCCTTATTCTTTACGCGTAATCCCGCATTAATCCCGGCAATTAAACCCTGCGCCGCCGCCTCTTCGTAACCGGTGGTGCCGTTAATCTGGCCGGCAAGATACAAGTTACGGATTAATTTTGTTTCTAAGGTCGGGTACAATTGCGTGGGGATAACTACCGTATGCTCTATCCCGTA
>Ga0209777_10008500_pt1 | contig 11222 bp, 7 predicted proteins | sample FrelakmetHBP12HB_FD_187147 | JGI IMG/M metagenome (GOLD analysis project Ga0209777, IMG submission 187147) | Freshwater lake sediment microbial communities from the University of Notre Dame, USA, for methane emissions studies -HBP12 HB (SPAdes)... | ecosystem: Environmental > Aquatic >...
TCAAGGACCTGGGTTGCGAGGTCACGGTCCTCAACGGCGGCTTATCCGGGTTCGGAAGGCCGTCCGAGCCGAACGAGAAGAACCTCACGGAGCTCGCCGCGCTGGTGCCGAAAGTGGGCGCCGACCTCGGGCTCGCCCATGACGGGGACGCGGACCGGACGATTGCTGTGGACGAGTTAGGCCGCGTGCTTCCGCTTGACATCCAGCTCGCTATCATGTGCCAGCACGAGCTGCGCAAATCGAAAAACAAGAACAAAAAAATCATATCCACGATGGAAGCGTCGCTCGCGGTCCGGGAGGCGGTCGAGTCAGAAGGCGGCAGCATAACGATCACTCCGGTCGGTTCGCTCCATGTGATGGAGGAGCTCGAGAGGCAGAACGCGCTTTTCGGAGGCGAGCCGTGCGGCGAGTACATCTATGAGAAAGGGGTGCACGTTCCTGACGGCCCGCTCGCGGCAGCGAAGATGGTGGAGATTTTCGTGGAAAACGGCCCGCTAAGCGCGCTCGCAAACAAATTCAAAACCAATCCGATGGCACGCGAGAAGTTCTCCGCGAAAAAGAAATATGAAGTCGTTGACGCAGTGAAAAAGGAAATCCGAATCCAAGGGAAGCGCTCGGAGGAGGACGGCGTCCGTGTAGACGAGGAGGACGGCTGGTTCCTCATCAGGGCGTCGGGAACGGAGCCATACGTGCGGCTTACGATGGAGTACAAATCGAAAGACAAGCTCGGGAAAAGGAAGGAAGAGCTCTCATCCCTTATCAAGGAAAAGATAAGCCATCTTTGCTAGTTTCAGAAACTTCCCGCTTTGCGATTGCTTCCAGCCCATTCACTAGTCCTTGTGCAAGCACTTGAACGGTATTTCTGTAAAAAGTCATCGCTCGGCCCACCACTGATTCCGCCGGCACCATAAGAGCTTCTTCTACGACTTTATCCATCTCGGGTCGAACGATCATTTCAACATCCTGGTTTCGAACTCCTAAATAACTGGGATCTGTATCCGGAGTGCCGTCATGCTTTCCTTTTGTCACAATTATGACGGGCGTATCTCCCTCTGCCAATGACGTCATACCATTAGCTTCGAATGCCTTTGTTGCCATGCCTGTTGCGGTTTGTATAGAGGTGCTTACTGGGAAACCGTGCGCTTCTACGAGCCCGAGCGCATTGAAAAATGATTCGAGAAATGGCTTGCCAGAGGCATTAGCAACCGGAGCCGGGTCAAAAAATGACCAATGTCCAGTAAACCGTCCTCCGTTTTCAAGAAATCTCAGGTCCGCTGCCCTTGTTCCATGGAATGCCATTGGAAATAGGGATCTGATATCGCTCTTCGAAAGCGAGGTCTCAATTCTGACTGGAGCGAGGGCCGCATCAACCAAGACATAATGCGCCCTGAATCTAAGCTTCCTTGTTTTCGCTGGAAGTGGAGGTGTGCCTGGAAATCCTAACTTTCTCATTATTATACATGATGCACAACAGTTTAAATGCCTTCCTCCGCCTCGCAATGGAGCACAAATCCAGAGAGTAGCTCCAAAAGAGGAAGGAGGATATCTCATCCTTGATAAAAGGAAAAAATCAGCAGGCTCGTATAGGAAATAAGAGAAATAAAAATAAGAAAAGGAAAAGCTAATCCATCTCGCCCATGCCGCCCGGCATTCCGCCAGGGGGCATGCCTCCGCCGCTCTTGCCTCTCGAGCTGATGATGTCATCGATCCTGAGCACGAGGCGGGCGGTTTCGGTCGCCGAGCTTATCGCCTGCTTCTTCACGCGCGAGGGCTCGAATATGCCCTTCGCCTTCAGGTCGTCCACCTTTCCGGCAAGCACGTCAACGCCGAAAGCGATGCCATCGGCCTTCTTGTGTTTCGTCCGAAGCGCCACGAGCGTGTCTATCGGGTCCATGCCCGCGTTCTCGGCAAGCGTCCTCGGGATGGATTCGAGGGATTCGGCGAACGCCTGTATGGCGAGCTGCTCCCTGCCCCCGATCTCGACCGCGTAGTCCATCAGCCCCTTGGAAAGCTCCATCTCCACGGAGCCGCCTCCGATGACATAGGTGCCGTCTGCGAGGGCGGCTCCAACCGCGCCCCTCGCGTCAACGACCGCCCTCTCGACTTCGGAAACCACATGGTCGGTCCCTCCGCGCACGAGTATGGTGACGGATTTGGGGTCCTTGCACCTCTCCACGAAAACCATGGCCTCGCCGGCTACCTTGCGCTCCTCGACCTGGCCTGCGAATCCGAGGTCGGTGTCCTTCAGGTCCGCGAGCGAAGACGCGATTTTTGCGCCTGTGGCCCTCGCGAGCTTCTCCATGTCGGATTTCTTCACCCTGCGGATGGCGGTTATGCCCTTCTTCGCGAGGTAGTGCTGCGCCACGTCGTCAATGCCCTTCTGGCAGAACACGACCTGGGCGCCCGCCTTCTCGATCTTCTCCACCATCTCGCGGAGCATCTTCTCCTCCTGCCTGAGGAAAGACTCCATCTGGTCCGGCGAGGTTATCTCGATTTTCGCGTCGACTTCGGTCTTCTCGATCTCGAGCGCCGCGTCCACGAGCGCGATTTTCGCGTCCTTCACGGACTTCGGCATGCCCTGGTGCACGACCTCCTTGTCCACGAGGACGCCCCTTATGAGCTCGGTGTCCATGACCTCGCCGCCGGCCTTCTTCTCCAGCTTTATCAGGTCATTGTCGATCACGTACTTGCCGTTCTTCTCTTCGGCCACCATGCTCACCGCGTTCACGACGAGTTCGGATATCTTCTTCTTCTCAGCGTCGGAGCCGATGCCCTTGGAGCCCATGGCCACAAGCGCTATCTTGTTGAGTATGTCGATGTCCTTGGGAGTGACCTTCATTGATATCGCCCTGAGCATCTCCTCGGACCTGTGCGCCGCGAGCTCGTATCCCTTGATTATGACTGTGGGATGGATGTTCTGGTCGAGCAAATCGCCCGCCTTCTTGAAAAGGTTGCCAGCGATCACGACCGAAGTGGTCGTCCCGTCGCCTACCTCCTTGTCCTGCGTCTTCGCTATCTCCACCATCAGCTTCGCGGCCGGGTGGTCCACGTTCATCTCCTCGAGAATGGTGGCTCCGTCGTTCGTGATGACTATGTCGCCAAGGTCGGAGACAAGCATCTTGTCCATGCCCTTCGGTCCGAGCGTCGTCTTCACGATGTTCGCCACCGCATAGCCTATCGCGATGTTAACCCTCATCGCGTCGCGGCCAATAATCCTTTGCGCTCCCTCGGGAAGCACGTACATCTGTTCTCCGTTCATCTGTTTTGCCATACTTTCACCTCATAAACCTGTGTTTCGTTTTCATTTTAGCAGAAACTGTGCAGGGCATTCAGCCTGGACTAAAATTTGACTAACTCCTGTTTACTGCGAAAATGTTTAAAAAAGTAGCGCTGGCACCGGGTTTTGCCCTTGCTGTGATTTTTTTGCCAAGCAGGCGTTTTGCTTGCCGAGCACAATCATTTATAATTTATGCCTGGCAACACTTTTTGATTGCTATGCGTTATATCCTCGTTCTTGCGGCAGTTCTGGCGGTTTTTGTTTTTGCTGGTTGCGTCGGCCCCAGCGTCCCTTCGGGCGGCGGGTCGAACCTCACCATGTCGGGCACAGGGGGAGGCGCGCCATCGGGGCAGCAGGGAACCGGCGCCCAGGTCAACGCTTCAGCAGGGCCCTTCTCTGCAAAAGACGGGCTGGGTGACGCGGATGCGGCAATCGCGGTCATAAAGAAAAACACCTCCCTGGTCGGCATATCCGGCGATTGCGGCCCTGATGGCAAATCCGGCGAATGGCAGTATTCTTATGATTCAATCGATTCCATGAAAGGCTACGTGGTCGCGGTCCCGGTTTCCGAATCCTGGCCCCGCGACACGGCGTTCTCCACCAAGCGCGCGCTTCCGGCACAGTGGGTGGACAGCACGGCGGCGGTGTCGGCATGCGGGCATGGCGGCGAGTGCTCGCTCGAGACAAGCCAGGGCAAGCCGGCATGGACTATCATCTCGGGGCAGGACTCCTGCCAGGTGGATGCCGTCAGCGGCCAGGTGATGGGGTGATTCCTATGAAAAACATATTCGTCATGCTCGCGGTTCTGGTTTCCCTTTCGCTCGCCTCGTTTGCGGTGAGTTTCAGCAGCGTGAACGTCACTCCGGACACTTCGGCAGCATACGCTACTTGGAGCACGGACGCGAACTGCACCTCGCAAATGGTCTACGGCAAGACCGCGTCCTACGGCTCCACCGCGACCAACTCCACGAAATCCCTCTCGCACGGGGTGCGGCTCTACGGCCTCGTCCCCAACACGCTATATCATTACAAGCTCGCGTGCAGGATCAATTCCACCTCGTACAACTCCGATGACGGCACCTTCACAACGCTGGAGGCTTTCCCCGACCTTTATATAAAGAGCATTTCGGCGACTCCATCAACCCCGACGCTCGCGCAGAACATATCCGTCAAGGCAACAGTAGGCAACAACGGCAGCATCAAGGCATCCAGTGTCGCGGTATCAGTTACCTGCCCTGACGGGGGCAGCCGCAGCGGCACCATCCCGTCCATAAGCCCGGGCAGCTCGTCCGCCGTCACTTTCGTGTGCCCGCCGCCTTCATCCGCGGGCTCTTACACGATATCAGCGACCGCGGACTCAGGCAACTCCATCCGCGAGGGCAACGAGGCCAACAACGCGGCCCAGATGAGCGCCGCGTACTCCGTGGCCCCGATGCCGGACCTCGCGATAACAAACGGCGACATCACGCACGCGCTAAAGGAAGTGAGCGGCAAGCTGACGGCGACGCTCAAGATCTACGTCTCGAACATCGGGAACGCGAAAGCCAGCAACGTATGGGTTGAGGTAGAGAACGAGGGCGGCGGAACCGAATACGCCAAGATATCCTCGCTCTCAGCCGGAGGCCGCGGCTCGGTGAGCATCACGCTTCCGAAGGCGAGCGGCCATTTCACGGTCATCGTGGACCCGAACAACACTATCGCGGAGCAGGATAAAGGGAATAACCTTGCGGAGCACGAGATCTCCGCAACCGCAGCCCTGCCCAACCTCGTGGTGGGCGCGATAACCCACACGCCATCGAGCCCGAAGACGGGCCAGTCCGTAGTCATAAGCGCAATCATAAGGAACAACGGCTCCAGCACCGCCCAGAACGTGCGGGTAAGGTTCGTGAAAGTCGAGAAGATGTATGATTACGAGACGGACACTAAGGGCGAGACCAAGGAGAGCGAACTCGAGACAGGGAAAAGCGGCATGCTGGCAGGCCTGATCGGCGGTCTTATCGAAGAGGACAAGCTGAAGAACGAGGGCGGGCCAGGCGTATCGGTGTCCGGCCCTGCCTTTGCGAACGTCACCGTTGGCTCGATACCACCCGGCCAGTCGAAGACCGCCAAGGCGACCGTGGTGATGCCGGACGACACGGAGAGCGTTCTCGTGGCGGTCATCGCTGACCCTGACAACGCCATCGGCGAGTCGGACAAGTCGGACAACCTCGCGACCCACACGATAAGCATCCAGCTCCTCTACCCGGACCTCTCGGTCAACACGAGCGGCATCTCCTTCTCGCCGAACGACCCCGAGGTCGGGGACAAGCTGAAGGTCTACGCCACGGTCAAGAACGAGGGCGCGCTGGCAGCAAAGGGCGTGCCAGTCCGCTTCTTCGTCTCCAAGAACGGGGGCGATTATGAACTCGCCAACAGCATGACCGTCGCGAGCATAGGCGCGCACGGCAGCTCCAGGCAGAGCATGGAATGGACCGTCCCCTCGGGAGTGGACTACGCGGACTTCATGGTGGACGTGAATAGCGACCATAAGATAATAGAGAAGAACTATTCGAACAACAACGCTTCGAAGGACATAAAGATCGCGCTTCCTGACCTGGAGGTCTCGGGCAACGACATCTCTGTCACGGGCAACGTCGCGGTCGGTAGCAATGTTACGCTCAAGGCGAACGTGAGCAACACCGGAACCGGCAAGGCGCAGGGCGTGGCGGTGGATTTCTTCTACGTGGGTGTGGACGGGAATGAGAATTTCATCGGCTCCAAGACAATCACACTGAACCCCGGCTCGAAGACCACGGTCAGCGTGCCGTGGACCGTGCCTTCCGGCATAAGCAAGAATCCCATCGTCATCGCATGGGCGAACTCGCACAAGGCGCAGTACGAATCGGATTTCGGCAACAACCGGGGCACGCTTCCGCTCAACGCGAAGCTGCCGGACCTTCAGGTCGCGGTGGTCGCCGCAAGGCCGACCGCGACCATACCCGACGCGCCGGATTACTACAACAACATGCCATTCACCATCTCGGTGTATAACGGCGGCAACGACAAGGCGCAGAACGTGCTTGTCCGCATCACGAGCGACGGCGCGAGCGCCCACGAAGAGACGATACCGCTCATCAGCCCCGGCGGGAACGTGAGCCTGTCGTATTATTTCCATATAACGAGCCAGACGCCCGGGGGCACGCACGTTGTCGGAGCCATCGTGGACCCGGCTGGCACGCTGACCGAGGCGACGCGGAACAATAACGAGGACGAGGCGACGATCAACCTGGTCCAGAACCAGAAGCCGGACGCCGTCATAAACGCGGACGTTACGAATCCGATTAGGAACCAGTGGGTCACGTTCAGCTGCGACAATTCGACGGATCCGGATTACCCGCAGAGGAATTATTATTCGTGCAGCTGGGATTTCGGGGATGGCAGCGAGCCGGTGACCGAGCACGAGTGGTACTATTATTATACCACATCAGGGACCCATACCGTGACTCTCACGGTGACCGACAACATGGGCGGCAGCGACACCGCCCAGCTCAATATCGTGGTCAAGCCCAACCAGTGGCCGGTTGCCAATGCGGGCGGACCTTACGTCGCATACACGAACGAACCCATCTCGCTGGATCCGACCGCCTCTTACGACCCTGATGGAAGCCTGGTGACAGAGGACTGGATATTCGGGGACGGCACCCATATTGATGGTGCGGATTTCGGACCCACCGAGCACACGTACGCCTATACGGGAACCTACCCCATAGCGCTGACCGTCCATGACAACGACGGCGCGTCATCCGTGACCGTTTTGTCCTCGGTGAGCGTGGTGACCCCGCCGGTGATGAGCACCAAGACCGGGACCCAGTACTATGTCGCCCACCACTACCACTCGCCGTGGGAGGCCGGTCCTCAGGCGGACGTATGGTATGCCACCTATAAAATCGATTACGAGCTGAAGTACACGCAGGCCGACCACGTGATAAAGAGCCTGAAGTACACCATCACCCCAGGACCGGCGATAGTGACCGCCGTTTCGGATGCGGATGAGGAAAGCCTGTGGCTTGACCTGACGGCGGTTGCCGCGCACGGCAAGACCGACATGAAGGTGAAGAGCGTTGAGATAAGGGACGGTGACGGCTCCGTGCTCTGGTCCGCGAACGGCGGGCCGGAAGTCAGCGCGAGCGAATCGCCCCGTTCCATGACCTACGCGGGCATAGACGCGCAGCCGCCGGTCTGGAACGACCAGAACTACGTGGTGATAAACAGCGGAATCGAATTCCCGGGCCAGATGTGCGCTGCCGAGCAGTTCAATTGCCAGCAGCAGGCGGCGACCTGGATATTCCCCTGAGGAGCCCCGACCCACGCGGGCTACAAGCCCGCGTGCTGTCTGGGAATGGCTATTCTAGGATGGACCAGCTAGAGGAGAGCGAATAGCGCCGAAGGCGCGTGATGAGCGAACTTGTGAAGCCATCTCAATTGTGCAACACAGTGTCAGGAGCTTCCTTTTTTCGTGAGCAGCCAGAGCGCGGGCTGCGGGTTGGAGGAGGACGGGGGCACGACCAGCTCGTGCCGCAGGTGCGACTCGCGGAACGCCCTTGTGAGCTCCATGAAATCGAGCATGAGCCTGGTCCTCGGGGGGTTCGCGCACGTCGCCGCGGCCTCGTAGTCGCGGGCTTTCCTGAGGTTGAACGCCAGCATCTCCTCGTAGAACTTCCTGCCCTCCACTGCCATGCCCGGCGTGAGGACATATGCCCATCTGCGGCTGTCCACGGGAAGGCCGGCGTAGCCGCCCTCCTTGTAAGGCACGTAGGTGAAATCGCGCAGTAGGAACGCGCCGTCGCTCGCGAGCATCTGGCGCACCTTGTTCAGGAACGCGAGCAGCCGGTCCTTCGTCTCCAGGTAGCCGAGTATGATGTCGCCCATCACGAGCCTGTAGCGGCCTTGCTCGAAGTCCGGGCTCTCCCAGTCTTCGGCCATGACCCGCTCATTCGTTTTGGGTCCGCAAAACTGCCTGCGCAGTATCGCCGTCATGGCCTTGAGGGATTTGTCCGACTTTTCATACAGGGTGACCTTAGCCCTCGATGCGCCGAGCCACAGCCGGAACTCCGGCGTCGCACCGAAGACCAGCGCCTCCTTGCCGCGTGCGGAGTCGAGGAGAGGCCTGGCTTTGCTGAATTCGTCAGCCCACTTCGGCCTTCTGGGCCATTGGACATTCGCCCATTTCCTGGCGATGCTCTCCCAGCCCTTGGTGTTCAGGTCTGTCCAGCCCCTTCGCTTTCCCTGCGGTTCCGCGATAGCGATTGCGCTCTGATGCATGAAAATCAACCATGCACGCGAAGGCGCCGTATTTAAATCTTATTACAGGAAAAACACAAAAACTTATAAATTTGTTATAAAAATAACAAAGCATGGCGCGCGCGACCGAGAAGCCAATTAAGATGACCGCGGGGGACATAGTGAAGGCGTACGTGGAGGAGAGGCCATCGCTTTTCGTTTATTTCATAAACGGCCTCATAAACGTGAACGCCCTCGCGAGGAAGGTCAGGGAGGACACCGGGACCGAAAAGAACGAGGGCGCGCTGGTGGTGGCGCTGCACCGCCTAGCCGAGGAGGTCACGAGCGGCTACATCAACAGGAAGCACGGGGAGAGGGCGATTGCGGAGCCTTCGGCTCCGGCTCCCAATTGTTCGGCGCTCCGAACAATGAGCCCCGAATCGCTGAGCGCGATTCGCAGGCGCCGCCATGGGAGAGAGCAGGCGGCGATGGAGAAATTCCTCGCAGACACGGACATAAACGTTTATTCCAATTACGCGGTCGCGGTCTTCGAGGGGCACAACCACGTGGACGCGGAGGTCAAGATCTCATTCGGGAAGAAGACCATAGTCGTCGGGAAGAGGAATGCACTTGAGCGGTACAAGCCGCGCGCGGACTACTACCGCGACGGCCTGGCCGTCGTGGAGTTCGTCCATCCAGAAGGAGCCGAGGACCTCCCAGGGGTGGTTTTCCGCATCTACTGGAGGTTCTTCGAGAAGAACATCAGCATAATAGAGACATTCAGCGCGTGGAACGTCACATACGTGGTCGTGCGGATGGAGGACCTGAAGAAGGTCACCGGGCTTTTCCTCTGAGGCTGTTGTAAATTGGCACACTCTTTAGCCGGCAGTTCGTTGCTTCTCTTCAGCATACCAAGGCGGCGCGGTCTTTTATCGTTCGAACGCCGCGCCAGTCATTGCCTGCATTCCTTCTGCTTCAATTTGCATCAGGCCTTTCCTCTGAGAAAGAATAAGAATAAATAACTGGTTTTCCATAAGCATTACACGTGATTCTGAATTCGTGATTCATCATGGACCTAGGGAAAAAGCTCAGGGAGGCGCTGGCGAAACTCACCAACCGCCCATACGTCGACGAGGACGCGGTGCGCTCGCTCATCAAGGACCTCCAGCGCGTGCTCATCAGCTCCGATGTCAGCGTGAAGCTTGTCTTCCAGCTCTCCAAAAAGATCGAGGAGCGCGCCCTCAAGACAAAGAAGCTCGAGGCTCTCACCCTGCGCGAGCACGTGATGAAGGTCGTTTACGAGGAGCTGGTCGAGCTCATGGGCAAGACCTACGCGCCGCGCCTGGATAAGCACAGGATACTCATGTGCGGCCTGTTCGGAAGCGGGAAGACGACGAGCACCGCCAAGATCGCGCATTATTACAAAACAAAAGGGCTCTCGGTCGGCATGGTCGCCGCTGATGTGGATAGGCCCGCGGCTCAGGAGCAGCTCGAGCAGCTCGCGAAACAGGTGAACGCCAATTTCTACACGATAAAAGGCGAGAAGGACGCGGCGAAAATCGTGAAGGACGCGCTCTCGAGATCAAAGGACGATGTCGTGATAGTGGACTCGGCGGGCCGCTCGGCGTTCGACGAGCAGATGGTCGGCGAGCTCAAGGCCATCGCGTCCGAGCTGGGGCAGGCAGAGACCTATCTCGTGGTCTCCGGAGACATCGGCCAGGTGGCGGGCAAGCAGGCGGAGGAGTTCAATTCCGCGGTCCCATTGTCCGGAGTCGTGGTCACGAAGATGGACGGCTCGGGCAAAGGCGGGGGCGCGCTCTCGGCTGTCGCGGCGAGCGGGGCGAAAATCGCGTTCATCGGCGTCGGGGAGAAGATGGGCGATTTCGAAGTCTACGATTCAGGCAGGTTCGTGGGCAGGCTGCTCGGAGTCCCTGACCTGAAAGGGCTCATGGAGAGGGTCGAGAAGATATCCAAGGAGCAGGACATGCAGAAGCTCGCCACCGAGGAGCTCACCATAGACTCCTTCTACGAGCAGCTGAAGGCGGCGAAGAAGCTAGGCCCGCTCAGCAGCGTGTTCTCCATGCTCGGGGCCGCGGACGTGCCCAAGGAGATGGTCCAGCAGTCGGAGGAGAAGCTCAAGAAGTTCGAGTCCATGATAAACTCGATGACTCCCGCGGAGAAGAAGAACGCGAAGCTCATCAAGGCGCATCCTGGAAGGATAGCGAGGATAGCGAAAGGCTCGGGCTGCTCTGAGAAAGACGTCCGCGAATTCCTCTCGCAGTTCGAGAAGATGGAGAAGATGATGGGGCAGTTCCAGAAGAACCGCGGCTTCAGGAAGAAGATCGAGCAGATGATGGCCGGCGGGCAGCTAGCGAACATGAAGATGGGCTGATATATTCATCTTCTGATGACCAATACCGAGGCGTCGTCATAGGGCCCTTCGGTCTCCTTTTCCTCAAACCTTCCGTAATAGAACCGCGGATAGGCCAGGGAAGGGCCCAAACCGAACAATACGATATTCTGCGTTATCCTCCTATACTCGTCCTCCAGCATTTTGAGTTGGTGCTTGTCAGCGGCATTGAGGAAGCCGTCACTATGGATGAGCAATGCGTCCCCCTCGCCAAGCGCGCCGCTGGCATGTCCCATCTGGCCGAATTGTCCGCGCCCAATCAGCCATCCCGTGTCA
>Ga0209777_10008501_pt1 | contig 11221 bp, 7 predicted proteins | sample FrelakmetHBP12HB_FD_187147 | JGI IMG/M metagenome (GOLD analysis project Ga0209777, IMG submission 187147) | Freshwater lake sediment microbial communities from the University of Notre Dame, USA, for methane emissions studies -HBP12 HB (SPAdes)... | ecosystem: Environmental > Aquatic >...
AGTAGTACCAACCAATAATTCAACCTGGGTAATCTGGAAAGGCTCATCCACAGCTTTTGCCTTGACTCTTAAGACTTTTTCATTGGTAGCGCCTTCCTGCACTAATCTGGTCTTGTAATTAGAATCAGAAATGTCAGAAGTCAAAGAAATCAAGCCAACAGCCAAAACTTGTGAAGTCACAACGCCACCGCCATTAACAGCAAAGCCACCAACAGAAGGGGTAGCAGTCACATTGTTATTGTCTTTATCTTGAGCCACCACAGAAGGTGCGCCAGCCACGGTGAACCATAAGAAGTCACCGCCTGGAGCAGTAGTTGTGGCGTCAAAACTAACAACTAACAAGACTGAATTGCCTGCTGTCACCGGCAAGGTGAAGTTTTGGAAAGTAACAGTTTCTGAACCAGTTGCCCCAGTAACGCCGCGTGGGCCGTCAATCAGGGTCAGGCCAGAAGCATCCTTTTTCCACAACTTGGCAGAAGCCATATCAAGATTGGCATTGCCACCGTTGTCTCTTGGGTCAAGGATTAACTTGGTTACTGTCACATCGCTGTCAGAGCCAGCTGTTAAGGCTAAGGCCACAGATTGTGCGTCCTTAGCGCCTTTTACATTGACATTGCTGCCAATATAAGATGATAAATCAACTGTCAAGGCTGAAGCTAAGACAGTTTGAGCATTGCCCAAAACTGGCGTGTTTGGCACAATGTCGCCTGCAGCCACATAATCATTAGAAGCCTGATACTTGACATCAGCAGCGCCAAAGATAAGACCGCCACCATTACCAAGAGTAACTTGATAAGTATTGCCGAATAATTCGCCACCAGCATCTTGGGTATTGGCAATATCAGCAGTCAAAGTCAAATTCAAGGTGCCAGAGAAATCAAAATCGTCAGTCATGTTCATGACGCCAGTAGTGATAGCGCCAGCACCGACAGCGCCTGGGATAGCAATTGGACCAGACACCACAGCTCCGGTATCAGTATTCACTAATTTAATATCAGTGAAGTAATTAGTGCTACCAGTACCTTTAACCATCATACCGCCAGCAATGCCAGCGATTTTCACCCAAGCATTTTTCACGGTTATTGGAGCAGCAGCTGTTACTGCAAACTTAAACAATGGCACATCCTGACCGCCTTTAGAAACATTGCCAGTAACAGGGCCATTGAATGCAATAGTCACCACACCGCCTTCATCAACAATAGCCATAGTACCGGCAGCGAAAGTAGAAGTGACAGTGCAGCCAAAACCATAAACAGCATCAGTGACATTTAAATCTGAATTTTCATCCAGATAAACACTGATTGTTCTGCCTGGTCGGCCAGCCACATCAGCATACAAGGTGAAGGTTTTAACCACACCAGATGCTAAGGCAAATGGGGTACTGAAAGTTAAGACAATCTTATCACCCACAATAGCGCTAGCAGTAGCCACAGGGGTAGTGCCCTGCTTTAAGACAAAGTTGGTCAAGTCTTCTGAATTGACTGAACCAGTCTGGGTTAAAGTCAAAGCATTGATATAAGATGCATTAGTACCACCAGTGATCTTGAAGTTAGCGATTTCAGCTGCCTGTTGGCCAACTTTTGGATTGATTGGCACAGTAGTTGGATTAATGGTCACATTGCTGACAGCCTGGGCACCAACAGTAAAGGTGTTGCCAGTCACGCCAGTCACTGCGCCGCCATTAATACCAATCAAAGAGAACCTGTGCTGACCATAAGGAGTAGCAGTAGGAACATTAGCCATATCAATGACCAAGAAATAGGTCTTAGCAGCAGAAATTGCCACATTTAAGGCGAAGGAAACTTCTTTGGTTGTGCTGTTAACTTGCTTGCCAGAAGTAACTCTGGTAGCGCCATCATATAGATAAACAGCAGCCACATCAGCAGCAGAGCCAATGCCTTCGTCCTTGAAATTCAGACTGGTCAAAGTGCCAGAACCACTCAAGGTGAATTTCAGCACTCTAGCGCCAGTTGCATTTAAAGCAATAGTAGCGCCAGCTGGAGTATCAGATGCTAAAACAGCAGTGAGATTGCCAGTGCCAGTTTGAGATAAACCCTTATCAACATTGATAGTTGGTGAAGCTGAAGTAGCGGTTGATGGACTATAGTCAGAAGCGCTGTTGATGTCAGCACCAATTGTGTAATTGGTGAAGAAAGCATCTGAAACATCGCTGACTTTTGTTGACCAGCTACCGCCGTATAAAGCTAAAGCAACTGCTTCAGTTTTTATCCAGCGTAAAACTCCACCAGGAGCAACTGCATACACTTTAGGATCGGTTTGGATCTTGATCATTTTCACACCAGGTCTAAAGGTAACATTGCCATTTGGTGAAGCAATTGAAATAGCGGCTAATTCAGAGTCAGTGATTGTCTTGACGCCTGAAAAGTCGTTATACCAAGTCTTATATGTGGTCTCATTTGGGAAAACATAGCGTTTCCCACTGGCCCCATAATAATACACTGCTGGCAAAGAAGCTTTGATCAAATCGCCTGAGGTCAAGGTAGTAGCTTGTGCGGTTGGCACAAATGCTGACAAACCAATAGCCCAGAGACAGGTCAAAACAACTACGCTGCAGGTAAAGACTTTCATTAATTTACTCATATTAATCTTTTTCCTTTCTTAAACTCTCTAATCAATTAACTAGATAAGAAGCTGAATTTGTGCCATGGTTTGAAAATCTTGCCATGACATTTGCCCTATTTTTTTAAAAGCCATCATCATGATGTCGACCTTTTACTTTTAAAAACTAGGAACCCAATCTTCTTATTTAACCTAATTAACCTACCTAGAGAGGGTTAATTAACCTGCCGCAATACTTTTGCAAGTATTGGGCGCGTCTCCTCGTTTTTGAGACAAGGAAACATTTTCTGCAAAAGCAGATTTTATCCGCTAAAGCTTTTGGGCCCTGACAGATAAAAGTGGATGATCCACCTCTGAATTTCTAATTCGCGTTTAAAAACCCAAAGATGGATCACCCTGCTGCCCCAGCAGAACTTATTTTAATTATTAAATTGCTAAATTGTTTTTCCCTTTTATATTTTGACTTGACTGGCAGTAGAACTTACTGGAGTCTCAGCTGGCTTTTGAGCCGGCTGGATTTCATCTTTAAGCGCTGCCGGACTATTTTGATTATCTAAATATTGGCTATTAGCCTTAATCACCTTATTAATTAGAGTCACAATATCGCTAGCTTGTTTAATCTGATCAAAAGCCTGACCCAATAAACCATTTTTTAAAGACATTACAGCCTGATCAAGTAAAGCCTGGGCATCATCTAATTTAGCTTTTGATTCTTCAGGGGTGGGTAGAACCTCTTCTTTGGGTGTTTCTGCTGTTTGACCTGGCTGACCTTCTGTTGATGAGACAGTAGTCTTATCACCTGAAGTTGAAGCTTGGCTGCCGCCACTTGAAGTTGTTGGTGAATTATTAACAGTGGCCGGTGTGTTATTTGAGGTAGCTGTATTAGTATTAGCGGCCGTTGTTGAACTTTCTGTTTTAGTTGCATCTTTCTCTTGAGCTTGCTCTTGCGCAGCTTGTTTCTTGGCAGCTTCCGCTGCTTGGGCATCAGCTATTTTTTTATTAGCGACAATTTGCGCTATCTCTGTTTTAGCCTTAGTTAGGTCGGCCTGGACATTATCTAACCGATCCTTGATTCTATTGCTTACATCAGCTGGCGAAAGAAGACTTTGACCAGATTCAAACTCATTAACAATTAAATCCAGGGCCTTATCGCCCATCTCTTTAGTAGCCGTAATTGCCATTTCAGTATTGCTAGCTGAATCTGGATTTTGATTTTGCTGATTTTCTAATAGATAAACGTATTCCTTAGTTTTGGTGTCAACTAAATTTGCCAGCTTTAATGCTTTTTGGCTGTCTGATTTTTCTAATTTAGCTAAGCTGCTTTTGACATTATCAATGCTCTCCTGAAATTGCTTAAGCGGCACATTTCTGGCATTGCTTGAATTATTCTTGTCTGCTAAATCCTTGACTTCTTTTAATCTTCTTTCAGCAAAAGCAATTTCTAAATTTGTTTTCTTCTCATCATCAAAAGTTAAATTTACGCGCACTCTTTCTGAAGCCAGTTTAAAATTATAAAGGAAATCTCCAGGCATACTATTTTTGGTGGCATTAACACTGGCAATATAGGCTCCTAAACTTAGCAAGACTACCAAAAGGGTAGCGACGACTGGTTTGGAAACAGCAAGAAAAAATTTATTCAATAATAAACCATGGCTAAATTTGGACTTCCCAGTTTGGAGATCAAGCGAGGTTTGCCCTTTAATTTGTGACAACAAAATTTCCCGATTTGATTTTTGCCAATCTAAATCGGGGTTGATTTGATTTCTTAAATTATGAAGTTGTTTTAAGAGATCTTTCTTTTTCATATTTTTATGTGAGTTAGGCACTTGGCCTAAAAATTTTTATTTCGCAGTTTTTTCATCAATCATGCTGCGCAAAGCATTTAAAGCTCTGAATAATGTTATTCGCACTGCGCCTTTTTTCTTTTCCGTAATTTGCGCCATTTCATTTATTGACATACCTTCAATAAATCTCAGAATGATCACCTCTCGGTATTCATCTTTTAAATCGCGAATCTTTTCAGCAAGGCTTTCTACTTGCAATTTTTTTTCTAGCTTTTCCACATTATCAAAGACTGTTTGCATCTGTTCCAAATCGTCACGCTCAATGGAAAGCTCAGTTTTCTGGGTGGCCTTGCGATAATAATCAATTACCAAATTGCGGGCTATTTTATAAAAAAGAGCATTTAAATTTTTTACTTTATTTCCATCCGTGATATATTGCCAGGTTTTCAAAAAAACTTCCGAGGTTAAATCTTGAGCATCTTCCTGAGTTCCCACCTTAAAATAAATAAAGCGGTAAATTCTTTCCACGTACAAATCGTAGACTTGACTGAAAGCATCAGTATCTTTATTTTGCGCTCTAAACAATAAGTACTTTTCCTTAAATATATTACCCTTCATAATATCAGACGGTAAATTAAAAAAAATGTTACACTTGACAAATAGGTTAACATTTTAGCCTGACTAAATATTTTGTTCAATTAATGGAAATCTAATCATGGTTCTTTGTTATAATAGACTATTTTAGCAAGTATGTAAAGTCGTTATGATTAAAAAAAATGTTTTTGTCAAACATCTAAACTTACTCTAAATATGCCTAATTTATATTTTTTAATTATTACCAATTTAAATATTGCCAAGCTCATAAACTTTTGGTATCCTTAATTTGTCCACGCTAATCTAGACAATATTAAATAAACAATATATGTCAGAAAACCACCCTATTAGACTTTCAGTCACAGAATCAGCTAAACTTTTTGGCTTAGAACAAAAAACAATTAGACGCGCCCTCAAAAACCAAGAGATTAGGTATATTGTTGTGCGTGGTCGCTATAAACTGCACTTTGAAAGCTTGCTTAAATGGTCGCAAAAGAAAACAACTATTAAAAACAAAACCAATAAATACGGCTTAGGACAGTATGTGGAAAAGTGGAAAATCACCAATAAATTATACAGCCCCAATCCAGATACAATAAAAAAATAATCGCTTAATTGGCACAACAAAAAACCCCGCCTTAAAGGGCGGGGTTTTTTTGTTATATTTTATTTTTAGTTAATGGTTTTAACCTGAGCAGATTGCACTAATTTTTTATTAGGGCTTTCTAGCAATGACTTATATAAGGCGAATGTTCGTTTAGTAATATTATCCCAATTATATTCTAAAGCTGCTCTTTCTTTTAACTTAGCGCCCATTTCAGTCACTAATTCAGGATGATTGATTAAATATTGTAGTTTCTGACTCAAGTCAGAAATACTCTTAGACTTAAAAGTTAAGCCAAAGTCACCGACTGCTTCTTTATTCGGTTCAATATCACTGCATAAGACAGCTTGGCCATAAGACATTGCTTCTAATAAAGCTATTGACAAACCTTCAGCTTCTGAAGGCTGCGCGAATAAATAGGCATTAGAATACAATTCAGCCAAAGCCTCACCTTTTTGATTGCCAGTAAAAATTATATTTTGATTATTGCCGGCTAAATTTTTTAAATATTGAACATAATCATCAGTATAATTTGCTTCGCCAACAATAACTAATTTTTTCTTAACATCTTTTAAAGCTGAGTAAGCCCTGATTAAATAATGCAAACCTTTATGCCTGATCAATCTAGCAACAGCTAAAATATAGTCATTACCTTGCAAACCCCAATTTTGGGTAATTATTTCTGGCGCTACTTTTTCATTAATTGGCACACCATTAGGAATATATTCTAATTCACCATTGAATTCCTGGCCATGAATCTGGCTTTGGTACTTGGAAACTGCAATAGTTTTGTCTGGCCATTTAACAGATACATAAGCGCCTAAACCTAAAAACCATTTAGCTAATCTACCCCATTTTTGATGCTTTCTGTCATCAGAATGAAAAGTAGAAACAATTCTAGTCTTTCTTTTTAATAATTTAGGGATCCACAACAGAGCTGAAGGGCCGATTGCATGATAATGAATTATATCAGCATCCCTTCTCAGCACATCTAAAGTTGCTAAAAAAGTATGAATAATGGCATCTAAATGCTTAGTTCTAATAGTTAGCAAATGGATTAATTTAACGCCCTTATATTCGCTTAATGCTTTGGGAGTATAATAATTCCTGCAATAGACAAAAACCTCGTTGCCTTCCTTGACTAAACGAGTTGCCAGTTCTTCTACGTGGCGTTCTACGCCGCCATAAATAACTGGAATGCCTTTTTGTCCAATAAAGTATATTTTCATAGGGTTTTATGCTATTTTTCGTAATATTTAATAATAGCACGATTGCTAATATTTGTCAATAATATTACCTGATCCTTAACAAAAAAGGGGTATTCCCCCCTTTATTGATTTAGCAATATAGATTAATTTGAATTTAACAATAATAACCTACAAAGTCAAACAGAAAAAGCTTACTCAACCAGACTTTTATAGATTTGTAAAATTTGCTGCAAATGAGTTTGCGGATCACAATTTTCTTCTACAAATTGGCGGGCATTACGTCCCATTTGCGCCACTAACTCATTATTATTGTAAAGATTTGAAATTTTATTAGTTAGATCCTGAATATCACCCAATTTATAAACTAGACCATTTTGGCCATTACTAATCAATTCAGCCATGCCGCCCAGATCAGTGCCGATCACTGGCTTACCAAAAGAAAATGCTTCTAGAATCGATAAGGGATTATTTTCATACCAAATTGAAGGCACAATGACTAATTTGCTAGCCTTGATTAAATCATGAAGCTCACTTTGTTTTTTATAGCCCAACAATTCCACATTAATTAAATGATTTTCCTTTATAAAATTTTCAAGGTCTTTTTTCTGCGGCCCCTCTCCGGCAATCTGCAATTTTATTTGAGGCAAATTCTTCATAGCTGCCAGCAGAGATAAAATACCCTTTTCTGGCGACAAGCGCCCCGCAAAAATAATGCCTTCGCCCAAAGACTGGGACGGCTGCAATTTTTGCAGATCCATAAAATTATAAAGCTGTTTAAATTTAGAGATGTCCATCCCCCATTCTTGAAATTTGCTGATTAAGAATTTACTGGGTGAAATAAAAAAATCTATTTGGTCATAACTTTTTAAAATTAATTTGTGCAAATACATATTGAGCATAGCCATAAAACTAAAAACCGCATCATTTTTCACGCATTTATATCTAAAGCAATTGTAGTATTTATGGAATTTACATTTTTCACAAATACTCCCCTTAGTAAATAAAATGCTATTAGGACAAATTAAGCGATAATCATGCAAAGTCCTGACAATAGGCACTTTTAATTTTTTTAAGGTAAAAAAGATTGAAGGAGTCAAATAAAAACTCACATTATGAACATGGGCAATATCTGGCTTTTCCTTTTCCACTAGAGCTTTTAATTTTTTTTGCGCTTCAAAGGAAAAAAGAAACTTAAAAAACTTTTTTAAATCACTAAAAAAGCCTTCTCTTTTATTGTAATTGATATTTTTAATAAAATAATCGCTATAGGCTGAAGGCTCATTACGTTCATCCTTCATGGAAAACTCAATTACCTGATGGCCATTGGCTCGCAGCAACTTCGCCAATTCAAAAGCCACGACTTCGGCTCCGCCTGAACGGTAAAAAAATTTTTGAATTATTAAGACTTTCATTTTTTTCTGCCTTCCTTAAATAATTTGATAAACTCTTTAAAATTCATTTTTGCCACTGAAAGACCTTTTCTGAAAAGTAGGACTAAATCTCTAAAAGTATAATTGCCTGATTTAATAATACAGACAAATCTTAGCCATGAACCTTCGTTGCGCAATCTCACCTGTTCCTTCATGGTCACGCCTGGCAAATCCATAACATAACGCGAGCTCTTTACCCACATTGACCAGTTGCCAATTAATTCTGGCCTAATCAAATTGTGGCGCAAGGCAATATCATACAATTGGCTGCCCGGATAAGGCGTGGTTACTGACCAGCCAATGAAATCAAGCAATCCTTCTCTAATTAATTCCCTGGCAAAATCCAGAGTCTTTTTAGTCTTGGCCGTATCCTCAAACTGCAAATTGCCTTGAGCATCTTCCCAGACATTATAAAGCATAAACAGGCCCTGCACTTTAATTTTGTATTTCTTTAAAATGCGCAAAGCATTTTTAACTTGATCCAAGGTGATCATTTTTTTAATGCCGTCTAAAGTCTCCTGGTTGCCGCTTTCAATACCCAAATTAACATACCAGCAGCCTGATTCAGCCATTACCTTGATTAATTCTTCAGGAAAAGGAAAAGCGCGCAACTGGGTTTTCCAAGCGATTTTTTTATGCAAACCGCGCCTGATGATTTCCTTACAAATTTCAATGGCATTATTAATATTGTTATTAAATTCATCGGAACAATCATAAATCTCGTTAATGCCGTATTTTTCCACTAACTGTTCAATTTCATCAACCACATTTTTAGGCGATCTAACTCTTAAATAAGGGTTGCAAATTTTCCACACCGCATTGGAGCAAAAAATACAATTAAAGGGACAGCCACGGGAAAAGATTAAAGGCGCTTCTTTGGTATTTTTCTTTAAATACCAGCCAGAATAATTTTGCAAAGGCAATAATTCCCAATTGGGAAATGGCAAGTTATCCAAAGCCTCAAGATAAGGCGCTGTTTCTGTTTTCGTCACTCTATTTTCAGCATTTACATAAGCAATGCGTTTAACTTCATTTAATTTCAGTTTAAAAGTCTCCTTATTAAAGTTAAAATAATTATTAACTAAAGCATAAAATGTTTCCTCGCCTTCGCCAATAATTACTACGTCTAATTTTGATTTGGTTAAAGCTTCATCATACATAGCCGTCACATGCGGGCCGCCAGCCACTGCTAAAATTTCAGGCTTAAAGGCCTTAACATCATTAATAAAGCTATAAGCATCAACTGCTGTAGAAGTGTAAAAAGAAATACCAAAAATATCAGGGTTAAATTCCTTAACCTGTTTCAGACTTTCTTCATAGCCTAAAATTGCGCCATCTAAAATTTTAACTTCAATTTGCTCGCCTAACTTTTCCTGCAAATAAGTGGCCACGTAAACCAAGCCAATTGGCGCAATCATACCAGGGTCGCCAAAACTTGTTTTGTCTTTAAAGGGTGAAAAGATTAATAAAACTTTAATTTTATCTTTATTCATATTATTCAAATTATTTTCTAGCAATTACAACTAAATGTATTTTCGTAAATTTAAAAATATAATCAGTTAATTTTTCCCACAGCAAAGCCAAAGTAAACAAAATCTTGGAGCACATAAAATATTCCTGCATGCCGCCTGCCTTGATAATAGTTATATCTTTAAAGCCAGCTTCAATTAGTTGTTTCTTTATTTTGGCAGCGCGATTTGAATGATATAAAGTTGGGAAAATATCAGTATCTTTGACGCCGACAAAAATCTTTTTTAAAAATCTGTGCAGAAAATCCGGCAAAAGCCAGCTTAAAAAAATAATTTTATTATATAAATTTGGCGTAATCATTATAAAATAGCTGTTTGGTTTTAGAACCCGGTAAACTTCAGCATAAGCATTTTGCGGTTTAGCTAAATGCTCCATCACAAATCTTGAATAAACCAGATCAAAACTATTGGTAGCAAAAGGCAGAGTTCTATTTAAATCAGCTTGTTTAAATTCATCAATATAAGGATTTTCAGTTTGGGCACGCTGGTCAAAGTCAACCCCTACCAAATGGATTTGCTTTTTAAAATCTCTAAAAGCCTCACTATGCACGCCGCAGCCAAAATCCAGGACTAAATCGCCTGGCTTTAATTTTGCCTGCAAAAACTCATTGGCATAATCATTGGCTGATTTAAAATCAGGGTAATATTTTTTTACCAATGGCTGAGTTTTGTTATATAATTGTTGCCAATCTTTAGACATTTTTCATTAAATTTAAATATAAATCAGTATACTGTTTGACCATTATTTTAAAATCAAAATTTTCCCTGACTTCTGAATTGGCAGCCATGACTATTTTTTTCTGCAAATCCGGCTGAGCCAGTATTTTATCAACGCTTTGGTAAATGGCTTCTGGATTTTTAGGTTCAAAAAGTAAGCCGGTTTCATTATCCTTAACTACTTCCTTGATGCCGCCGACATTAGAAGCTAAAACCGGCACGCCTGTTGCCTGAGCTTCTAAAATAGCAATGCCCAACCCCTCCCAAAGCGAAGGCAAAATAAAAATGTCCAGATTTCTCAATAATGCTGGGACATCTCGCCTATCACCTAAAAATTCAACTGCGTCAACTAAATTTAAAGCAGCAACTTCATTTTTTAAAGATTCAAGCAAACTGCCGCCGCCAATTAGTTGCAATTTAAAACCTGGATATTTTTGAATAATTTGGGGCAGCGCCTTAATTAAATATAGATGGCCTTTCTGTTCCTCCAAACGGGCTACTACGCCAGCAATAATTTTATTTTTATTAATTGGAGAAAAACTGCGATAAGGAAAATTATCCAAATTTATACCATAATCAATCACAATAAATTTCTTGGGATTAATTTTGTCTTTGGCTAGGGAAAAATCGCGAATCGCCACTGAAGCTGCGACAATTTTATCGGTAAATAAAGACAAAATTTTCTTAACCAGACGCTTAATAAAACCCTGATCAAAATTAGTATTATGCTCAGTAGAAATAATAACCGGGACTCTAGCTAAAATGGCAGCAATTC
>Ga0209777_10008502_pt1 | contig 11221 bp, 14 predicted proteins | sample FrelakmetHBP12HB_FD_187147 | JGI IMG/M metagenome (GOLD analysis project Ga0209777, IMG submission 187147) | Freshwater lake sediment microbial communities from the University of Notre Dame, USA, for methane emissions studies -HBP12 HB (SPAdes)... | ecosystem: Environmental > Aquatic >...
CTTTATGGTATATGAAAGAACAAAAATTAAAATGGTTTACAAATTTTGTTACAATGGGTGAGGATATTAACTCAAAATATCCGATTGCAGAAACTTTCAAACAAAAATTACAATTTTTTTGGTTATCTTATCAGTGGAGTGGCTGGAGAAATGCTGCTTGGGCTTTTACTGAATGGTTTTTTAGAGAAGGCAGGACATCATTTGAAAAAATAAAAATCTATAAATCAAAAATGAGAGATATAACATTAAATCCTATTATTATGCCAAGTACTAGTTTTAAAGATAAAGATGGTGGTGATAGAAATAATGCAGGGCCTTATGTAAAATATACCTTTGATACAGAAAATAAATGGGAATGTTTACAAGAAGGTATAAAAATACAAACCTTTGTAACGTATACTGGTAAAGAAAGATTTTATTATGGAAATGTTAAATTACTTAAATTTACTAAGCTTAAAAAATTCTTAGTTATAGAATTACTTGCAGGATGGAATCCATATAATGGTCAACCTACTACAGCAGCAAGATTTATGTTTAAAGTAATGGATGATTTTGCAATACAAGACTACAATAAATATTTAGAATATTTAAAAAACTTACATAATTATATAAAGGACAATACAAAATGAGCTCATTAAACTAAAAATATAAAATATATGATAGGATTACAAAAAATGTGGAGTAGTAAAGGATTTTTTTATTATCCAACAGATAAAGGAAATTCTCATTCTTACTTAGATATTTATACTGAATTATTTTATCCATTTAAAGATGAAAAAATAAATTTAATTGAAATTGGATTTAATACAAGAGGAAGTTTAAGACTTTTTTCAGATTGGTTTACTCAAGCAAATATTATAGGCTATGATATAACGTTAGAATATTTAAAGGTACCTGTAGGAAGAAGTAAAATGATTCTTAAAAATTGTATGGATTTTACTATAGATGAATTTAAAGATAATCCACCACATATAATAATTGATGATGCTTCTCATTTATTAGAAGAACAATTAAAAGTGGTAGAAATATGTTATCCTCAATTACAAGAAGGCGGAATGCTAATAATAGAAGATATATCAGACATTCGGGTTGCTAAATCAAAATTTGATGCAGTAGGAATTCCTTTTAAACTATATGATTTAAGACTACATAAAAATAGATATGATGATATTTTAATAGTTTATAAAAAATAAAAAAATATAATGAGTCCATTAAACGAAAAATATGACAAAATTGTCTGCATAAATCTTCAAGAACGTCCAGACAAAAAAGAATACATGGATGAACGCTTTAATAAACTTGATATTAAAGTAGAATATTACCATCCTGTTATTCTTAATTATGCAAAACATTTTGTTGAACTCTATGCAGATAAAGTCAATGATTATCAAAAAAATTGGGTTTTATTTAATAAGCAATTTCCAAATGAGTTTGGAACACTTCATAGTCATTATTCTGTAATTAAATCTGCTTTATTATCAGGTGTTGAAAAATTATTTGTTTTTGAAGATGATTGCGCATTTCATAAAAAATGGGATGAATATCTTCCTAAATATTTAAATACAATACCTGAAAATGCAGATGGCATATTACTTTATTCATTTATGGCTCAATTAGAACCTCAAAATATTAGAGTTGCACCAAGATGGACTAGAGGATTTGGTAGTTGGAGTTTTATTGCATATGGTATGAATAGAAGAGCTATGGAAGGCTATGTTAATTTGATGGATAACACACCAATGATTGCAGATAGAGGATCATGGTATATGATGACGTATTTAGATTATAATTTTTATGTTGCAAGTCCACCATTGCTATTACCGGCTAAAGATTTAACATCTAATATAAGAGGAACTGATAAAAATTATGAGAAAATAAAAAGTATATTTATAATGGGAATTAATGAAAATGATTATGAATAAATAAAATAAATAAACATGGCATATATAAATAATAATGAATTACCATTTTCTTCAGAAGAACTTGCATATTTTGAAATACAAATGAAAAAATATAAAGTTCCATGGATTTATAAATTTGTTTTTGGTACTTTATATAAATATGATAGTATATTAATTCCTTTATTAGTTGTAATATTAGCAATATTAGGAATCATTGGTATGAAACATCCAGAATATAACTTATGGATGCCTATACAATTTATATCATTTTTTCTTATATTTGGCGTAGGCGGTTTAGTACTTATATCATTTTTGTGGCATAGAATTAAAGTTATTATACAATGTAAGCGATTAGGACTTACGTTAAAACAATGGAATTTATTAGCAATTGCATTTCAAATTAAATATGTTTAAATATGGAAACAAAATTATTAAAAAGAACTTTAACCAATAAATGGTTGGGCGGAGTTTGCGGTGGATTGGGAAAATATTTTGGAATAGATCCTATTATATGGAGACTAATATTTATATTTGGAAGTATGTTTACGATATTTCCATTTATATTGACATATGCAGCTATGTGGATTATTGTACCAAAAGAAGAAACACTTTAAATATTATGACAACAAATTATTCATCAAAACATGATGTTATAGAAGCATCGCGTTTATTTCTTGATTTATCAAAGGGTCTTATAAATCGTTTAGATTTATTTTTATCAAATTCTAATTTAGATAAAAAACAACAAGAAGAATTAATAAAATTATTTGAAGAAGTTTATTCAGAAGCATACACAAATTCATTAACAGATTAATATTTATGGACAAATTAAAAGTATCATTTCTTGATTTTTGGCCAGAAATCAAAGATGAAAATATATTTTTACCGATACTCCAAAAATATTTTGATGTTGAAGTAATTGAAAATAATCCTGATGTAATAATACATTCCTTTTTTGGAACAACTCACTTATCTCCACAATATAAATGTAAAAAAATCTTATTTATTGGAGAAAATTATCGTGCTGCTCAATATGGTAGTGATTATTCTATTTCATTTGATCCCCCTACTGATAAAAATTTTAGATTACCATTGTGGCAATTTTATTTAATATTACGCCCAGAATTACAAAAAATATTATTTGGGCCACGTATTCAACATGAATCATTTGATAAATTTTGTTTTTTTATTGTATCAAATCCTAATAATTTTATGCGTAATGGTGCATTTCAAAGTTTAAATTCTTATAAGAGAGTTCATTCTTATGGAAAATTTATGACTAATGATTTGAGTTTGCAACAAGCAACTCAAGGAAGATATTGGAGAGATGTAAAATATGAATTTTTATTAAAAAACAAACATAAATTTGGTATAACCTATGAACATAGTCCATATCCATATTATTGCACAGAAAAATTAATGGATGCATTTTTAGCAGGTTCAATGCCCATATACTGGGGAGACCCAAAAATAAAAGAAGATTGGAATATAGATGCGTTTATAAATGTTATGCGTTATACAGGGTGGATGGATGAAATTAAAAGAATTGACACCCACAAAGAATATTTTGACCAATATTACAATCGACCTATATTTACAGATGAACAAAAACAAAGGCATTTATCAAATATAGAAAATTTTGAATCATGGCTAATAGATGTAATTAAAAAATAACCAATTAAAACAAAGAATACAAAATGTAATATAAATTTTAAAATATGTCAAAAAATTTAGAAATAATAAAAGAATTAGTATTATATAATCCAGTTAATAAAAAAATACGATTGGGCAATAATCTAGATGGAGGATATGTAATAATAAATGAATATAATTATGATTGTTTTTTATCTGCTGGAATAGCTGATAATATATCATTTGAAATAGATTTTATTAAAAAATATCCAAATATACCAGGTTTTGGATTTGATGGAACTTGTAATAAACCCGGTGGATTTCCAGAAGAAATTACTTATATCAAAAAAAATATTGGAAATAATGATGATGAAGTAACAACTAATTTAAAGACATATGTTGAAAAATATGACAATATTTTTATAAAAATGGATATAGAAGGTGAAGAATTTCATTGGATTAGAACTTTTAAAGATTTTTTTCCAAAAGTTAAGCAATTTGTGTTTGAAGCACATGTTTTATTTCCACAAGATGTTCCAGCATATTGGACAAATTATCATTGTAAAGGAGTTGCTGCGGATGATTGGGAAAATTACGTATTAGAAAGTTTTCAAATACTTAATAAAACACACTATTTAGTACATGTACATGAAAATAATGCGGCACCATTTATACATATATCAGATAATGATTATCCATCTTTTGCTGAATTAACGTATATTAGAAAAGATTGTGAAATTAATGGATTTAATACAACTAAATTACCTATAAAAGATATAGATTTTACAAGTGGTGGAGAGTTAGATAAGGATAATATTCATAATATTAATTTTTGGCCATTTAATTTTAATAAAAACAAATATGAAAAGGGGAAGTAAAAATTTAATTAAAGAATCATTAAAAGAATATAAAGAAAAAATTTATTCTAAAAAACCAGATAAATTATCTGTTAGTAATTATAAAGTTGAAAAACCTTGGGGTTATGAAATATGGTTAGAAATAAATGAATACTATACATATAAGTTAATATGTATGAAAAAAAATACTAAGTGCAGTTTACAATCTCATAAATATAAATACGAAACAAATTTTGTTATTGACGGCGAAGCAGAGGTATTATTGGAAAATGATAAAGGTGAATTAGAATCAAAAATATTTGTTGCAGGAACTGGATGGTCAACACCAATAGGAAAAAAACACAGAGTAATAGCTAAAACAGATTATAAATCATTAGAAGTATCAACAACACATCTAAATGATGTTATAAGATACGAAGACGATAATAATAGAATATCTGGAAAAATAAAGGAGGAACATGAAATATAATTACAAAGTTTGTATTCTTGCTGCGGGCAAAGGAACAAGAAATAAATCAATTGAAGGATTACATAAAGCTTTGTTACCGTTAGAAAATAGAACAGTATTATCTCATTTATTTGATAGAATTCCTGAAGACGTAGAAATTGTAATAGCAGTTGGTTATAAATCTTCACAAATTAAATCTTATATAAAAGCAGTTTATCCAGATAAGAATATAGTATTCGTTGATATAGATAATTATGATGGAATAGGTTCAGGACCAGGATATAGTTTGTTGTGTTGTGCTCCAGAATTACAATGTCCTTTTATTTGGATGCCTGCAGATACATTAACAGAAGAAAATTTCAATTATCATGAAATAAAACATAATTGGGTTGCAACTGGATATGTAGATGAAAGATATTCATCAATATATTGTTTAATTGATGGAGAAACTCATTTAAATAAATTTTATTATGGAACTGGAGAAAAATTATTTGTCGGAATAGGTGGAATTTATGATTACAAAGAATTTTGGGAAAGTTTATCAAATAAAGAATTAATACATAATGAACATCAAGTAAATAATGGTTTTAATAATCTAAAAGATGTAGAATTAAAATATTTTAAATGGTATGATACCGGAAATATGGAATCTTACGCGAGAACAAAAAGTAAATTTTCACGAGAAATTGTAGCTCCCAAAATTAATGAAACAATATACATTGAAAAAAATAAAGTTATTAAATATTTTTCAGATGTAAATAAAGTTAGTCAACGTCTCGAACGAATAAATTATTTAAATAATACATGTCCAATTGTTGCTAAAATTAATGATAATATGTATTCTTATGATTTTATAAAAGGAGAAACTTTATCAAAAATTAATGATGCCAATGTTTTAAAACAATTACTTGTTTTTTGGTTTGAAAATTTATGTAAAAATAAATTCGAAAAAAATGAAGAATTCCTAAAAAATTGTAAAACTATGTATTATAATAAAACATACGATAGATGTAAATATTATGCTAATCTAGATATAGATAATATTGAATATATTAATGGTGTTAAAATCGAAAAGATTTATGATATGCTACAAAAAATTGATTGGAATTCTATATATGATTATGCTATACCTACTAATTTTCATGGAGATTTACAACCAGAAAACATAATTTATAATGGAAAAAATTTTATATTAATTGACTGGAGAGAATCTTTTGGAAATAGTCTAGAAATAGGAGATTCATATTATGATTTAGGCAAATTATATCATGCATTATTGGTTAATGGACTTGATGTTAATAATAAATTATATCATGTAGAAATTAAAAATAATAATGCATATGTTTCTAATCATAGTAGAAGTAATCTTTTATTCTTGTTAAATGAATTAGAAATTTTTTGTAAAAATAAAAAATACTCTTGGGAAAATGTAAAATTATTAGGAACATTGCAGTATTTAGGAATATCAAGTTTATATAATGATTTTCATAATGGAGATTATGGAAATTTCTTATTTTTGTATGGTAAATATTTATTGTCTAACATATTAAATAAATGAAAAAAAGAATTTATATCGCCGGGTGCGGCGGAATGCTAGGAGAAGCCTTTTATCGTCAATTCAAAGATGAATATGAACTTAAATGTACTGATAAAGATGTAAACGATACATGGTTATCATTTCTTGATTTTCGAGATTTTGAAGCATATAAAAAAGATGTTAGATCTTTTTATCCTGATTATCTTTTTCATCTTGGTGCTTTTACAGATTTGGAATTTTGCGAAAATGATCCTGATGGTACTTATCTTAATAATACTTTATGTGTAGAAAATGCAGTATTTATTGCTAATGAATTGGATATTCCGCTATTATATATAAGCACAGCAGGAATATTTGATGGTAAGAAAAAACTTTATGATGATTGGGATATGCCAGCTCCAATAGGTGTTTATGCTAGATCAAAATATATGGGTGAAAGATATGTAGTTGAACACGCAAAAAGATATCTTGTATGTAGAGCTGGTTGGATGATGGGTGCTGGTCCTTCTAAAGATAAAAAATTCATTAAAAAAATAATGGATCAACTTAAAGAAGGAAATAAAGAGTTATTTATAATAGAAAAAGAAGGCACACCTACTTATACACAAGATTTTGCAAAAAATGTAAAAGCTTTGCTTAAAACAGAAATTTGGGGTTTATATAATATGGTCTGTAGCGGTCAAACTAGTCGTTTAGAAGTAACACAAGAATTATTAAAAATTCTTAATTTAGAAAATGAAATTAAAATTAACTTAGTAGATTCTGAATACTGGAAAAAAATATATTTTGTTGAACGTCCAGATTGTGAAAGATTAGATAATCGTAAACTTCGTCTCAGAAATTTAAATTTAATGAGAAATTGGAAAGATGCATTAAAAGAATATATTGAACAATATTATAAAAATTATTTAAAATAAAAATTATGGAAAATATAAGAGCTTTAATTGAATTATATAGACAAGAATCAGCAACTGCGTTTCTTTCTATATCATTAAACGAAATAGAAAAATTTTATGAAATGGTTTTAGATGCTTATAAAAATGAAAATAAAATTTTTGCATGTGGTAATGGTGGTAATGTAGCATCTGTACAAAATCTAGTACTAGATTTAAATATGCATCCATTTGTTTCAGAAAATAAAACTGAACAGCTTCAAAAACGTAATAAATTTCATGCAATAAGCTTATGTGATAATGCCGCAGTTATTACAGGAATGACTAACGATATTGGATTTGAAGATATATTTTCAGCTCAATTAAAATTTCAAGGAAAGAAAGATGACATATTATTTGCAATGTCTGGTTCTGGAAATTCAAAAAATATTATTTCAGCAATGAAAGAAGCAAAAGTGCAAAAAATAAAAACTGTATTGATAACTAGAGGTATAAATACAAAGGCAGAAGAATATGCTGATCTTATTTTGAGAATTTATGGAACATCTGTGTTTCCAGGAAATACTGGAAATAATAACAATAATTTTCACTATGAAGATTGTATATCTAAAGTATCACATATAGTGGTGGGACTTTTAAAACAATATGTACAAAATGAAAATAGATCCTAATAAATTAAGATACCATATATTAAATATGGTTCATGATAAACAATCTGGACACATTGGTGGAAGTTTTTCAATATGTGAAATAATAGCATATTTATATTCTAATTATGATTTAATAAACAAAGACAAACTTATTTTATCAAAGGGCCATGCAGTTCCTGCTATATATGCCGCATTATATGAGTTAGGATTAATCACTACATTAGATGGGTTTAGAGAAATAAATTCACCATTACAGGGACATCCAGATAAAAATAAATTACCTTATTTACATGCAACTACAGGATCTTTAGGACAAGGATTGAGTATTGCTATAGGACATGCTTTAGCTCTAAAACTAAAAAAATCAGATGCTAAAGTATTTTGTATTGTTGGTGATGGAGAAATGCAAGAAGGTCAAATATGGGAAGCATTAATGTTAGCTCCAACTTTAAAATTAGATAATTTAGTTTGTATAATTGATTACAATAAATTTCAAAGTGAAGGTCCAACACAAAACTTGAAACGTTTAACAAAAAAAATACGTGCATTTAAATGGATAACATGTAAGATTGATGGAAACAACTTATTAGATGTTGATTTAGCATTTAATTTAGCAACAAACAGCAATTATTATAACAGACCATATTGTATTATTGCTCACACAAAAAAGGGTGCGGGAATTTCATTTTTAGAAAATACAAATTGTCATTCAACTATTTTAACAGAGGAACAATATAAATTAGCAATAAAAGAATTAGGATATGAAAGCAACTAGAGATGCATTTGGAGATCAATTAGTTTTATCTGCAAAAGATAATCAAAATATTTTAGCTTTAAGTGCTGATTTAGCAAAAGCAACTAAACTAGATAAATTTGCTAAAGAATTTCCTGACAGATTCTTTGAAATAGGTATTGCTGAAAATAATATGATTGGTATAGCATCAGGTTTATCTGAACATGGTTATAAAGTTTTTATTGGATCATTTTCTGCATTTTTAACAGGAAAATATGATACAATTAGATGTTCTTTAGCATATCCAAATTGTCCTGTTATATTAGTAGGTACACATGGTGGATTGGCAATTGGACGTGATGGCGTAACTCAAATGGGATTAGAAGATGTAGCTATAATGAGAGCTTTGCCTAATATGACAATTTTAAATCCTGCTACCTATAATGAAACACTAAGTTTAGTTAAATATTTATGTGAAACAGAATTAAATGGTCCTGTATATTTAAGATTAGGAAGACAACCAGTAAAAGAAATATATTCTGAAACATATGAATATTCTTCACCGAATAGAGCAGTTGGAATCAATATAAGAAAAGATGGCTATGATGGTGTAGTATTTTCTACTGGATGCATATTGCCAGACGTATTAGAAGCAGTAGAAAATCTCGATATAGCTGTAGTAAGTTTAACTCAATTAAAACCATTAGACGCAAATAGAGAACTAATAGAATTTTATGTAAACAAATTCAAATATATTTTTACTGTTGAAGATCATTCTATTATAGGTGGTTTAGGATCCATAATCGCAGAAATTATAGCTGAAACGGCGAGTCCTGCTAAATTAACAAGAATAGGATTACAAGATGTGTTTCCTGAATCAGGTAGCACACAAGATTTATATGAAAAATATGGCTTAAGTGCAAATCAGATAAGAAAAACTATATTAAATGTTATACGATGATAAATAAAGATACTTTAATTTTTGGATCATTTGCCAAACAAGCTGGCAACAATGGCTGCATTATGTTTAATGCAGCTTTTAAATATTATAATTTAAATGCAATATATAAATCATTCTCAGTTAATGATATTGGAAATGCTATGGAAGCTGCAAGAATTCTAAATTTTAAGGGTTTTGCTATCACAATGCCATTTAAGATAGAAGCTATTAAATATTTGGATTCAGGCAGCGATGAAGTATTACCAATTGGAGCTATAAATACTGTTGTTAATATTAATGGATACTTAAAGGGATTTAATACTGATTATTTGGCCGCACAAACAACATTATCTACATATGATTTATCTAAACACTTATATATATTGGGTAATGGCGGATATGCCGCAGCAGTTAAATATGCAGCAAAAACTTTAAATCTTAATTATGATATAATATCTAGAAATAATTGGAATGAAATAAAAGATATAAAAGATAGCATAATTTATAATTGTACGCCAGTAAGTGATATAGAAGTAGATGAATCTAATAAATTTATTGATTGTTTAATAACTACAGATAGTGGAAAAAAACTATCAAAAATACAAGCCGAACATCAATTTAAATTATACACAGGGCTGGAATTTCCTGATATTGTTTTAAAATATTAATATGAAAAAATTACTAAATTTTTATGAAAAATAAAAAATGGAATATAAAGTTTTAATACCTTCAGCAGGATTGGGTACTAGATTAGGAGATTTAAGTAAAAATTTAAATAAATCTCTTATGACTGTTTATACGAAACCAGTAATTTCATATATAATTGAAAAATTTTCAAAAGATGTTGAAATTATTATTGCAGTAGGCTATAATGCGCAATTAATAAAAGATTTTGTTGCATTAGCATATCCTGATAGAAATATAAAATGTATAGATGTAGATATTTATGAAGGTACTGGTTCAGGTTTAGGATATAGTATGCTAAAATGTGAAAAATATTTGCAATGCCCCTTTATTTTTCATTGTAATGATACAATTGTTGTTGAAGATATACCATTGCCTGATCATAATTGGATAGGATATGCGGAAGTGTATGATAATGATATGTATCGTTCATTAAAAATAGAAAAAGATTATATTATTGACATAAATGAAAAAGGACATAAGATTAAATCTCCTGCACTTATGGGAATAGATGGCATATATGATTATGCAGAATTCTGGAAAAATATGAAAGAAGGCATATCACATGGTTCCATTACTAAAGGAGAAACTTATGGTTTAAAAGAAATGATACATTTAGGAATAAAGGCTATCAAGTTTACTTGGTTTGATACCGGAAATGTAAATTCATTGCAAAAAACAATAGATTTTTATAATACAAAAGAATTTAATATATTACAAAAACCTGATGAAAATATCTGGTTTATAGAAAATAAAGTTATAAAATATTCATATGATAAAAAATTCATAAAAGAACGTATTTTAAGAAACAAAGAATTAAATGGAATGATTCCAAAAATTATAGATTATAAAGATAATATGTATGTATATGAATTTATTCCAGGTGTAGTATTATCAAAATGCGTTAATGTTACTATATTTAATAATCTTTTAAAAGAACTTAAAC
>Ga0209777_10008503_pt1 | contig 11221 bp, 8 predicted proteins | sample FrelakmetHBP12HB_FD_187147 | JGI IMG/M metagenome (GOLD analysis project Ga0209777, IMG submission 187147) | Freshwater lake sediment microbial communities from the University of Notre Dame, USA, for methane emissions studies -HBP12 HB (SPAdes)... | ecosystem: Environmental > Aquatic >...
TGACGGTACGTAGCGCGTTGCACGCACCAAGGAAACACTCTGGCAGGCGATCGGCAACGCGCTACGTACCGTCACCGCCCTTGACGCGCTCGGTTGGTTCAAATCGTGTGGCTACACTCAATCGTGAACTGCTCTAGATTTGCGATTTTCGATTTGGCTTGGCTGCATGGGTTTGCGCCGGGTGCGGGCTACATCGCAAATCTAAATTCGAAAATTCGCAGTGTCAGCGCGCTGTCGCGGGGATGCCGCCCTCGGGGTCGCCGGTGGGCCGAGGTGAATTCGCCTCGCGCTCCCGTCCCGCATCGGGAATCCTGGCGGCGTTGGGATTGCCGCGTGTCCAGTCGGGACGTGTGCGCAGGACATCCAGAACGCCGCGCCAGCCCTCGGCATCGCTTTCGTTCTCGCCAGTCATGAGGCGCAGGGTCTCGACGGCCGCTTTCTTGACCTTTGGATCATCGCTCGCCACCTGATCAACCAGGAAGGCAAGTCCATCCAGGTCCTTGAAGGACGCCAGGTGCCTCATGAGTTCATCCCGTCCGGGACGATAGCGGTAGAAGGCTTTGATGATGTAGCTGGGCGTGCGCTTTTCGCCGATCTTTGTCAGCGCCGCCGCGGCGCTATCCCTGAGCTTCTCGTCGCGCTCATCCAGCACCGCCTCCAGCAGCGCTTCGCACGCCGCCGGGGCCTTGGCGCGCAGTTCGCCCAGCGCGAAAGCCGCGCAAACGCGCGTGTCGCTGTCGCCGGAGCTGTGCAGCACTTTAGTCAGCGGCTCGATAGCCCGCTGTTCGCCCAGGTAGCCCAGCGCCATGGCCACGCCGTCCAGCTTCTCGATGCGGCTGCCCAGGCGCGCAATGAGCTCCTCCGCGGTGGCCGGCCCGGCCACGGGCACGATGGCTTGCGCGGCCTTCAGGCGCACCGGCTTGGCACGATCGGTGAGCATGCGCGTCACCGTAGCCACCACATTCGGGCTCTTGTCGCCCAGCCGTCCCAGGGCGTCAACCACGCCGCTGCGCTGGCGTTCGCTTTCCACGTTCTCTTTGCCGAGCAGGTAGGGGATGACACGTTTCCCCTCCCTCCCCAGTTCGTTCATCACCGCATCGTATTCGATCTCGTCCACGTTCTCGAACAAGACCAGGGCGCGGTCCACAAGCGCCTTCAGGAACTTCTGGTCCCGGTTGGCCAATTCGATTACCTTGGTTTGGAGCTTCTCGATATCCTTATTCTGCCAGGCGCCCTCTTTGCACGCCTTCTGTAGGGAAATCATGGCCTCGGACGTAGCGTCAAAACGGCAGTTAGCCCCCTTCTGCCCTTCGCCCGGCGCAACCGTGGGTTCGAGGAGCTTGAGGATCACGTCCAGTGAGATGCCTTCGCGGCACATTTTCTCAAGTGTCAAGTTGTCAATGACCTCGCCGGCACGCGCCGGCAGAGCGGGCAGTACGCCAGCGCAGACCAACAGCGCCGCCAGACACAGCGCCCGCACATAAAACGCCAGGTGATTCACGAGTTCAAGCCTCCTTCTTGGGTCTACCTGAATCTTAGACGCGCGCCGGATGAAAACTTCACCTCTCATTTTGTCGTCCATTTTCCCATAAATGCAAAGAAAATAAAGGCTTGTGACGGATATGTGCTAAGCTAGAAGAAATGGAGCCCTCCGGCAGCGGCACACAACGCGGGGAAGGTGCGGCACCAACAAAGCGCGCCCAGCGCTCCTTCCGGCTGCTGTGGCCTCTGGCCGGCGTGGCCGTGGCGTTCGTTCTGGGTGGTTGGCTGTGGCTGAGCGGCTCAAGACCGCAGGTGATATCCGGGAAGTCGTTCTCCGGTGTCGAGTCGGCGCGCATTCAGGCCATCAGGGCAGCGACGGCAAAATTGCGCCTGCTGCACTTCCCCCTGCGGAAACCGGGGCCTCACGACTGGCTGGCGAACCATAGGGAAGCAGGGCAGACGTTCGACGAGTATCTTGGCTGCGGGCCTGTTATTTTGGAGGCCCCTCGCCGCGTCATCTATGTTCAGCCGCTCGGCGAGTTCACGCCCACCCAGCGCAAGATTGTCAATCTGACCGCCGAGTTCATGGCTGTGTACTTCAACACGACAGTCAGCGTACGCGAGGACTTGCCGGTTTCACTCGTCCCGCCCAAGTACTGCCGTGCGGCACGCGGCTTCGGCCCGCAGGTCCACGCGGGCTGCATTCTGGAAGAGATCCTGAAGCCTCGCTTGCCAGAGGAAGCCGCCTCCTATATTGCCTTCACCGCATCGGACCTATATCCGGCGGACGATTGGAACTTTGTCTTCGGCCAGGCATCGCTCTCCGAACGGGTGGGCGTGTGGTCATTGGCGCGTTATGGCGACCCGGAGAAGGGGCCGGCAGAGTTCCGGCTGTGCCTTCTGCGTACGATCAAGACTGCCACGCATGAAACCGGCCACATGTTCTCAATGCAGCACTGCATACTCTATGCCTGCAATATGAACGGCAGCAACCATCTCCAGGAAGCCGACGAAGCGCCGCTGGCCCTGTGCCCGGAATGCCTGGCCAAGCTGTGCTGGGCGACTGACGCGAAACCAAGCGAGCAGTTCAAAAAGCTGGCGAAATTCTGCAAGGAACAGGGCCTCGAGGACGAAGCCGAGTTCTACGAACGGTCGCTCACGGCGGTGGAGAGGTAGCGGCGGGGAGCTTGGCCCAACGACACGCTCGGGCAGCCCCTGCTACAGAGCCAAGACAGAATAAGGGCGGCCCACCGCCGCCCTTCTCTAATGACTACTGACGAATGACCAATGACGAGTGACCAATGACCATCACGCCTTGGCGATCCTGATTTCCTTCGCTTCCTTCTGGGATTCCTTGGTCTTGGGCAAGGTCACGGTCAGCACGCCCTTCTTGAAGGCGGCCTCGACCCTATCGGCTTCGACCTCCCAGGGGAGCGGAATGTCCCGGTAAAACGAACCGAAGGAACGTTCGACACGGTGATAGTGCCGCCCCTTCTTCTCGGTCTCTTCGGTCTTCTCCCCCTTGATGGTGAGCACGTTCCGGGTCAGCGTCACGCTGATATCTTTTTCGTCCAGGCCCGGCAGCTCAGCGGAGACGCAGATTTCCTTGTCGTTCTCCGAGATGTTGACCAAGGGCATCCAATTGCCCATTCGCAGTTGGCCGAACGGGGCCAGTTCGAAGTCCCGGTGGAACTGTTCGAACAGCCGGTTCATCTGCCCCTGCAGCGCGCCGAAGAGGTCCAGGCCGCCATCCTCACGCCGCGCCAGTTCATGTTTGTCTCCCCTGTGCAGAAGATTGCGCATCATGGCAAGTTCCTCCTTACTCCAATCCCTCCTTCAGTCCTGATTCCCGCGCCATCACGATCTCTCAATTCCAATTTTTTGATCGGCCTCGCTGCCAGTTTGGCTGCCGCACTTCGGCCAGATCGAAAATCGAATATCGCCAATCGCAAATCACTATGCCGCTTTGACGGCGATCTTCCTGCTCTTTGCCTGCGGCACCTTCGGCAAAGTCAGGCGCAGCACCCCGTTCTTTACGACGGCGCTGATCTTGTCACGATCCACCTCATCCGAAAGCTTGAAGACGCGCTGGTAATCGCCCACTGCGTACTCGGCGTGCGCCAGCGTGCAGCCGTTGGGGGGGGATTCGTGGACCGCGCCTGTGATGGTCAGGATGTTCTGCTCTAACGTCACGTCCACCGCTTTCTCATCCACGCCCGGCATGTCCGCGAGCACCACGATGCAGTCCGCTCTCTCGTAGATATCCGCGCGCGGAGCAAAGATCTTGCGCGGGCTGATGCGTTCGACCCCTTCCGGAACCTGCGCCTCGCGTTTCGCCAACTCCTGTGCCTCTTTCACAGCCATTGTCAGCACCTCCTTTCGTCCTATCACACTGCAAAATGCTTAGTTCCTTCTTGTCCTTGTGCGCCGCTCCGTATTCACCCAAGCGGCGCCGCTCTTGCCTTTTTCCTTGCTTTGCTCTTGCCTTCCCTTCAGGCCGCTCTGACAGCGATCCTGCGCGGCCTGTCCTCGGCGGCGCGAGGGAGCGTGAGTACAAGCACGCCGTTGTCGAGCTTGGCCTGCACGTGCTCCGCATCAATGCGGAACGGCACGCGCAACGTGCGCGCGAATTCGCCGCAAGGCCTCTCGCAGCGGTGACACACTTCGCCCTCTTCCAATTCCTCGGGCTTGCGCCCGCCCCGCAGCGTCAACGTGTCGCCGTGAGCGGAAATCTCTACGTCGCCTGGCTCAATGCCAGGAAGCTCCGCGGTGACTACCGCGCCGTTCTCGTTGCCCCAGACGTTCATCAGCGGATACTCCTCGAATGCACGGGCTGAAGTGGGGAAGGACTCCTCCAGCAGTTCCTGCCACTCACGGAACGGTTCCCATCTCGTCAAAAGCATCTCCGCACCTCCTTTCTCAGGTTCCTTGTCCTGCGGAAAGCCATATTGCATAGGCCATGCCAATTGCCTTGGCGGGCCGGCCAAGACGTGGTGTGGCAAGAAGTTACCTCTGTATGTTGTTGTATTGCCGAATGTATGCCGCTTCTGGGAGCGGGTCAGAATGACCAGCATTTCCTGGACGTTTGACATGGCTGTTTCGCTGTGGCATGAATGCTAGAGAGTAAGGGGAGGAGTGCCAAGCATCCCAGCCAGATTCACGCGCCTCCTCGAAAGGGAACGCTAGACTCGGCCAAAGGATTTCAGCACCATGCGCAAAGCTCTAACCATCTGCTCTTGCCTTGCCTTCGCCTGTCTGCTTTCGGCCTCGGAGAATGGAGCGCCGGCGGGAAAGCAAGAACGCACCTTCCGATTCACCTATACCGCGGCAGTAAAGGATGTGCCTGAAGGCGCCAAGAGCGTGGACCTGTGGATTCCCGTTCCTCAAAGCACCGCAGACCAAAGCATCAACGACCTGGAGCTCCTGGGTTCTGGAGCATCCAAAGCTGTCCCGCCTGAGATCGCCCTCGAGCCGGTCCATAACAACAAGATGGCTCATTGGCGCCTGGACGCGGCCGGCGCGAAGGGCTTTGTGGCGAAGATGTCGTTCCTGTGCATTCGCAAGGAGGTGGCGGCCCGCGATAGGGGGAAGGCGCGCGAACTGACCGAGAAGGAGTTGGCCGAACTGAGCCAGTACCTTAGGCCGGACAAGCTGGTATTGGTCGGCGGAGAGTTCGCGGAACGGGCCGACAACGCAACCAGGGGCGCACGCAATCCCGGTGAAATCGCCAAGGCAGCCTACGACTACACGGTGAGCACCATGCGCTACGATAAGCGCAAAGACAAGCCCGGCTGGGGTCACGGCAGCACGCAGTGGGCTTGCGATGCGAGGTTCGGGAATTGCACCGACTTCCACGCCCTATTCATGTCCATCGCGCGCAGCAAGGGCATTCCCGTGAAGTTCGAGATGGGTTTCCCGCTGCCCCTGCCTGATCCAGCCAAGCCGGAGACGTTGTCCGGCCACATCACGGGCTATCACTGCTGGGCCAAGTTCTACCTCGCAGGAGTGGGTTGGGTGCCGGTGGACGCTTTCGAGGGGTACAAACGGCAGGAGCTGAAGGGCTATTTCTTCGGCAACCTGGACGCTCATCGCGTGCAGTTCACGAACGGGCGCGATACGAACCTGTCGCCCAGGCAAGCCGGCGAACCGCTTAATTACTTCATCTACCCCTACGCGGAGGCCGACGGGAAGCCTTTTGCGGTCGAGGGCGCGTATACGTTTTCGGACGCGCGTTAACCCAGGCTAGTGCTTGCGCATCATTTCCTGCATCTTGAAGATGGGCAGGAAGACGGCCAGCACGATGCCGCCCACGATGATGCCCATGATGCCGATCATGAGCGGCTCGATCAGCGAGGTCAGCGATTCCACGGTGGATTCGACCTGCTGGTCATAAAACTCGGAGATCTTCTCCAGCAACTGTTCGAGCGCGCCGGACTTCTCGCCGATGGCGATCATGCGCACCACCATGGGAGGAAAGACCGGCGATTCCCCCAGCGGCTTGGCCAGGTTCTCGCCCTGGCGGATGGACTCGCGCGCATTGTTGACCGCCTCCTCGACCACGCGGTTGCCTGCCGTGGCCGCGACAATCTCGAGGGCATTCAGAATGGAGACGCCGGAGCGGAGCAGGGTGGCGAAAGTCTTGGAGAAGCGGGAGAGCGCGACTTTCTGGATAAGCTGGCCGAAGACAGGCGCTTTGAGCATCATGCTGTCCCAGTTATAGCCGCCCGCGTCGGTGGACTTGTACCACTTGATCAGCAGGACCGCGCCGGCCAGCACGATCAGCGCCTGTGCATAGTACACGGTCATCACGCGCGAGATGAAGAGCACGATGCGCGTCGGCAGAGGCAGCGTGCCGCCCATGATCTTGAAGATGTCCTGGAACTTGGGGATGATGAAGACCAGCAGGAAGATGGTGATGCCGAAGATCATGACCAGGGACACCACCGGGTAGGTCATGGCGCTTCTGATCTCGCGCTTCAGCTTCTCAGTGCTTTCCAGGTATTCCGCCAGGCGCACCAGGATGGTATCGAGCTGCCCGGAGGCCTCGCCCGCGCGGATCATGTTAATGTAGATGCGTTCGAAGCACTTGGGGTGCTTGGCGAGCGCCTGGCTGAGGTCGCTGCCTCCGCGGACATCCTCCACCACCTGGTTCAGGGCGCGGCCGAAACCGGGGTCCTCGGCCTGCTCCTGGAGGATGTGCAAACACTCCAGCACCGGAATGCCGGCCCCGATCATGGTGGCGAACTGGCGCGTGAAGATGACCAGCATCTCGCCGGTGACCTTCGGCGTGCTGCTGCCAATCTGCATGCTCCAGATGCTCTTCTTTTCCTGGGCCGCCCCGGGACGCGCGGCAGGCGCCGCGGGGGCGCCTCCCACCTTGCCTGGCGCACCTGCGGTCTGCGTGGCTCTTTCGCCAACGGCATCACTGGCAACGTCCTTGGTCTTAGCCATGCGCGTCTCTCCCAAAGGGCCGCAGCCTTTGCCTCAAGGCCAGGCCAGATAAGCTACCTACAAGGCGCTTCATTGTCCAGTTTAGTCCGGCGAGTCGTCCGCCCGCGCGGTCCCCAGCGCCTCAGGCAGAGAAGTTATCCCGGCCTTGACCTTCTCCATGGAATCCTCAAACAGAGTCCGCATGCCGCCCTTGCGCGCCGCCGCCTTGAGGATTTCCGCGGTGACGCCTTTGCTGATGAGGGTCTTTAGATCGTCGGAGTTGCGCAGCAGTTCATGTATGCCCGTGCGGCCCTTGTACCCGCTGCCGGAGCAGCGCGGGCAGCCCCCTGGGCGCAGGATCTGTTTGACGGGCGCGGCGTCCCTGGCCCGCCCCAGCAGTTTCGCCTCATCTTCCCGCGGGACGTCGGCCTGCTTGCAGTTGCACAGGCGCCGCAGGAGGCGCTGCGCGCAAATGGCCACCAGGCAGGTGGAGACCATATAGGCCTCGATCTCCATTTCCGTGAAGCGGGTGACAGTGGTGGGCGCGTCGTTGGTATGCAGGGTCGAGAAGAGCAAGTGGCCGGTGAGCGCCGCTTCGATGGCGATCTCCGCGGTCTCGGTGTCGCGGATCTCGCCGACCAGGATGATGTCCGGGTCCTGGCGCAGAAAACAGCGCAAGGCGTTGGCGAAGGTCAGGCCGATCTGCTTCATCATCTGCATCTGGTTCAGGCGAGCCAGGGTGTACTCGATGGGGTCTTCGGCCGTGCAGATATTCACTTCCGGCGAGTTGATCTCGTTGAGGGCGGCGTAGAGGGTCATGGACTTGCCGGAGCCGGTCGGACCGGTGTGCAGGACCATGCCGTAGGGGGCTTGGATCACGTCGCGGTACAACTGGATATTGTACTCCGAGAAACCGAGCTTGTCGAGCGGCAGGCAGGACTTGGTCTTGTCCAGAATGCGGGCGCAAATCTTCTCGCCGAAGTTCATCGGGGCCGTGGAAACGCGCAGGTCCAGGTCGAACCTCGCGTTGTACTTCTTGTAGACGATGCGGCCGTCCTGGGGCAGCCGGCGCTCCGAAATGTTCAATTCGCTCATGATCTTGACGCGGCTGATCAGCGCCCGGTTGCAGGTCTTGGGAAGCTGCATCTGGTCTTTCAGGATGCCGTCAATCCGGTAGCGGACGTAAACCCGGTCCTCCCCCGGCTCAATGTGGATGTCGCTGGCCCCCTGCAGATAAGCGTCCTCAATGATGCGGTTGCTGAGTTTGATGATCGGCCCCGAGTTCTCGTCTTCCGTCTCCGAGACGCTGGCCGCGACAAGGTCCGTGCCGAACTGCTCGACCAGCAGGGCGGTTGCTTCGCTGAGCTGGTCCGAGACGTCCACGCCCTTGCGGAAGGCCCTTTCGATGGCCTTCTTGATCGCGGTCTCGGTCGTCAGGACGGGGATGATCTCGCAGCCCGTGACGATCTTGACATCGTCGAGGATCAGCACGTCGAAAGGATTGGCGATGGCCAGGGTGAGCATTTTGCCCATCCTGGAGATAGGCAGCACCTGGTAGGTGTTGCATTGTTCTTCGGTAAGGACTTCCAGCACGTCCTTGGGGATTTCCACCTTGGCCAGGTTGATGGGGTAGTAGCTCATCTCCTCGGCCACGGCGGCAATGAGCCTGTCTTCCTGGCAGTACTGCTTCTCCAGAAGGTAGTGTGTCAGCGAGGAATTGTTCCGGTCGCATTCCGCCACCGCCTCTTCGCGCTGCTGGTCGGTTATGAGCCCGCACTTGCTCAGTATCCCCGCAAGTTTCTTGTCGAACTTAGCCATCGTTGAGGCCCCCCGAAAGGTTAGCCAGTCCCTCTTTAGCTTATCCTATCCTATGCCTCTTGAACAGTGAAACGCAAAATCGATCTTGATCCATGCGCCTTTTTTTTCTTCAGCGTTGATGTAAGTCCTGAAAAATGTGGCAAAAGAACGGAAAACTGCGGTTTTCTGTGGACAACTGGGACCTTCCAGGGGCGTGGAACGTGGAACGTGGAGCGTGGAGCGAGGGACATTTCTGGCGAGAACTACCAGTTTTTCCACGGGAACTGCCAACTTTTCCACGGGAATTACCAGTTTTTCCACGGGAATTACCAGCTTTCTTGGCCGGAATTGTGAACTTTCTGCTGTATGGGTGGCGAGTGACAAGTGGCAACGCATTTTGGATTTTAGATTTTGGATTTTGGATTGGACTGCCCGAGCGGGTGACATGTTTCATCAAGCTCCTGTACCAGCCGCGCCTGAGCGGGTGCGGTGATTTGGTAACGTGGGAAACAACTTCCCACAGGTGTACTACGCATATACCATGCCATAGTACCAGAGAATCTTAGAACTACGATGTATACTGGCTGGACTAGAGCGGATCTCTCAGGGCGGAGGACGCAGAGGAACGCAGAAGGTATTCCTGCGAAAGGATTTACTGTTGTATCCATGGGTTCTTCCGCTGCGGCAAATGAGTGGTTAGAAAGGCAGGCTAGAGCGGGGACAGAGGGCCAATCCGGTATGGAGCGAGGCAGCCGTTAGCCGGCGTTGCCCCTGCAACCCCGCAACGGGTCATTTTGACCGTGTCGTTATGACATTATAGTACAATAGACTTTGTCCTTTTGACAATCCGCGGAACCCGTTACTGCCAATTTCAGGCCGGGCATGGATTTGGTGCAGCAAAGCGGTGGACCCAGGCGTCTATACAGGCGTAAGAAGAACAAAGAAGTTCCGGCCAGTATAGGCATTTATAGGGAGGGGGCAAGCCATGGTCCGTCACCTTACTTTGCAGTCCGCAGGGCAGATAGCGTTTTCCAGACACTGTGATATATATATCGGGGGGGGGTAATTCCTGATGTGCTCATGCGACGGCGGCGTAATCTGAAGTTTCAGGGAGTCATGCGTCACGTGGCACGCGCCACCCGGCTCGCGGCAGTGGCCACTTCGGTTCTGCTTATTCTGCTGCTGAATTGGGCGACTGTAATGGCCGCCGTGCCGAGCGCGCCGGATATTACAGGCCCAACCGGCATCCAAAGCTCGGGCGATGTGACCATAACATGGGTTGCTCCCCCTGAAGGCGCGGACTCCTATAATGTGGCAGTATATGACTGGTATAACGAGACCTGGCCGTTACCCAGCACCAATACTGATGGTTGTTCCTATTATGTGGCGGGGCTCATGGACAACCACGGCTTCATAATCTGCGTCCAGGCCATCAATGCTGACGGCCCGGGACCGTTGGCCTATTCATATTTTGACGTTTGCAGCACTGGGGAAGCGCCGTCGGATCAGCCGGTTCTCACGGCCCCGAGGGCATTGAGCGACACAGATCCCGGTAATCCTCTGGACGTGACGTTCACCTGGGACCACGTTGACAAGGCGGGACGTTATTGGCTCGCCGTGAATGAATGGCATAACACCTATTGGACTACGGTCTTTGCCGTAATAGTACCAGATACGGGGCCAGGCGAACCAATTTCCTACGGCCCATATACGTTCCTGGAAGGACACTACTACTCGGCCTGGCTTATGAGCGCGAACCCTGTTGGAGCGGGACCGTTCAACGACTGCCTTTATTTCGGCGTAAGCACACTGGGACACGCGCCGGACGCGCCAACTATCACACAATTTGCCGTGGAGTACAGCGACGCCCCCATTCCTCTTAGCGACACGCAGTTTGAGTGGAGCAGCACGGAGAAGACACTGGGGTACTACTTTGTGCTGTGCGATGAGGATACCAATGTTGAAGTGGGCGCCTGGTGGCAGTTTGATTCTGGGACTGGCGTCAATACGTTCAATCTTCCTTCCGGGATCACGCTTGTGGGCGGGCACCTGTACTGGTTTGGAGTGGCGGGCTGGAACCCCTGGGGTTTCGGGACCTGGGCGTCCGTCACCTTTGTGGCAGCGGCCCCGCTGACGGTCACTGCGGATGCGCAGAGCAAGTTTTACGGCGCGGACAATCCGGAACTGACGTTCACATGCAGTGGTTTGGTCAACGGGGACACCGCGGATGAGGTCCTCACGGGCGGCTTGAGCACCACGGCGACTACCGGCAGCGCCGCCGGAACGTATCCTATCAGCCAGGGCACACTTGCCGCGACGGGGTACTACTACATCGGCATGTTCAACGATGCGAACCTGACTGTGATCCCAGACACCACGCCGCCAGCGATCAGCATTTGGTACCCGAATAACGGTGTTTTTCTGCTGGGGACCGTTTCTATCGGTGGCGAGATAACGGATTCAGGAAGCGGCGTGAATTGGTCAACGCTGTCAGTCACGTTGAATGGGATGG
>Ga0209777_10008504_pt1 | contig 11221 bp, 5 predicted proteins | sample FrelakmetHBP12HB_FD_187147 | JGI IMG/M metagenome (GOLD analysis project Ga0209777, IMG submission 187147) | Freshwater lake sediment microbial communities from the University of Notre Dame, USA, for methane emissions studies -HBP12 HB (SPAdes)... | ecosystem: Environmental > Aquatic >...
GGGCCGCTCCTTTATTGAAAAAGAACACAGCGCTTGCGAGTGGCTGACCTTTTTTGAAAACGAAGTTCAATCCTGTTTTCTGATAGGGACAGAGGAAAGCAGGGGTTTTGCAACTTTTATCGAGGCCGCATCTTTCATTCGGAAGTGGAGCCAACACAATGAAGTATTGATCTCCTTTTCAACCATGAAAATGGTTCTGGAGGCTTGCCTGAATGAGCTTGGCAAAGAGGGAGAGGAGTTTGGCTTAAAAGAGGTCATCTTCACAGAGTGGGGGCCAGTTGGGCTCGAGTGCCCTGTCGTAGCTTTATTAGGCATGAATGGGGGAGAAAATTGCAGGTCAAGTGATCTTGTTGAAGCCCTTTTGCAAGCAAGAAAACAGCTCTATATCAGTTATCAGTCTTTTTCCTTTGAGGATAATGGCCCACTTTTGAGCGCGCCTTTTGTTGAGACGGTGCGCCATCTCATCGAAAAGGGATTTTTGCAATCGGTGCCTATTCAAAGGGTTGCTCCTTTATGTAAAGCAGCTTTACAAGAACGGCCTAAGAGCACAACGGTTGCGAAACTCCCCCCTTTTGAGATGCCAAAAAGCTATGAGCTTGATCTGATTAAAAAGGCCTTTAAAGCTCCTCTTAGGCTCTTTTTCCAAGAGAGGCTATCGCTTTACTTGCCTAAAGTAAAAGATGAGGAGAACTTTACAGCCGCCGATTTTTATACATTACAAATGAAAGGACCTTTCATCGATGAAGAGAAATTCCACGATGAGGTGCAAAACAACCCAAAGCTTGGAAGCGGGATTTTAAGAGAAGCGCTCACAAAAGAGCTTATGCGCGAAAGGGAGATGAGGGTCAATGTGGCAAAAAATTGGGGTTTTTCCCCACAAGAGGCGATAAAATTAGAGTTTTCATGCCATGTAGAAAAAGTTGAAGAAATAGAAAAATCACACTTTTTGGTTCCCTGTTTTTTCGTTGAGGGAAAACCTCTTTTCGGAACTCTTGATAATCTCACTCGTCAAGGACATGTGTTCTTTTGCAATTTTTCCAAAGACAGCCTTTTGAAAAACTGGCCCCTGATCTGCCTTGAAGCGGCTGTTGCAAAAAAGTTTCCCGCACTTATTGAAGAGGGTGTTTTCTTTTTAAAGGATCAAAAAAAGAGGCGATTTGAATTTGGCAATATTGACTCTTGCCTTGCCGGCCTTGTTAGCCATACAGTCGGTTGCCTATCGGAGCCCTGCCTGTGCTATCCAGAAATAATCGGAGATCTTGCAGAAGGGAAAAGAGCAGAGATTGAAGATCCCTATTTTCAACTCTTTCAATCTTCATTTTCACAAAAAGAGCAAGACGAAATCTACAACAGCTCTCAAAAGATGGCCCAAAAGCAGCTTTTGGCTGTAGGAGAGGTGTATGGTTGATTTTTTTCACCCCGATTTCTCGATCAATAAAAACCTCTTTATCGAAGCCTCCGCAGGTACTGGAAAGACCTATACGCTTGAAAATTTATTTATCAGACGGCTTCTTGAGCCTGTTTCGGGCTCTTATATTGAAAAAGAGCAGATTGCTGTTGTCACCTTCACACGCGCTTGTGCCACAGAGCTCAAATGGAGAATCTCACAGCGACTCGATTCTGCCATTGAATGGCTTGACACTGATGGAAGAGAGGCTCCTGCCTACTTGCAGAAAATGAGCAAAACAGCTGAGCTTGCCCTCTTTGCAAAAGAAAAACTAAAGGGAGTCAAAACGAATCTCTATGCCAGTTTCATCGGCACGATACATAGCTTTGCTGCCTCTCTTCTTTTAGAATTTTATCATGGCTCTTGTCCCTTGCAGTGGCTCACCATGCAAGAGATTGAAGAAGAGATTAAAAACCACTTTTTAACAACGAGTGATCCAGGAGAGGTAGCTAATCTTGCGCTTCTTTTTCGCCATTTTGAAAAAGATAGCGCCCTCATTATACAAAAACTGGCTCAAAATCTGTTTCAAAAGGAAGAATCAGAAAATCTTCTTACCCTTTTTCAGAAATTCAAAGTTGCTGTAGAGGCTTCAAAACTATCTGAGAAGGAAGTTTTCAGTGCTCTGCAAGAAGCTTCCGGTTCATTCTGTAATATTTGCACAAGGGAAGGGGCGATAAAGGACGAGCTGCAAAAACAGTTTTCGAAGTTTTCTGGCCTTTTTTCACCTTCGGCTTCATTTGACGAGTGGGTCGAGTTTTTGCACGATCCTTTTTTGCCCTCAAGAGTATTTGCAAAGCCAAAAGCAAAAGAGCAAGATCCTTACACAAATATTGGTGGTTTCATTGCTCAATTTGAGCCGATCATTCAAAAAGCAGCAAGTGTTGATTTTTTAATTTCTTGCACCGCCAGTCTTCTTGTCAACAAGCTGCAGCCTCAATGGAAAAAAGAGGGCAAAATGAGCGAAAGGCTCGTCTTGAGCTATATGAAAGAGGCATTGCAAGATAAAGCCTTTGTCCAATTTTTACATGGTCGATTTCGGGCGGTTTTCATCGACGAGTTTCAAGATACCGATCCACTTCAATCAGATCTTTTCTTTACGACCTTTATGAAGTCTGATTGGAATGGTTTTTTATATATCGTCGGAGATCCCAAGCAGTCTATTTATGCCTTTCGTCAAGCAGATGTCTATAACTACATGAAGGTAAAAGAGCTTTTTAGAGATGATGAAAGGGCCTTCCTTGTGAAGAATTGGCGCTCAACCCAAAGCCTCATTCAGGCAATTAATAGCTTATTTGCAGGCGATATTGGAAAACTCGTTTTCTGGCTGCCAAAACGGCAGGAGGCCATTTCTTGTGTTAGTCTTGAGGCGGCAAGTTCCATTTTGCCAATCCCAGATGGAAAAAAAGCCATTTGCTTTTTTTGTGCTCAAAGCAATGTGTCAGGCAAAAGAAGCTTCCCCGATGAGGAGACAGAAAAGAAATTTTTCTCCTATATTGCCAAAGAAATTATCTCGTTAAAGGTGCCGCTTGAAAAAATGGCTGTTTTATTGAAAGATCGCTTTGTTGCCGAGCGGCTTTCTCTCTTTTTGAAAAAAGAGAGCATCCCAACGGCCTTTTTACGAAAAGAAAGTGTGGCAACAACTCAAGGCTTTGTATTTCTGAATAACCTTTTCAACTGCCTTGAAAGGCCACAAGACAGGACTCGGTTGTTTTGTCTTGTTGCGCAGCCTCCCTTTTCTTTTTCTTTCGCAGAGCAAGTGGAGCTACAACAAGACCTGCCGGTACAAGGTCAATGGGTAGAGCAATTGCTCCATTTAAAAGATGCCTTTTTAAACAAGGGAGTCAGTGGTTTTGCAAATGAGTGCCTAGAATGGCTCCAGAAGCAATATACAGCCCATTTTTATATTGCGCTTGAGCAACTGTTTGACCTTTTAATCAATCAAGAGAGAGTAGCAAAATCACTTGTTATCGATGACGCAAGGAAGTTACTTCAGACCCTTGAAAGGCGGTCGGCCGATGATGATGAAGCGCTCGTTTTGCGAAGAGAGCCCCATCAAGATGCTGTCACACTGGTGACAGGGCATAAAAGCAAAGGGCTGGAATTTGATGTTGTTTTTGCCTTGGGAGCCGCTTATAGAACACCTCCCAATGATGATGCGAAAGAAGCAGATGCAGAAAAGCTGCGCCAATTTTATGTGATGTGCACCCGCGCAAAAAGAAGGCTCTATTTGCCCGTTATCTTCTCCGATGAGCCAGGGTGGAAAAAGCCCAATCAGGGGTGTGCCTCGCCAATAGAGCTTTATTTGGCAAGCCGCTACATCCATGCAACACAGAAAGATCCTGCCGCCATTATTGGGCAAAGGGATCTCGTCTACGACTACATGGCGCCTCAATTTATAAAAGAGGCTTTAGACGCCACTGTAAGCCATCCCTGCATGATGCAAGAGGAGGCAGAAAAACGAGAGGTGATGCCTCATTACACGCCTCAACAAAAGGAAAGCGAGCCTTTTGCAAAAGCAAGAGCGAAAGTAAAAGTAACTCCCTTTTTTGTGAGCTCTTTTTCAAAGCTGCAGGCACATCATGAACCTCTAGCGCTATCTTCAGACCTGCTTTTTCCTCAAGGAAAACAAGTGGGGCTTCTTTTCCATGAGCTTTTAGCAACACTCGACCACCCTGAATCCTGTACGCTCGAATGGTTGACAAAAAATTTGAAGGGAAGCTGCCTCCAAGGCTATGAAGAAAGAGTTTTTCAGCTTTTTTCAAAACTCTTTGCTGCCACATTCTCCTCTCCCTATGGCCAATTTTGCCTTCGCGATATCGATTGGAAAAGCAGTTTTCGAGAGGTAGAATTTTTTCACAGCACCTCACAAGATTCTCTGCGAGGCTGCTGTGCCATCCGAGGCGTGATTGATTTTGCCTTCTGCCATGAAGGCCTCTCCTATATCATCGACTGGAAAAGCCACTATCTCGAAGACTATTCCCACGCTGGGTTAAGGCAAGCTTTACATGACGGCGATTATGCGAAGCAGGCCCACATTTATGGAAGCGCATGGCAAACCCATCTCGAAAGACAGGGCAAAGAAAAATCAGATTTTAAAGGACTCTTTTTTGTCTTCTTGCGAGGTGTTGCCCAGGAAAAAGGACTCGTTTGGGTTGATGCTAAGGAGCTACAGCATGGATGAAACGCTCGATTTGATGAACTCCTCTATCGCGCAAAAACTCTCCGCATCTCCATCTCAATTTTGGCTGTTTTATCATTTGGCTTGCTCATATCGCGCTGGCTTTTTGTCACTTTCTTTTGACAATGGCAAAGTAGTGCCTGATCCCCGCCCGTTTGTCGGTGAAAAAGCAAGTCCACATGATATTGTAGAGGCTTTTCGTCTTTTGCCAGAAGGCGTGGGAAAATATTTTGTCAAAGAAAAAGACAAGCTCTATTTCAGACGTGGCTATGACGCTCAAAAAAATATTTTTTCTCAACTTGTGCGCCTTCAAGAGGGCCCGCTGTCGCCTCATCTCTGCCTTGAAAAAATGAAAAAAGCCATAACGGAGGCTCAAGAAGAAGGGGGAATCTCACAGGAGCAACAAAGCCTGCTTCTTGCCGCCTGCGAAAGAAAGGTGAATTGCTTTTTTGGCGGTCCTGGAAGTGGCAAAAGCTATTGCGCCAGCTTTTTTTTAAAAGTGTTTTTAGATGCCTTTACAGGCCCCTTTTTAAAAGTTGCTCTCGTTGGACCAACAGGCAAGGCGGCCGACAATTTAAAAAGAGCCTGTGAAAAAAGAAACATTGCCCATTTTCAGGACTTCGAAGTCAAAACCATTCATGCTCTGCTTCATACAAAAGGGGCAAAGCTGCACCACAACTTGATTATCGTCGATGAGGCCTCGATGATAGGAGCAGAACTGCTGAGTAAGTTTTTGGCTCTGGTGCAGAAAGGATGCCACCTTCTTTTTCTTGGCGATCCTTGGCAGCTTGCCCCTGTGAATGAGCCCGATTTTTTCTTTCAGTGGTATACCTATGAAAAAGAAAAAGATTCGTTTTTAGAGCTTTCCCGCTCTCATAGGACTGACAGGCCAGAAATCGGGCAGCTCTCCACTCTGATGAAAGCAGGATCTGGGGAGGAGATTTTTAAATTCCTGAAAGCAAGTCCCACAATTCGCTTTCATGAAGTGGCCTACGGAGATGAGGAAAAAACACTCACTCAGCATCAAGAAAGGCTGTTTCAAGAGTTTTATAGCCGAGAGCGGGATTCTTTTTTTCCTATGACCATCTTAACGCCCTTTAACTATGGTGTGTGGGGCTGCGATCGAGTCAATAATCTCTTTTTCGAGCTGGCCGAAAAGTGCGGAAAAAAAAGATTTCCGATTATCGTCACAAAAAATGATTGGAAATTGTCTCTGATGAATGGGACACAAGGCACAATGGATCGACAATATGGCTATTTTGCCCCCTCCAAACTGCAAGAGCCAATTCCTCTCTCCCTTATTTCTGAATATGAGATGGCCTATTGCCTTTCTATCCATAAAAGTCAGGGAAGCGAGTATGACAAAGTGGTCATCCTTTTGCCTCCAGGATCGGCACTTTTTGGTAGACGCCTTTTCTATACTGCTCTGACACGAGCGAAGACAGAGATCGAGATCTGGGCAAGTCGTGACACCATCCTCAACATCATGTGAATAATTGATTTTTTCGCCTGCATCAGATAGAAGGGGCAAGATTTATGAAGTTTAATTTTTCAAAGAAAAAAGCCCTCTATTTTATTTTGTTTTGGAGCTGTGTCAGTTTTTTCACTGATATCAGCATTGAAGGAACACGGAGTGTCTTCGGTCCCTATTTTTTACTCTTGGGAGCGAGCGGTGTTGTCGTCGCCTCAGCGTCTGGCTTTGGCGAGCTGGTTGGCTATGTGGCGCGTCTGCCCTTTGGATATCTTGCCGATCGCTATGGAGCCTATTGGCTCTGTGCTTTTTTGGGCTACACGATCAATTTTTTAGTCATTCCACTTTTTGCCTTTGTCCACACCTGGCAGCAGGCAGTCATTTTGGTTGTGATAGAGCGATTTGGAAAAGCGCTTCGAACTCCGAGCCGAGATGCCCTCCTTTCTTTTGCCGCAGAAAAGCTCGGACCTGGATTTGGCTTTGGATTACATGAGCTTTTTGACCAAATTGGAGCCCTTTTGGGTCCTATAGTGATGAGTATTGTCTTGTTAAAAGGCTACGGGTTTCAACAGGGATTTCTTATTTTGGCAGCCTTTGCCTTCATTTCATTGATGATGCTCCTCTGGACTGCGCAGGGATTTCGACAAGGAAAAGAAACAAAGAACTCCGCTATCGAAATTTCTAAATTGGGCAAAACCTTTTGGCTTTACATCATCGCCGTCTCTCTCATTGCGTGCGGCTATATCGATTTTCCTCTTTTTACCTACTATTTTCAGAAAAATGAACTTTTGCCCCTGGCCGTCCTGCCGCTGTTGTATTCTTCGGCCCTCCTTTTTGAAGCCATGAGCGCTCTTTTCCTAGGAAGGCTCTATGACCGCTTTGGAGCCACTGTCATTTTATTTTCTGCCGCAATCTCTGCTTTTTTTCCCTTCTTCGTCTTTCAAAAAAATCTTTCATTCATTTTGATCGGCGTCGTCTTGTGGGGCTTTGGATTGGGAGCTCAAAAATCGGTTATGCGCTCCTTTATCGTCAACATTGTGCCAGGAGGAAAGAGGGGAACGGCCTACGGAATTCTCAACACTTCCTATGGCATTTTCTGGTTTATTGGAAGCGCCATTATGGGCCTATTATTTGAAAGAAATCTCATGGCCTGCATCTGGTTTTCATTTTTGTTTCAATTTGCGTCACTACCCATCTTCATGTGCCTGAGAAAAAGGTAAATTGGCTAAAAATCGTTTGTATTAGGTATCATGAACGCTCCATTTTCGCCTGGATAGCTCAACTGGTAGAGCAGCGCATTCGTAATGCGGAGGTTGTCGGTTCAAGTCCGGCTTCAGGCATACGTTACAAAACACAGCGTCTTAAATAATTGAACATTTTAGCCCATCGGGATATGGAAGCTGTAAGGAAGAGAGCCGCCGATATGTTACAAACATATCAAGGTGAATCTGACTAAAAGCAGATGCCATGTCCCGATTGGTGGGAAAATGCGCAATTATTTAAAACGCTGTGTTTAATACAAAATAATATCTCGGGCTCAGAGTGGCGGCGCTTCTTCCTGTTCAACAGAATGGAATCTTGCAACAGCCAGCCCCGTCTTGTTCTCCTCAACATATACCCTTTTATAGTCGTTTTCCTCTCACCGCAAAGGTTGAGCTATTTTTTGATTCTGCGAGCGAAGAGAAAATGGATGGCCTGATTTTGAAATGGAGAAAACTAGAGAAGGCAAAAGGAAAGAATTCTTCTCAAAAGAATGCGGGCGATCTTCAAGAATGTTCTCAGGATCCACAGGCACAATTTGAGAAAGTCTTTACAAGAGTTGATGGCAACCTGACGCGTTTGAAGACAGAACTTATTTATCAAATGATGATTTGGGGCAGAAGCTGCCAAGCTCTTGATTTGTCAGATGTGGAGTTTCGCTCGCATGAGTTTCGCACTTTGGCTTTCTTGTGCCCAACATTGCAGCGCCTGAATTTAGAAGAGAGTTTCTTTGGACCATTTTTTCGCTGGAAAGAGCAGCAAAATACAGATATTCAAACGAATCAGGAAAAGAAACAGGGACAGAGAAAAGATTATTGGCCTTACGTGCATAATTTTTATTGGTGTTTTCAATCGTTTCACAATTTGCAGGCTTTAAATTTGTCTGGATGCGATTTTGTCACAGATGTGATGAGTCCCATTTTCAGTTCTATAAAAACGCTTAAAGAGCTTCACCTTGCCAGGTGCTATTCTTTGACCGATGAAGGCGTCAAATGTCTTTCGAATTGTTCGTCGCTTACATATTTAAGCTTAGAAGGCTGCTACCTTCTTGAAGGGGATGCTCTCCCATATATCGCTCAGATGCCGTGGTTAGAAAAGCTTAACATGAACGATTGTTTTAAATTGGATCGCGGCTCCATTGCTGTTTTGTGCCGTGCACGAGCGTTAAAAATATTGGGATTGAGTCGTACACCTGTTGATACGGAGCTTGCCCGTGTTTTCGTCAAATTACGAACGATCGAAGTACTCGACCTCAGGCGGTGTATCGATGTCGATCCACACGACCCACTATTGCAGCTGGCTCGTGCGCTGAAAATTCAGCTGTTGCTGCAAGGAGCAGGGCCGATGATGAGTGGAGCGTGCCAAGATGATGAAAAAACTCCTGCCTCGACTACGAAAGAGGATTTTTTAGAAGAAGTTATCGATAAATTATTTCGGTTTACTCTGTAGGCGCCTATTTCCACTCTTGGGAGGCAGCGAGCAGGTCTTGACAATGTTTTTGCAGTATGGGGTCGTGCTGCGCTATTTCAAGATTGTGACGGTAGATTTTTAGCTGCCCCAATGGGATGAAAAAGAAATCAGAGTGATTTTTGATCGCCACCTCTATGAGCTCTATTGGGCCGGCCCGGCAGTAGCTTTGCACACAATCGTAATATTCTTTCACAACTGCCGGATCAATAGCGTATTTTTTGATATCATTTGAGATTGTTGTGAAACTTGTTTGAATCTCGTTTTGAGTGAGAAGAGCATGAAAGATCTCATCTTCTGCTGTCTTTAAAAAAAGAATCTGGTCGGGATTATCGGGATAATGGGCTGCCAGATGGGCCAGGATCGTGCTTTTGGAGACAAATTGAATTCTCTTCTCATCGACAAATGAATGAAATTTCTTTCCTTTTTCAAAGAAAGACTCCTCCTTTTGAATGGAGGAAAGGCTTTCGCCTAATGTGTGAGTTTGCTTCCGGTCAATGTGAGCCATATATCGTATGTCGGGAAAAAGACTGCCTTGAAAAAACTCCTGCCTTTCTGATTTTTCTACAATATTCTCTTTTGCAAGAAAGCGGTCTGTCAATAGGACGTGAGTGATAAAGCCTGCCGAAAAGGCCGGGCAGCTCCAGCAGATTAAAAAAGAGAGGAGAAATCTTACGATCATAAAAAGGAGGGAGGAAATTCGTCTGATCCAGAAGCATGAAGCAGGTCCCACATCTTTTTAAAGGGAGGGCAGGTTAAGAGCAGTTCTGCTTTGGTGCCTTCTGCCAATTTTGTCCCCTTATCGAGATAGATGATTTTATCAGCATCCTCGATCGTCGAGAGCCTGTGGGCGATGATGATCTGGGTAATCTTGCCTTTCAGCCCATTGAGGGCTTGCTTGATGTTCTCTTCGGAAACGGCGTCAAGAGAGGAGGTGGCCTCATCCATGATCAAAATGGGCGCTTTTTTAATGAGGGCACGCGCAATGGCGATCCTTTGCTGTTGGCCGCCAGAGAGTGATTTTCCAGCTTCGGCAAGGATTGTGTCATACCCCTGTGGGAGCCTTTGAATGAATTCGTCGGCATGAGCAGACATGGCGGCTTCGATAATCTCTTGGCGTGAATAGTTACTTCCAAAAGAGATATTTTCGGCGACTGTATCAAGAAATAAAAATGGCCTTTGGGGAACGAAGGCGATGTTCTGTCGCAGTGATTTTTGCGTGTAGGCAATCAGCGGTTTTGAATCGATCCTGATTTCGCCACTTTGAATATCCCAGAGTCGAGGAATCAAGAGAGCAATGGTCGACTTTCCCGCCCCTGTAGGGCCGACGAGTGCTACCTTTTGTCCTTTTTTGGCCACAAAACTCAAGCCCTGCAATACAGGCTCTTGGTCATAGGCAAAGTGAACATTATCAAATTCAATAGAGTCATCGAGCGTGACAAAATCGATCGCCTCTTCATGATCCTGAATATTGGGCGAAATGCGGAGCACTTCAAACATTCTCTCCGTTGCGGTAATCCCTCTTTGGATGCGTCCATTTTCCTCTGCAAATTTTTTAATCGGCTCATATGCAACGACAGCTATAGTACCGCAGAAAAAAAGCATTTCATGGAGTGGGAGCTGGAGCCCATAGAGGCCAATCATGAGGACTGCGATAATGCAGAGCATCCCAATCGTGTGGATTACCGGCCGCGATGATAAGTCGTAACGAGCGCTCTTTTTTTCAAGACGGGCCATCTGCTCATTTTGCTGCGTGTACTTGTTTAGAGAAAATTCTTCTTTTGCAAAGATCTTAATAGTTTGAACGCCCGATAGAAACTCGATTAAAACATGAGCAAAGGTCTCTTGTTTTTTCATCATCTGGCGCGAGATTTGTTTGATTTTCTGTGCCAAAAACCGGATCGGTATTAACAAAAGCGGCAGCCCGATGAAAATGAGGGCGGAAAGTTGCCAGGAGACAGCTATGCAGAGAATTAAGGCCGAAATGAAGGCAAAGGGTGTCTGTATGTAGTTGGCCAGCATGGCGTTAATGGCGTCTGCAATTGTCGAGGCGTCGTTGACAACACGAGAGGAGAGAGAGCCAATGTTGTGCTCTTGATAAAAACTGATAGGCAGTTTTTGCAAATGCTCAAAATATTCCTGCCGTAAATCCCGGCTGAGGCGGATGGCAAAAAGGCGCGTGCCATATCGAGAGCAGTAAAGGGTGATGGCCTTATAAAAAGCAATGAAGAGCAGCGCAACCACGAGGTGCCAGACATCCTTATCAATGGGAAAAATTTTATTCGAGTAACGGATGGCAGTATTAACAACGCCTTCTTTCGAATGGCCCTGAATGAACGAGGAGGCTTCCTCTTTTGTTATGATTCCTGTGTTGTGGGTATCGACCTCAGGCCAACGT
>Ga0209777_10008505_pt1 | contig 11220 bp, 11 predicted proteins | sample FrelakmetHBP12HB_FD_187147 | JGI IMG/M metagenome (GOLD analysis project Ga0209777, IMG submission 187147) | Freshwater lake sediment microbial communities from the University of Notre Dame, USA, for methane emissions studies -HBP12 HB (SPAdes)... | ecosystem: Environmental > Aquatic >...
CTAAAACACCTGATTGAAGATTCAGCTTGGTACCGGCGAAATCCTCAATCAGGTGTTTTAGCCGGGCGTTTCGGTCTTTGGTTTGACCAAGGTTCAATTCGGAGTTGAAGTCGATGTTTCGAAACACATTTTCCAGCTTGGACTTGTTGGCCTCCTCAATCTCATCCAGAACGCTATTGATCAGATCCCCGATGTTGGGGGCGGTTCGACGCTCATAGAGACTCTGGAAATTTGCGGGGAATCGATCCAGAATCTTTTTGGGATTGTCTTTGTCTTTCAAGACGACTTCCGGCAGGACAAATCGTTCTCGTTCCAATCTTCGTTTGATCCGTTCCTGGTCGCCCTTGTACTGCTGGGTATATTGATCAATCTTATCCTGCCAGGCATCACTGATATACTTCAAAAACAGCATGACCAGAATGTAGTTCTTATAATCGGCTGGATCGATGACTCCTCGGAAAGTATCGCACGCCTTCCATGCGATGGAATTGATAGCATCTTGATCAATCTTGTGATCGGCGGACATCGCTAACTCCTTGTGGCTGTAAAGTGCCTTGGACAGCATTGAGCATTATAGCATCCATTAGGGCTTGTCGTTTCTTCTGAATGGCGTGAACCAGTTGCTTTTCCTTCTGGTTCAGATGATTGAGTGCAACGATCTTTTGTTGGATATCGAAAGCAGGTATCGAAACTTCAAGGTTCTCCAAGCTTTTTCGGGTAAGATGACGAATTCCCGTACCGGCCGCATATTCGGAAAAATATTGTCGTGCAGGAGCTTGATTGAGGTACCAGGCAAGGAATTCGGGAAGAACGGAATCGGCATGGGCTCGAATGATATAAAAGAAGGCTGGGGCAGTCACCTGATGTTCGGTTCGATCCACAAGAATTGCCGTATGGTGAGCCCCCTTCGTCCTGAAAAGAATATCACCCTGTTGAATGAAAACAGTCGGCTTCTCCGAATCCAGTTCAGTTCTCGCAAGGCGGTCCCAATTAATGGTACCCTCTTCCGTGATATCCCGAAGCTGAATGACTCTGTAGGAACCATTCTCAACCTGTTCAATCCTTTCACGAAACAGGTATCCAACCAAGATATCAGCTATGTCATACAACCTCATACAGAACCTCAATCCAAACACAAGTACATCAATTACTCCTTCAAATATACGCAGGAATTGGACAGTCCGCAAGAAAATATTTCATTAATTCTTGGAAGTAACCATTGTACAGCTCATAAGTTTAGGACATTTCAGTGTTTACATCATTGAAATATATTGCAGTATCTCAAACACTCTATTAATTGTTAATGGAATCCCCTTCAGGCCACATATCCTTGTCCAACCCCCTCACAATGACCCACAACCATTCAAAAGCCCCAGACCCTGCCCTCCATACCCAACCTACCCCCCACCCCCTTGGATCAGTGTGAGCCATAGGGGAACCTTGTGCCTACCCCCAGCGTCTCTACCAGTACTACCCACCTTCAATTTCCCCACTCCCTTACATCAATCTTGCCTGTTACGGCTTCGGAAATCAATGCTGTCCTATATTCCTGCAATAGATGGATTTGTTGTTCGGCTTTGTCGATTACATTTCTTGTCTGTCGTTCCACCTCAAAGATGTGGTTGATAATGTCATCTTGTTCGTTTCCGGGCGGAACCGTCAGCATGATGTCTTTGATCTTGGATTGATTGATCATAGGAGATGCACTGAAGTTTGAAATACTTGTCATTATGTCCGATATCGACTTCAAGTAATATGCCCCAAAATACGGATTATAGTCATCGCGGAAGGTTATCGCATGGAGTTGTTGGTTTGAGCTGCACGGTATTTTCGATATTCCCACTCTGCCCAGTGTGGTTCCGGTACCAACAACAAATACGGTCATCTTCTTGTGGCAATGAACTTTCTCGTCCTTTACAGCAAGATGGCTGATTTTCCGCTTGGATCTCGTGAGATGAATGCCCTCATCGAAATCACCGGATGTGAACCAATCAATATCCCCGTTTTCAAAGTATCTCTTTTCACTTGTAGGGGGTGTTCCCCCCGTAAGGACAGAATCGACACAGAATTTCAGTTTCCGGATTTCCCAATGCTGGGGTATCGAACCCAACCATTCAATGCCGGAGTCTTTCAACACAACATCAGGATCAAGTCCCTTGGAAATTGCCTGGTGGATCAATCCCTGTTGCTGTTCTTTCCATAACTCAATCTGCCGTGTCTTTTGAGCAATCAATCCATCAATCAAACCCACCTTTACATCAAGATAATCAGCAATGACTTGCTGTTCTTTTGGGGGAGGCAACAAAATACTCTGATCAAAGGCTTCTTCCCGTCGAAGCCATGGAAGGGTAGGATCTTTTGAAATGGATCCAAGATCGAGAGCTTGAAGAGCATAATAGAGCCATCGAATATGGTTGTCGGTTGCCTGGGCGTTAATATAGTAGGCTGAATCGATCGGGAAGCATGGCACATCCGAATAATGGATTTGCCCAATCGACCCTTTACGACCAATGATGATACATGGGGCATTCGTAAGAGCCTGATGATGATACCCCGTGATACCATTCGATCCATAAACAGGGATCTTACCCTCACAACGGTTCTGATTGGACAAGGCTCTGCCATACAGAAACCGTGTAGCCGTCTTCAGTTTCACGACCCTCCACTGTTCAGGGGTACATCCGAATCCTTTCACGATATCAGGGCTTCCTCGTATGTCTGTGGATTATCATGATTCGTCGTTATGCCACATGGTCCAGGATCAATCCATGATTTTTCGGAGAATCCCTTCCGTCTCTTTTTCCAGAGCCAATATTTCTGCCTTGATCTGGTCCAGGGGACGTAATCGCCTGTGTTGAAAGAACTGTTTCGTGAAGCTGATTTCAAATCCGATCTTGTCCTTGGTTCGATCCATCCAGGCATCGGGGGCATGGGGTAGGACATCCCGTTGGAAATACTCATCGATATCCTGTTCGAGGGGTATCTTTTCAAAATCCCTCAGTTCCAAATCGGGCTTGGGTCTTCCCTGCTTATCCTTGACGACCTTGCCATTTTTGATCTCGGGGCGCTCGACGGTGATCTTGGTATAGCCGAAGTCGGTATTGTCGAAGATCTTACAGTTCCGGTCCTCGGTGAAGGAACCGTAGATTCGGGTGATTTCCCGGATCTGTTCATCCGTGATGAAGTTTCGTTTCTTGCCCAACCTCTTCTGTGCCTTTGAATAAAAGTCTACGGCATTGATAAGCTGGACTTTGCCTTTTCGACGAGGGGGCTTTTTGTTGGTGATGAGCCAGATGTAAGTGGCGATACCGGTATTGTAGAACAGTTCGGTGGGCATGGCGACAATGGCTTCCAGCCAGTCGTTTTCGATGATCCATTTGCGGATGTTGCTCTCCCCACGGCCTGCATCACCCGTAAACAGAGGTGAACCGCTGAAGATAATGGCAATCCTACTGCCCTTGGGTTCCATCTTGGAGATCATGTGCTGCAGGAACAGCAACGCTCCATCGGAAATCCGTGGAAGACCCACCGGAAACCTGCCATGAGGATTGTTGGACTCGTTTTCGATAAAGCCCTGTTCCTTTTTCCAACTGACCCCAAAGGGGGGATTGGACAGCATAAAGTCGAACTTTTGACCCTGGAAGCGGTCTTCGGAAAAGCTGGAGCCCAGGCGGATATTGTCGGCTTCCTCCCCTTTGATCAAGACATCGGACTTGGCAATGGCGTAGGTCTGTTCGTTGAGTTCCTGCCCATACATCACGACCTCGACATGGGGATTGATCTGATCCTGTATGTGTTCTTTCGCGATCGTCAGCATACCCCCCGTTCCACAGGCAGGATCGAAGACGGAACGGATGATCCCCTTGCCTTCCAGGTCGTCTTTGTGCTCAGCAAAAAGCAGGTTGACCATCAGGCGGATGACTTCACGGGGGGTATAGTGTTCACCTGCCGTTTCGTTGGACATTTCCGAGAACCGTCGAAGCAGCTCCTCGAAGACATAGCCCATCTGATGGTTGGATACCTTGTCAGGATGGAAATCGACTTCGGTAAATTTACCGATCAGTTGAAACAAGTAGTCGTTCTTGACGAGCTTTTCGACGATCCGTTGCAGACCGAAGTTATCGATGATCTCTCTGACATTGGAACTGTAGCCGGTGATGTAGTTCCAGAAGTTGCTTTCGATATTTTGGGTATCCTGAGCCAGCCGACGAAGGTCGTAGAAGGAGGCGTTGTAGAATTTCAGACCATTGGGGCTCTTCTTGGTTTTTGTGGCTTGCAGCAGAATGCCCGTCATATCGGGAAGTGTTTCATCGTGATGCTTCTTGAGGGTCTCGATAACGGCGTCCTTACAGTCCTCCAGAACACAGTCCAGTCGTCGAAGGACCACAAACGGCAGGATCACATCAACATATTCGTACTCTTTAAATACCCCCCTGAGGATATCTTTTGCCACCTGCCAGAGGAAATTGGCGTTTTCTTGAAAGTTATCAATCATGTAATTCTTCCCGGAACCATTTCAATGGGGATTAATCCGAGCCCTGCCTATTGTACAATAACCACGCGCCCCGCCAAAATTTATAAATTGAATCCTTTAGGATCCCCGTGGGAATCCTATCAATGGGTTCCCATTTTGCTCCAGGACAAACATCCAGGGGTAGCCCTGTGTCGGAAATAAGCATTCCTTTTTTCAGCCAACCTTTATTCACCCCCCCTAAAGAATAAGCGGAAATTCTTATTTCTATCCCCTGCATCCCTGTCACAATTGAGACACCCCTATCGATCAAGTCGATAAATTAAATCATTTATTATTTTTCCAGACACAATAAAACCACTCCGTACCAATCCCCAATCCCTAATGCCCATTTTTAATGCAAAAATGCACATTTTTCCCCGACAAGGAAATTTCACCCTCAAATAACAGGTTGTATAAGGACTGGAGCTTACAGGAACATTGCCTATTTTAACAGGGATTATATAAGCCCAAAACGGCGTATTTCCCTGGTTGATTCGCTTGACAGGTACCTTTCCCAGCGTTACCTGGAGCCCATTTTCCTAATTTTCTTTTTTTTCCAGCTTGAAAATTTCTGGAACACAAGGGTGCAGATGGTGAACGAACCATCTTGATCAAGGCTGTGTGAAGTTTTCCAGACTCTAAATTTTTGAATGGTAAGGGGGGGCGAAGGTGAAAAGTGAACCAAAAATGGGCATGAACAGCACAGAAAGTGGGCATGATGGAGACTTGAAATGTCTCTGACGAACGTAAATCCTGTCCAGCTATAGAGTTATAGCTGTTTTTCGGGGGGCAGGCAGGGCTTCCTATTTTTCCAGCTCGAAAATTTCTGAAAGATATGGGGGGTTAATGAAATGAAGGGATGTACTCGATGGACAAAGTGAATGTAGGGACAGATGTGAACCAGGTGCAGATCACCAGTCTGAGCCATATATTGGGTCAGCAGCAGGTTGTTCAACTCCTGAAAGTCAGCATTGACAGCCATTTTCAGAATCGTGCCAAGAATCAGGACAGTGTATTCGGTCCCGTTGCCCTGGTCGGGCCCAGCGGCTGTGGGAAAACGATCACGGCAAAAGCCATCCATTGCGAATTAGCCAATCTCAACCTGGTCGAAACCAACGGGGAATTTCTGAACAACAGCCAGGAGTTGGTTTCCATCCTGGTTTCAGCCGATGAAAACACCACCCTGTTTATTGACGAGGCTCAGGCGATCAATACCAAGAATCAGCATATCTTATTGACGGCTATTTCTGAACGGAAACTCTATCTGCCCCGCACGAAATCGACCCGGGTCCCTCAGGCAATTCCGTTGGCTCCGTTCACTCTGCTGCTCGCGACGACGCACGAATTCCAGCTGCAGGATGCCCTGAGAAACAGAATGAGGATTCAGTGCCGGTTCGATTATTACCCGTTGGAAAGCCTGATTGAAATCATCCGGCAACGAACCACGGCTCTGGGGTGGAATGTCGAGTCCAAAGAAGTCTTGAGAACCATCGCCGAACGGTCAAAACAGACACCCAGACTGGCTGTGAATCGGAACTTGCAGATGGCTTGGAATGTCTGTTCGAGCCAGGAGCGGAACACGATCACGATGACCGATGTTTATGAGGCATTTCGGCTCTTACAGATTGATTCCATCGGTCTGGATCCCCTTGAGCAAGCCTACCTGAAAGAACTGGCAAAGCAAGGATCCCTGAAACTGAACGTCATTGCCAGCAAAATCGGACTTCCTTCCCGCACCATTTCGTCAGTCATTGAACCGTATCTGTTACGAGCCGACCTGATTCAGAAACAGGGCGTGGATCGGTTGATCACCGGAAAAGGGATGGAACATATCCAACAAACTCAAACAAGAAGTGAAGGAATTTAGTACTCATGAACTCAAAAATGAAAAATGAAAAAGCCGTTTGCTCCGTGAGTCAATTGGCTCAGTCTCTGGGGATGTCCCGATCTCGATTTTACCAGCTGATGGAGCGGGGGGTGTTCCCCCAGCCCCTGTATGAGCTTCGATCAAAGCGCCCATTTTATGATCTTCGGCTCCAAGAAGCCTGTCGAGATATCAAGGCAACGGGGATTGGTTACGATGGAACCTATGTCTTGTTTTACGAACCTCGTAAGAGCAAACCAAACCCTGTATCGAAACCATCCCAACCCCGGAACGGTCAATCCGATACCAAACTCCATGAGGTTCAGGAGGCATTGGGGCAGATGGGATTGGAGGTCTCTGACAAGGAAGTTGCCGACGCCGTGAAGACCCTGTATCCCGATGGGATTGAGAGTCGGAACACCGGTGAAGTGATCCGATCCGTCTTCCGAGCACTGAAAAGGGCGTAAGAATTCCGTCAAGGTTATGTCCGATGAGTGTTTCATTGGTGCCAGATAACTGGTTAAATCGTGATGAATTGTTATCGAATTGCTGCCAAATTGATGCTGTAATGGAGTATGAATCATGTCCGAAGACCGTCCTGAATTATGCGGGATAACTACCGTTATCCCGCATTCGACCAACCTGCTTCAAGGGGACACAAGCAATCCACAATCTGTTATCCAGAGGGCGATCCCTCAGCAGGCTGACTCGGATGATCAGTTGGTTGGGTTATGGCTGCACGGAAGATCGGTGCATACCCAGAAATCCTACCGAAGGGATATGAGACTGTTTCGTAACCACTGCCAAAAGAACCTGAAGGATGTCTTGTTGGCAGATTTGCACAATTATGCTGACAGCCTGGTTCAAAACGACCTGGCTCCTGTCTCCATCAAGAGGATATTGAGTTCCATCAAGAGTCTGTTTTCATACGGACACCGAATCGGTTATTTTCTATTCGATGTGGGGAAACCCTTACGGATTCCATCTTCCAAAGATTCCCTGTCAGAACGAATCCTGAGCGAACAGGAAATCCAGACATTGATTCAATCAACGACAAATCCCAGGAACCAATTGATGCTCAAGGTATTTTACTATACCGGTTTACGATCTTATTCATCCGACGACCCCTTCGTGTTTGAAGTGCCGATGAGCCGATACAAAGTAAATCCATCCTTGTTCTTTCCCCGTTTGAGAACCCCCCTGATAATGAGATTTGCCAGCGCCCGATCCAAATTACGCTGTTCTTCGATACTCTCGACATTCTCAAGGACACAAGCCGACATAGCCAAGTAGGTGGTGATCTCTTTCTTTTTTGTGAGAACTTTCACGATTTTCTTCTGACACCACTCGACGGTTCGATCCCGTTTCATAATCATTCCCTTCATTACTGTTCAAATCTATGGTGCTCAGTATTTTCCTGTCTGGAAAATCAATAATGGACATTCACTGGAATAACATAAAACGAGACACCTTTTTTCAGTTTCTGTTTGACCAGTTCTTTGATCTTGTCAGGATAGGGGAGCTCGGCTCCGTTCTCATCGTACAGCCAGCAGTTTGTGCCGCCCCGTTGTCCAAGATTATGGCAAGCCCACCGGAAAGTATCCGTTCCAAAATCACAGCCCGGATAAGTTTCGAGTTGGAAGAGCTGTTCATCCGTGCATTTAGACAGGGCTTCCTTCAGAGTAGCCAAGTTATAAAGGAAATTTTCCCTGTTGTAATCCATGTATTTCTGCATCCGCGCTTTGCCATTTTTACTGTGGAGCGGCACAGGTTGTCCATATTCCTGGACATAATCAAACAGCCTGGAGAGTTCAACATCCTCAGCCCTATCACGAGCATCCTGTTTTGACTGGGCTGCCACAATAATCCCTATTTCCATGTGCATCATGCTTCTCCTATAATCCTGAAAAGCCCTATTTACAGAGGTATGTGTTGAATTTTTTTCAAGCTGGAAAAATAGGAAAATGGGATTATTGGGGCTGTTGCATTTCAAGGGGAAAATTAACTTCTTTCTTGCTGTCGATTGAAATTGGGGCTCCTGACTCATCCTCCCGGCTGACATCATTCCCGGCAATGAAATTCTGCGACACACAAACATACTTCTTGCCTTTTTTCACATATTTCTGGGCAACATACCCTGAGATAAATTTGCAGTATTGCTTCAATGCCGTTTTTTCACCCGGTTCCCCATGCCAATCACACTGTGGGCATCCATAACTGATTTCACAAGTCCTATTGTCCTGTTCACGGTATGCGCTAAAACAACCGCATTTTGGGCAATCAAAATAATCGATTGAACTACTCATAGCATTCTCCTCTGATTCCGTGGGTTATTCCTCAAAATCAACGGTTTCAATATGTCCGTTGTGATTGAGGACATTAAAAACAGGGGGAAAGGTACCTGGATTACCAAAGTAATTGACCTGATCGGACAGAATTTTAATGGCTTCCATACATGCTTGTTTTGGATCTTCGGCACGAACATCGATTGAATAGACGACACGATACTCTCGTTTCCCATCGACGACGGAACCATCCCCCGGAGCCGTAATGAACAACCCTTTGGACCTCTTTGTTTTTGCCATGATTTTTAATCCTCGATGATTGTGTGGTCATAACGATAGACCTCTGTAAATTCACAGCCGCATTTCCGACAGGTGCCCGATTGTGTGGGAAATTCATCCGCCGTAATAACACCCCATTCAATATCCTGTTCACGCGCCCCGCACTTGGGACATCGATTACAGCACTTTTTGATTTTGGGCTTTTTGATTGCCATATTGACCTCATATAGGGTTTTCTATTCAGTGTTGGGATATTTTCAGTCTGGAAAAAATCACATCAGAATCTTGTTCCGGTCACAATGCCCCCCAATATGATATTTCAGAGCATTAAACACACTATTGACAACATCTTGTCGGGAATTGGGGAAGGTGTCAGAGAACATTGCCTTTGCCTGATCCGTAGTCAGGAATTGGTCAGCAAAGGAATGTCGATTGAACTCGACTTTATGGGTATGATCCCGAAGGTCGAATATAAAACCAACTGTTTCGAGCTTCCGGCTGATGATAAAACCCTCTTCATCCCGGTTTTCATAATAATCGATGAGCAAATCCAGGTGCCGTGTCCGATTTCGGTCATGCTCACGCATGTTCATCTTGACCTCGATTTCATCCCGGCACAGGTGAACAGTCCCCAGGGTGGTATTGTGTGGTTCTGAGATTTTTAACACTCCATCAAGCATTGTTCATTCCCTTCATATTTGAACTGCTATTCAGTGTTGGAAAATTTCAAGCTGGAAAAAAAGGATTTTTCTCAGAAATAATGCTCAATCCCTTTCATAATAAATGGCTTGTGTGGGGCTTATAATCAGGTAATAATCACCATTTGCGCAGCCGCGATACTCCGAGCTGAACCAAGCCCGGAAAATGCCGTCTTCGCACAGTTTGGTCTCGACGCTCAGATCCCGTCGCTTGCCGTCCCGGTGGTATTGGAGCGACTTCTTCTGGTCAAAGGCAGTGGCAACCTGCTCTTTGATCCAAGGTCGAAGGTGTCGTGGGAAACGACGAATGAAATTGAATGGGACCAGCGAAGAATCCCTAAATTCACTGGCAATCTGCTCAGCAGACCGTCTTCGAATATTACATCAGTGTTGGTGATCTGGCATTTAATCATGTGAACGACTGGCTTTCAGAATGAAGGTGGGGATTTCCCGGATTCCGCTTGACCCGGATCAACCCCAGCGTTAGCGTCTCGCCTCGAACTTACAGGAATTAACCTATGCGTATAAGAAACGACATAACAGTAACCTACTTAGAACCACGGAAACGTTGGCTCGTCCGTTGGTTCAGCAAATACAGCCCCACTGTCCCAAAGCAGTCTCGTTTCTGTAAATCTTTTGTCAAGAAATTCCAAGCCGACCAGTTTGCCCAGACCCTTGATATCGATCAAAAAGACGGGATCTGTATCGAACCCAAAACCATCACCCTGAAAAACCTGTGTGACCGCTTCCTTGCCTCCAAAAACGACAAACGACCTGCCACCATCAATGCCTACCAGGAAACAATCTCCCGGCTACTGACTACCTTCGGATCCTACAGAAACATCAAAAACATCACCTTTCATGATGCTCAGAATTTCATTAATTCCCTAGAACTATTAGAACTGGACAAAGAACCTTCCGACTCCACCCGTTTAAAACACCTTACCAACGCCAAAATCCTGTTTAACCAAGCTGTTAACTGGGAATATCTTCGAAAAAATCCCTTTCACGATATTTCCATTACAGATATTTCAAAAGAAGACTGGTATGTTATAAAACCATCTGAATATCAATCCATTCTTACTGCCATAGATCGCATTCCCATCAGGAAAAGCAGGGAAAAAGAAGACAGGGAAAGAATCATTCGAACCAAGGCATTTTATTCAGTGATGTATGGTTGTGGTTTGAGATTTGGGGAAGCTATTAACCTGTGGTGGGATAAAAATATTGACTGGACTCATAACAAAATTCATATTAAAAATCGTAAAGCCAAGGATGGATTCCCTTCTTTCTCAATTAAAAATCATCAGGATCGTTCTATCCCTGCTCCCCAGTGGACCATGGAATGTTTGAAACAACTCAAACAGATTTCCCATCGAAATAATCCCTATGTGTTTCTTACGGAAGATCGGCTCATATTGATCAAGGAAAAATGGGCCCAGTGGAAAAACGAAGACAAGGTAAATCGTTGGAAAAATAGTGTGATGGTCAATAACACCAACAGGGATTTTGTGGTATTGTGTAGGAGGGCAGGGATCATTAGCTCCGATAGGTTGTCAGTGCATTGTCTGAGGAAGGGGT
>Ga0209777_10008506_pt1 | contig 11220 bp, 8 predicted proteins | sample FrelakmetHBP12HB_FD_187147 | JGI IMG/M metagenome (GOLD analysis project Ga0209777, IMG submission 187147) | Freshwater lake sediment microbial communities from the University of Notre Dame, USA, for methane emissions studies -HBP12 HB (SPAdes)... | ecosystem: Environmental > Aquatic >...
GGGCGAGCATCCAGTATGTGCGACAGCAGCTTGCCACCCCGGCATTTTTACAGCAGTACGGGATTACGGTTATTGACTGATTAACGGACTAAAGACGCAAGATAAAACAAGGCAGGGTTGAACATCGCCCTGCCTTGTTGCAATGGGACGTAAAGGGGACGTCCCCTTTACTAACTTTTATGTTGAGGCATAGCCGGGGGCTATTATTTGCGTTATGAGTGGCCATGAATTGGGCGGCGGTATTCTCGGGACCGGAGGGCTTAGCAGTCTTGTTACTGTTTTTATTTATGGCTGTCGTCAACGAAGAAAAGAGCGTGAAGAAAAAAATAAAATGTAATCTATTGAACTGAGCTAAAGAAATTGAGGCTCCGGGTAAACTCTCCGGGCAGCATTACATAAAGGCTCCTGGCTTATACAATAAAAAACCTCTATCAGCACGCAAGTCTGATAGAGGTCGTGGTGTTCGCCTAAATGTTATTCTTAATTATCTCATCCCGGAATCGGTCCATGGTAAGCTCTCTTTATTTTGAACGTATCATATGCACGTATCATATACAGATAGACCGGCGCTGTCAATAATCCCGTGCGCTTTAACCCTCGCTGGGTTCCGTCAGCGCTGGACAAAAGCCCGATACCGTGTCATGAAACCGCGTTCGTGATGCCCTGCATGGTCAGGGCACTGATTCTGTACAGCTTACCGTCGCGCAGGTGGAGCCGGCTCCCTGGGGGATGCCTCCAGCAGCTTCGCACATAAGCGCCGGCACATCCTCGCAGGTCTGAGACCCCGACACGCAGCAGGCCTGCGTCTGAGGGGAAAAGATGTTGGTGATATCAAACCCCGGTTTCAGCCACAGGTGATAGCAGCCGTTGGGAATCGGGATTACCCCGGAGAGCGGTTGAATGAGGGAATTGTTTTCATCATACACATCCGCGGAAAATATAAAAAAGGTGAGGGGAATTGTTTTAACCGGTATTATGGTGAGATCAACGCGGCCCTTCACCGGCACGTCATCGCCGCTCAGAACAATCTCTTCTTTGATTACATTATTACTCAGCGTGGCGGAACCCTGCCAGGTTTCATTAAACAGCTGGCCAAGATTGAGGTTTATGTCATAGTCTGTTTTAAGCAGCGCGCATAACAGAGAGATTTCAAGCGGCGCATCGCGGATCTGAAACTCGGTTCGTTTAAAAAGGCCTGCTTCTATCCCGTAATCGCCAAAGGGCAGAGGCAGCGGAAACTCATAGGATGGCATGCCCGTAACAAACGCTTTAATGACGGTATTGACGACCGGTACCGGACTGTCCGCAGCAACCGAATCGACCCGTATCCGCAGCCGCACCAGCTGTCCCGCTATCCCTTTCAATGAAAGTTCCTGTTCAGGACCACCGGGAGTAATGGTCACCTCATCCGAGCCTAATTTTTTAAGATCATACTTCAGGGTCAGGCCGGCAATGCCGGCATTAAATTCGATTGACAGCGCAAGCACACACGACGCTGACAGGAAGAACAAAACGCTGCTGATAAGTATAGTAACGAGTATTTTAGTATTTGATTTTTTCATAACAAGAATCCTCAATAGTCAAGTTGTTAGACGCGTAGAGACCAGCACCGCCGAACGGCGTGTGGTGCCGTTAAAAATCCGCGTTCATACAATCACGATATTGCCTGTTGGCCAGAAGAGTATTGATTAAAGAAACGGGTGCGATGACGGCGGTAACGAGCACTTTGCGCGCAAGCCGCAGGTATTGCCGCACGAGGTTTATCGTATCAAGCACTGATTCCGCAGGTGTTGACTGCTTTATAATAATACTCACAACAGGTCCCAGAAGCGACATAATCGATGATACGCCGATACCCAGCCACGCCAGTGAAATCCATCGTATCATGCTGCAGACAGTATCTTTGTCCGCTGACTGCACATTTTTTAAGTCACCGGCCATTTCGCGTATATCATTATTGATGTCCTGGATCTCGTTGATGATATCTTCAATATCGTCCGGCCGGATGATAATGCCCCGGTCAAGCTGTTCTATAAGCGCGTCTAATTTTTCCATAATGCTCGCGCTTGCAATCTGCACAGAAATAGTGCGCTGTTCGAATGAATACGTCTGCGCATACAGCGTGCTTGATAAGAAACAGCATAGGATACACAGTGTTAAAATTCTTTTAGTCATTCCGCCCTCCCTTTTGCATGATTAAAAAATTTATTGTTATTATGTCCCTTGACAGCTGGTGTGCAGAAAAACAAAACCTCCATCAGGCACACCTATAGCCTGATAGATGCTTTATTCAATCACTCTGTAGATTATCTATCGTGAAATTTCCAATCATGGAATACCATGCTTACTTAAAAAACTATACTCCCTCCATAACAGGCTTTCAATAAAAATTGAGGGTAGAAACCCATATGTTGTGGTGGGCATTACCCAGTGAAAAGTGATGCTTATGTATCAGAAGAAAAACTCTTCTTCCTGTGAAACTAATGCAGGGATTGGTTTGGTAGTCTGCCATTGTCAGATAAATTTATACTATCTTATCTTGTAGCTTCTCTATAACCCAACCAAGCCCGAGCTTCTCAAGCGTTACCCGTTTTGGGAAACCGGTGGCTTTGTCCCAGCCCCGCAGCTCATAATACTCATCAAGCAGCTGCTCAAATTTCTCTTTGTCCAGCGCTTTCCCCTTGCGCGAGATGATCTCATCCCCTGCTCCGGGAAGCAGCAGTTCCGGGTTATGCATGCCGAATACGTCGGCAATCATTTCTACCCGCTCGATGAATTGTGTCTCCGGCAGACAGTCATCCTCCCTGCCCTTCCTTCCTTCCCGCAGGATAATGGCCCGGTTGAGGTTAAAGATTCGCTCTCCCAGAGTATCCAATTCTGCCTCGCTCACCTTTTTCCCTGTCACTGCGGATAACAGCTGGCTCTCAAGCATCGGGGCACCCACATGATCCCCGGAGCCTGCATCATCAAACACCGGCCAGACAAAATCACACAGTATCAGCGACTCCTTGGCATATTCGCGGTTCTGTATTTTTATTGCGGAAAGGGCCTTCCCCTCATACGTTGAAAAATCAACTGCCTTCTCGCTTCCCCAGAAGCGACTGCCTATCTTTCTCAGGACTTCTGTGGACACATATGATTTTTCTCCATTGGACAAATACCATAGCGCCCATTTAGTAAGCGGCTCGCACACTTCATGAAGCTCCGTTACCATGGGTCGTTGCTCAACTGCGTAAAGAAGCGCGGACTGGATGAATGTCTTGGGGCCATAGGGAAAAGCGCGCTGCGAGGCTGCAATCTCTTCTGATGCTTTGCCGACCTGTTGCGCTGCTCGTGCAACTCCCTCGGCAAGGACTGCTCCAAATCCTTCCCGTTTTGTTATTTTCTTAAATAACGCCTCAAGAAATTCGAGGCTCCCCATTGTGCTCATGGGCAGTTCCGTCTCCTGCTCGGTGAGAATACCCTGCTCATGGCACTTCTCAAGCCATAGCAGCAGAAAAACTATTTCCAGAATACAAAAAGAATAGTCGTTTGCCATGGTGGTAGCGATAAAGCTTGCCTCGGTCACTTCCTTGTGCAGCTTCCGGTCCCACAGGCTGTAAAACAGCGGCGTCTGGCATTTGCGGATGTCTTCATTGCCGGCAGCGCTTCTATGCAGCGTCCGCCAGCATCCCATGGGGCAGCCGTGGCAATGAACTTTTTTAACAACGCTTGAGCCGGGAGCAATAATAGGATTACCATACAGATTAAAGTATCCAGGACCGGTCATCTCTTTTATCCTGGTGCGTATGCGCTGTATTGCTGCCGCATCTGCCACCGGTATCTTCCCTGTTCCTGCCACTGCTATTGCCTTCAGGTTTTTTGCGCCCATGACGGAGCCAAAACCACGGGAGCCGCTCCCTGCAGCGTCTGTCATAATAGTCCCGATGCGGGAGCCGTTTTCCGCGCCCGGGCCGATGCTGAGCAGCTTTGCCTTTTCTCCTTCCGCGTTCCGTACAGCGTCCTGAACGTTGCTGTTAGTAGTGCCCCAGAGATGACGTGCGTCCCTTATTTCAACCTTTTCATCGTGTATGCTTATATAAACAGGGCTTTCTGCTTTTCCTTTTATGACGATGCCGTCAAACCCTGCCATTTTAAGCTCTGCGCCGAAGAAACCGGACATGCTGCCGCTGTAAAAGGTCTCGGGATACATGAGCGGTGATTTACCGCAGACTATCCAGCGCGGGGCTGCTGGTGCGGCTGTTGCAGCCAGGGGACCAGTCATGAAGATGAGGGGGTTATCAGGGTGAAACGCATCCTTATTTGAGTGGCCCTCATCCCAGTAAATCTTTTCCGCAATGCCGATTCCGCCGATAAAATCTTCGCAGTATTTTTCAATGTCAGTGGTTGAGACTCTTTTTTCATTAAGATCCACACGCGCTATTTTCCCTGCCCATCCGTACATAGTCGCCTCCATCCGGCTTAAATTAAAAACAGTAATCTCTCGCAAAGGCGCAAAGTAAAAATGAATTACTAAAAACAACTGGTAGTACTTATATGTTTTATTGCCTTGGCGCCCTTGGCGTCTTGGCGAGAAAATAACAGTCTCTCGTAAAGGCGCAAAGTAAATTTTATTGTATTATCATATCCCTCTTTTTTATCTGCTTGTTTCCCCTCCTGTTTGCCTCCCCTATCAAATAATCCCAAAAAAGGAAATTCCTATACATTTAAATTAATTTAAACGATTCAGACAGTATGCTAAAAATACAATGTATTTTAATTTTTCTCCATCCTTATCTGCATCACGATAAACAGAACGCTGGATGCATTGAGAAGGCCCATTATAAAGCAGGCCTGATAAACACCTGCAAGCGGCACCAGCAGCGCTCCGGTTAAGAGTGACCCTGCACATGCACCCAGATGGTCTACTGCATCTACCCGCCCTGCTGCAGTGCCAATATCATTGTTATGAGAAATAAGGATATGGCTCACAAGAGGAAATTCAAGCCCGGCGATAAAGCCGGCTATAAATACTAATAGCATAAAGCTGCAGGCAGTAACATCAATAACAGGAAACTGCAGGGCTTCTTTGAGCATATTCAATCCTGATAAAGCAAAAGGCAGCAGCACGGCATACAGGCATAGCGCAATTTCACAGGCCAACAGCGCCTTAGTGCCGCAGGGCCTCCCGGAAGCTATCAGCCTCTTGATGGAGTATCCGCCTGCGGTCAGGCCAAACATAAATGAACCTGCTATAATGCCGATCATCTGATAAATATACCCGTACATATTTTGAAACATAAAAATAAGGACCAGCTCAAGGGCCATGCCGGTGCATCCCGTGGCACCGATTGCCCAGAGGCAATTAAAATACCTGACGCTCTTTTCAGTTGCGGCATATATTTGCAGGCTGCGCGCCAGGCAAAATAGTACCAGCACTGCTGCTATGAAGAATACTATATACCGCGTAACAGTCTGGAAAATAGCCGCTTCTACCTGCCCTCCGGTAAATAGTTCCCACAGCAGAAGCTGGTAAAAATAGGTTATCGGCTGCATATCAGTATTAACGGGAGCGCCGGTATTTCTGTTGAGAGCGCTCGTCATCGATTCAATTCTTTCTTTCTGTACCAGCACTCTAAAGAGTTCTGCGGGAAATACCTCAGACTGAATGCCGCGCTCCTGATAGCGTCTTTGAAGAACCCGGTAATCCGGTGTTAAGAGATCTGGTTTTTTTGCTGCAAAGAAATAACTTTTATCCTCCTGCGGAATAACCAGGGTATAGGGAAATACATTTTTTAATCCGTCATACAGGGAAGCGGCATAATTTGAGATTATGCCTCCCAGATAATTTGATGACGCTGACAGACCGATTACCATGACCCCGTTTTCAGCCAGGGCATTTTTAACTTCCCTGAAAAAGTCAACGGTATAAAACCTGTTCAGGGCTGCCGTTGTCGGTTCGGGGGTATTTACCATTATCAGGTCATATGTTCCCTGTATGCCTTTTACAAATTGTCTGCCATCCTTATAAATAATATTCACCCGTTGATCAGCCAGTGCTCTCTTGTCTTTGACTGCGAGAATCGGCCTGACCAGGCTGACTATCTCTGCATCAATCTCAATATAATCAATCTTTTTTACGGTATGCTGCAGTATATTTCTCACAATTCCGGTTAAGCCGTCACCGATTAGCAGTACCTTCTTTGGAGCTGGGTGCTGACACATGAACAGATGCGCCTTCTGTGCTGCCTGATACTCCTCCGGATAACTGCCGGTCAATTGGCCGTCAGCAAAAACACCATATTGATTGCCTGCCTCAGCCAGTATTAAATTCTGATAACGGGAATCGCGGGAAGCAAGCATCTTCATCCGGTTATTAAATGTATTCCAGCGCAACCTGACTAAATAGTCATCAAATTTTGCGACCGTTCCTGCGGACAGCAGCACCAGCATGCTTACTGACAACACCAGTAATAATGAGATTATAGTTTTTGACAGACGGTCTTCGTAACGTTTTAAAAAGAACCAGAACGAGGCTGCCCAGATAATACAGGCAATTGAACCGAATACCGGGAGTGGACGGTATGCCGGTATCACCACCAAAGAGATAATCACTCCGCCAAGAAGGCTGCCGACGGATTCCCACACATACACCAGCCCGACAGCAGCCGAACCTGCTTCCTGCCGCTCTGCCGCCCTGCATGCGATTGGAAATAAAATACCGATTAGAAAGCTGAAGGGGCACACCGTCATACCGGCGCCCACAATCATCTTGATTAAGGATATATATTCCCCGGGCGCTACGATCATAATGCTTCGCAGCCCTCTCATGAGAGGGATCACTATGAACGGGGTAATGGTCAGAATAACAAGGGATGGCAGGAAGACCCGCAAGGGATGTTGCAGCTTTTTACAGAACCTGCCGGCAACCCAGGCCCCGCCGGCGATGCCCAGAAACCAGTAGAAAAATATAAGCCCGAGGCACAGCTCGCTGCCGAAAAATTGCACCAGCAGTTCTCTGATAAAAAAGATCTGGGCGGCCATTGAATAGGCGCCGACCAGCAGCAGGATTAAAGAGAAGAACCAAGAGCTCATACAGACTATACTCAATGAGGTGCACTTTTAACCAGCGTCATAAACTATACTGAAAATTTATTTTATAGTCAATTTACAACAGAATTCTGTTGCGCTTGACATACCATCTTTCATATACTCATTCTTTACTCAATGTTTTTTAACTATGCAGGAGGCGTTATGAAAGTACTGGGTATTTGCGGCAGTTATCGCGATGAAAGTAATACCAACAAGCTGGTAAAGAAAGTTGCAGAGGCATCCGGGTGTGAATACGAGCTCATATATCTTGCCCAGAATGAAATCAAGCCGTGTACCGGCTGTGCTAACTGTATGATGAGTGACGGTGTATGCATCATTCAGGATGCCATGCAGGAGATATATGAAAAGCTGCTGCAGGCTGATGCCTTGATTGTCGGCGCACCCACCTACTTCCTGGATGTCTCAGGAGCGGTGAAATGCTTCATCGACCGTAGCATGGCCCTCTACTACCGGGGTATCGGCCCGGATGCGGAAATCGAGGTGCTGGGGAAACGACCTTTTACCGGGAAACCTGCGGTCGCAATAACCACGGTTGCGGGCGGCGGACATGAGCGGACCATTGAAACGCTCAAGATGTTTCTTGATTACTGTCATAAAATGAACATCGTTGCAGCACTGGCTGAACCGGTGGGGATGAATGATGTGTACGATATGCCGGAGGTTATGAAACGGGCGGAAGATGCAGGCAGAAAACTGGGGGCAGCGTTGAAAAAATAAGAACGCTGCCTGCGGCAAAACATAGTGAACACAAAAAAGGAACCGGATTGCGATCTGACTATCCGGTTCCTTTTTTATTAACAGGTTGTTAAAAAAGTTATTTTTCCCAGGCTGGTCAAAAATGCACAGATGCAAGGCTCCCGAAATCCTCCAGAAGTGAGGCGTACGTTAGGGTACGCCGCAACGACGAAGGAAGAGGGAAACACAGCAGATGGGCGTTTTTTAACAGCCTGTCAGCGGTCAAAAAATATATCCAGAGCGCGGGTCACGCCGCTTTCCTTGCCGAACAGGACCTTATACCCTTTTACACCGGGGTCGTGGTCAACAACGGTCTTTAAATACTTTTCAAAACCGTTTTTTGCCCGCTCAAGCGATTCTCCGGCAAGCGGAGTCGTTTTCTGCGTAAGGTCAAGAAAGATATTGAGATACTCGCGGAAAATTCCGGCCGCATCATCATCCTGTGCTTCGGTAATGCGTGACTGAACAGCTGCCCTTGAAAAAACGCTTTGAATTTCTCCCCGGACGGCACCCGACTTCTGCAGAAGGGCTGGATACCGGGCCCGTATTTGTATCATCCGGTCGAACAGCGCGTTATCGTCATGCTGCCCTTCATCGCCGGCCCGGTGAATATCCACCATAACCATGCGCTTTTTGCCGGTGATGACGACCTCCCCGGTGAACACCGGCAAATCAAGTTCAATGCGGGGACGCAGAAATGTGGAGCGCACTGAAAGATAGAACGGCAAGTCTATTTTCATGAACACCACGCGGGAAAACTGTTCAGAACTGTAGACCTGACCATCTACTTTTACCAGGCCCAGCGTTCTTTTTGAGCGTTCCGGAAAAGGATATTTGAGCCGGACCGGGTTGAGAGAAAATCTCTTTTTTATCTCAGCCAGTGCAACGGTATGAATATCCCTGAGACTTCCCATAACATCCCCTCCATCTTGCAGGTTGACGTCTCACCATATAATAACGCCAGGCACCGGAAATTTATTTATGCAGCCTTTTTCCCCATCGCCTTTATCCGTGCTTTTTCCTCTGGAGCCCTCTTAAACGTTAAGACCCCCTCAAACGGGCATGCTTCCATGCAGCTGAAGCAGAGGCAGCAGGTTGCCGGCATTTCATTGTCCTGGGCGCAGATGTCAATATAGAACGGGCAGGCTTTCTCTGCCTGGCAAACCTTACATTGCTTGCATTTTGATTTGTTATAACGGATGCGCCACAGGCTGCCGTGACCGGCAATACCGCGATACGATGACAGCCAGCAGAAATGGGTGCACATCTTCCGCCATGGCAGCAGCAGCGAGCCGATAAAAAGACCGTACATGAAGTATATGGGATACCAGAGGTCACCGGTCAGGTCAAAGACCGTCTCGCAGAAAAACATGGGGAACCAAGAAAGAAGAAGCGTAAACGGGAAATATGGCGCGCTCTTGTCAACCTCGCCGCTCAGATACATGGCGGTGCTGTGGCTCTGCTCTTCAATTGCCTGGGGCAGCTTCGGAATGGGGCGCGTATAGGTCATGTTCTTAAACAGTCCGTCCTGAAGCGTCGCATTAGGGCACAGCCAGCCGCAGAGCACTCTGCCAAAGAGAAATGGCAAGATTGCGACAGTTAAAACATGGAACATGCCCCAGAAAAAAAGTGCGACGTTAGAACCGTAAATGAACGAATACGCAGTAAATATCGCATAGATATTGAAAACAGCAATCTGCGTAAAAATACGGAAGCTGATTACCTTTAGACGCTCTTTCTTGGGCGGCTGCTCCTCGGTTGTGCCGAAGATCAGCAGCAGGTACGGGATAAGGCTGATGATGAGGGTCAGCATGAAATAAAATGCGTTCTGGCCGCTCGGCTGCTTCTCCATGAGTACCGGGTAGGTGAATGCACCGATCACTGCCGGAAGCAGCCACAAATGCGCTGCAAGCCGCGGCCGCGCAATGAAATATTTCTGGTGCAGCAGATTAAAAAATCCTGCCGCAAGCGCTATAAAAATCCCCGGCTGTATAACCTTTGTCCCGAACAGGCCATACAGGTACACGATTATCGCAGCCCAGAGCGCATATTTATTTATATTTACAAAACGCTGTTTTGTGAGTGTCATGGTCAGTTCTCCTTTTAGTGATGGGCAAGAGCCTGTTGAAGTTTAGGCAGAAGCGCCTGCCATTCACTTGGAGATATCAGCAGCCCGAGGGCCAAATAGACCACCATAAAGCCGATGCCCACACCAAGCACGCCGTAACGCCTTCCTTTGCTGACCCCGGTTCTCCTCCCCATCATCCACATGGCGGTCAGATAAAATGTGCCGTCTATAAGGATATTACCCCGCGAACTGCTAACCGTGCTTGCATACAGCGCATCAGCAGTCTGCGTACCCATGTTCTCAACCAGAGTTTTTATCGCATGAGAGAGCGTGCCGTTCAGGACCGCTATCGGTATCAAAGAGACTGCGGTAAACCGCAGGGAATCAATATATTTTCTGTCCCGTAGCACAAAATGCATGACCAGCGCCAGCAGTGCTACAACAACGAAACCGACGATGGCACCTGACATCGTAGAAAAAAATCTCTGGATATTAGCGTTGTCCGTCTGCATTATTCTCTTAAAAAATTCCGCTATATCGATTAAAAACGAGGGGAACATGGCGCGGAACAGGTCAACCGTCCTTTTGTCTGCAATTCCCCATGCCTTGCCGAACATGTAGCAGGGAATTATAATTTCCATAATTCTTGCCGCACGGGCAAGCGGTGTGGTGTAGTTTTCTGCCATACTGTGTCCTCCGATTATCTCATGGGATATCTCGTTTATAACAACAAGTTCCTACAGCTATCTTCAGCGCGCCCAGGGATTAGGAGTCATATAGGACTGGATACCCATCGTCGTTTTGAGGTGTTCAATATACTGGCGCTCCTCCTGCAGTTCCTTAATTTCATTCTCTATGCCGGTGCTTTCAAATTTTATATAAAAATCCTGGGGCTTCTTCCATTGCCCGGAAGCCATCATGATTATAGAGATGGATATATATAAAACACCGCCGATAATTGTTTTCTTCTCGATAGTCGCCGCTTTTCTCGCAAGAAAGAGAAGGAAAATACTTACGACCACGGCGAAAAGCATAATCACATTGGAAACCATGGGCATAACCTGCATCGGCACCCTGAATGAGTAGTTATCCATGTAGAGCTCAAACGACCAGATGCTAAGAAATATGACGAACATGAATGCCACTTGCTTTTTGATTGCCCCACTTCGCCATAAAATGTGCAGCAGAACCCACCCGACAAGCATATAGTAGTACCCGCCGAGCATCTTAATGTTAAGGTCGCTGAACTGCAGTATGTGTCCGGCAGGAACCCTGATAAAGGGAATTTCCCCGACTACCTGCCACATAAGGATTCCTGCGTAAAA
>Ga0209777_10008507_pt1 | contig 11220 bp, 11 predicted proteins | sample FrelakmetHBP12HB_FD_187147 | JGI IMG/M metagenome (GOLD analysis project Ga0209777, IMG submission 187147) | Freshwater lake sediment microbial communities from the University of Notre Dame, USA, for methane emissions studies -HBP12 HB (SPAdes)... | ecosystem: Environmental > Aquatic >...
TTTATCTTGATGTGAAGTCGAACGATACACTGGACACCTACATTGCTAAGGAAGGAAAATATATGATCGGCAGCTGGAACCTGGTTTCAATAAACAATAAAGCATGTCGTTTCGGTATTCCCGAACTGGAGATTATTAAAAGCGATAACGACAGCACTCAGCTGCTTACTTTCTTCAGTGCCCGCGGTTCCAGCAGAACCGAAGCCAACAGCCGTGCAGAGAAACTGATCTATAAATGCATGATTAAAGATACTGCGGTTATTTTTGATTCATACTTCAAACTTCCCGAGAACGAAAAGTGGCGGAGCCAGAGGATACGTATGGTGTTGAAGCTTCCTGTAGGAAAGACCATCAACGTGAGCCGCAACATGAACCGCATTCTTACCGGTGTGAATGAGAACGGTGAATATGAGCGGGACCTCTGCAATAAGAAATGGATCATGCGTGAAGAAGGATTGAAAGAGTTTAATCCGGTGTATATTATTCCTGCAAAGGATTCTGTTGTGGTGAAGAAGACAAAATAATATAAACAGAGACTATCTGATAAATTTAAAAGGGAGCAGAAATTTCTGTTCCTTTTTTTATTACTTTTGACGAACGAAAAACCAAATCAACCATGCCTCACCTTATCACCGAATCGGAATCCTATTACAGCGATCTTGAGCAGATGAACATCAACGAACTGCTTACCAATATCAACAAGGAAGACAAAACAGTGGCCAACGCCGTGGAGAAAGCTCTTCCGCAGATAGAAGCGCTGATTGAAGCCATCCTGGAAAAGATGAAAGCGGGAGGCAGATTATTTTATGTAGGATCGGGAACCAGCGGAAGGCTTGGTATTGTTGACGCTTCGGAATGTCCTCCCTCTTTCGGCGTGGATGAACATCTGGTGATCGGACTGATTGCCGGCGGTGACAAAGCAATCCGCAGAGCCATAGAATACGCTGAAGACAGCCTCGACGCAGGCTGGGATGATTTGCTGAAGTATAATTTAAAAGCCAAGGATTTTGTAATCGGTATTTCCGCATCCGGCTCTACACCTTATGTGGTAGGCGCCATACAGCATTGCAATAAATACAACATCCGCACAGGTTCTATCACCTGCAACGAAAACACATTGCTGGCGAATGAATCGGAATTCCCTGTAGAGATTATTGTTGGCCCTGAGTTCGTGACGGGAAGCACCCGTATGAAAGCAGGCACTGCTGCCAAGATGGTACTCAATATGATTTCCACGACCATCATGATCAAACTGGAAAAAGTAAAAGGAAATAAAATGGTGGATATGCAACTGATCAATGCTAAACTGATTAAGCGCGGAACCCGCATGATTGCTGAAGAATTGAATATAAGTCCGGAAGAAGCGCATGAGATGCTGATCAAATACGGTAGTGTGAGAAAAGCCATTGAAGCCAATTTAAAAGATGAACCTGACAGGACATAATATGTCATTAATAAAAAAAATTATTCCTTTTTTGCTGATTGTTCTTTTAGTGATCTGCTTTGTTAATGTTGGTTGTAAGAAAAAGCAAAATAAAATCAGTATCCGTGGATATCTGTTCGATCCCAAACAAAATATTTCTGTTGCCGGTGCGCTGGTCACTATTTCATCCAGTAAAATAACTTCCGGCGTTTACAATTCGAATTACCAGGATATAGCAACAACTACCACTGATGCCAGTGGCAATTTCAGTTTTGATTTCACAGAAGAAAAATCTGCCGGCTACCGGTTTTACATCCGAAAAGATAATTATTTTGATTATACAGTGGATGTCAGTGCTAATGATATCACACATGACCAAACATATTCTCCTACATTCAACCTTTATCCTGAAGCTTATCTGAAACTGGAAGTAAAGAATACAACGCCTTATGACAGTGCTGATTTTATTTCGTACAGGCTTACAACAGGGTTTTTGGAATGCTATCAATGCTGCACGAACACTACATTTAAGGGTTATGGAAAAACTTATGATACGATCATGAAGTGCAGGACTTATGGAAGCAGCACGGTTACACTGAACTGGAACGTTATAAAAAACGGTTTTCCCAGTAGTACCCAACAGAATATTTTTTGTACTCCCTACGACACCACTTTTTATCAGATCAGCTATTAATCGGCATGCACAATATTGAGCCTTTCTACGGATGGAAGAACCTATACGAGGCTTCGGAAGATGAGCGTTCACCATTCTACGGAGAAGACAGTAATGAATATGAATGCAAGGATGCAGTGTACAATTATTACATTCATCCCGAGTGGGAAAATTTTGGTTCATCTACATTGTATGCAAAAATACTTTTTACCGACTATACACTTGGATTCTGCATCATTGAACTGATGGGCGAATGGAATGACTGCCTTTATAATGACATCATGTTTTTGAAAAGAAACATTGCCGACGTGATGAACGGCGAAGGGATCAACAAGTATATTCTTATTGGTGAAAACGTGCTTAACTTTCATTATTCGGATGATTGCTATTATGAAGAATGGTTTGATGATGTGGAGGAAGGATGGATCGCCCTTCTTAATATGAGGAAACATGTGCTTGATGAATTCGGCAAAATTAATATTGACAGTTATGTTGCGATGGGAGGCAGCCTGAACACCATGATATGGAGGCCGCTCAGCCCAAAGCAGGTTTTTGAATCGGTGGATGCAATGATTGTTAAAAGGCTGAACGGATGAATCCGATGAATTTTTTGGTTAATATAATTTGAGTTTTATTTTTTATTTACCCCTCTTTTATTCTCCCCTGCGAGCAGTGGAGAGGATATTGCAGATTCAAATTATGATCACTTGCTTAAACGTTGTTTTCCCAAAAACAATTTTAATACTTTTGCATCCAATATTTATCTCTTACAAAATCAATGTCGGATATTAATACCGAAAGCGCCTTACAATTGAGCGATTCCAAAGTTTTTGAAGGATTCTTCAAAACGCATTATGCTGCTTTATGCCGAAGTTCATTCCGTATTGTGAACGACAGGGATGCTGCCGAAGATATTGTACAGGATGTATTTTTAAAACTGTGGAACAACAGGGATAATATCAACATCACCCAATCGGCAAAGGCTTATCTTTTCCGTTCGGTGATCAACGAATCACTGAATTATATAAAAAAATACAATCGTGTGATCAGTGTGGAAGATCTTCCAAATGCTGAACATATTGCCGCCGAAGGTCAGTCAGATGATTCAGGTAATATGAAAGAATTAAGCATGAATTTAAATGACGCAATAAACACCCTCGCACCGAAATGTAAAGAGGTTTTCCTGCTAAGCCGTTACAGTGATATGAGCTATAAGACTATTGCAGAACATCTGGGAATATCAATAAAGACAGTAGAGAATCAAATGGGTAAGGCATTAAAAATATTAAGAAAACAATTGCAAAATTATTTATCAGTTTTATTAGGAATATTTTTTTAAAAAGGAATAGGGGTATGTGCAAATTAAATTGTCATAGGGTAAAACTAATAAATGAAAAGGTTATGAGAACTTTAAAAATTATTACAGGATTTACCGGCATTTTATTTCTTGCCTTATTCACCAGTGGTTGTCGTAAAGATCACTGGCCCTTTAACCTTCATGGAGAAGGTCCCGTTGTGACTGAAACACGTGTTGTTTCCAATTTCGAAGGGATCCGTCTGAAAATTAATGCGGATATTCACATCAGCAAAGATTCGGTGCAGGAGTTAAGTATCAGTGCACAGCAGAACATCATTGACAACATAGAAACGTATGTGACCGGAAATTTATTGACGATTGACTTTGACAGGAACGTAAAACATCATTTGCCCATTGATGTTTATATTAAAATACCCATGCTGAACAAAATTCAAATCGATGGCTCTGGGAATGTTTCTACTACCGGTGATTTCAGTGAAAGCAACGTAGATCTGGAAATTAACGGATCGGGAAATATTAACGGAAACTTTTTCGCCAGCAGCATCAGCAGTCAAATAAGTGGCTCTGGTGATATTTCACTGACAGGGACCGCCACGAATCATTATGCCCAGATTGACGGTTCGGGAAATATTTATTCTTTCGGACTGATCACTGATCATACAGATATTGATATCAGTGGTTCGGGAAACAGTGAGGTATTCGCAAATCAAACACTGGATGTAAAAATAAGCGGTAGCGGAGATGTGTATTATAAAGGTCATCCGACAGTAACCGTAAATATCAGCGGGAGCGGAAGTGTCATCAATAAAAACTAAAAATAAATATGGAGAAAATCCATTCGAAATATTATGATCTTATAGCCAGGCAACTGCATGGTGAACTCAGCAAAACTGAGGAAAAAGAGTTATTGCTATGGGTGAATGCCGACAGTGAAAACAAAAAAGTTTTTGATGAAATCATGAAGCTTTGGGATGCGGCTGCTGACAGTACAGAAGATTATAATCCGGATGCAGAGGCCGGCTGGCAGCGATTTATGAAAAATATTGAGAGTGAAAAATCACAGAAGCAAAAATCAAATGTCAGATGGTTCAGCCCTTTCAATCCATTGATCAAAGCAGCTGCTATTTTTATTTTATTTCTGGGGATTATTTACCTGATGAAATTATACTACGGAAACCCTCCTGCTAATCAACAGGCACAGGTTATTATTCAAAAAACAAAAGAGCATCAGAAGAAAGTACTCTACCTACCAGACAGTAGCAAGGTTATTTTGAATCATAACAGCGAACTAAGTTATTCAGATCACTTTAATGTGACCGACAGGATTGTTGAACTGAAGGGCGAAGCATTTTTTGAAGTAAAGAAAGCCGGAGGAAAACCATTCACAATATATTCAGGCGAATCCAAGACCCAAGTGATAGGAACTTCATTTAATGTGAGAACCACCGACAATAATAAGAAAATTGAAGTAATCGTGGTAACAGGTAAAGTTGCATTTTCCTTCAGAAATGAAAATGTAAAAACAAAATTGTTGCTCGAGCCCGGCACAAAAGGGGTAATAAATGTTGAAGATCACAGTATCATTAAATCCAAGAATGGTGATCCGAATTTTATGGCATGGGAAAATAATTCACTTAAATTCGACAATACACCGATGAAAGATGTGATGGCTACCCTGGAAAATTATTTTGATGTGAAAATGACAGCCGGAAGCAATGGCATCCTGAACTGCAGGTTTACCGGCACATTCGACAAACCTGATCTGAATGAGATACTAAGTGTGTTTGCTGTTTCTATGAACATCACAGCTAAACATAATAATGGTCAATATACACTCTACGGCAAACCCTGCGAATAAAAGAAACACCGGAAACATGAAAAGCTGTTGCCGACAGAAAAGAAAAACAAAATCTATTTTTTTATTCAGCAGTAAAATCATTACTGCTGTTTTTCTTTTCATGTCTATCCTACCCTGCTTATCCCAATCATTACTTGACAAAAAGATTTCTGTACATTTTATTAATTTACCATTAGAACAAGCTCTTGGTGGTATTACCAAGACATATCAAATCAAGTTTTCGTATGCGAATAATCTTATTCCATTAAAGAAGCCTGTCACGGCGCAAATGGATAATCAGCCATTACGAAATGTGCTTAATGAAATGCTTAAAAAAACAGGTGTTTCCTATCAACAGGTAGGAAATCAGATTGTGTTAAGCATGGGAAAGACAAATAATAAAGCGCAAAATAATAATGTTATTCAAAAACAAAATAATGATTCATTAAGACAGGACACCATTAAAAAGGTCGATAATATTGAGAAACAGCCGATTCTTAAAAAAGATAGTCTGTCAAAAATCATTATACACCCTGACACAATGACTATCAATTATAATACAGTGAAAGTTGATACGGAGTCATTTTCAAAAACAAAAGACACATCTTCAAAAAAAATAAATACGATCATTACCCTACCGGTAGAAAAGCCTTATATCAAAAAAACATTTCAGTTTGCCATTATTCCGGGCATCTCGACAAACAATAAACTTGAAGACACCATAGTAAATAATTTCGCATTCAATTTACTGGTTGGACATTCGGCTGCCATGAAAGGATTTGAATTGGGTCTGCTTGCCAATACACAAAAAGATTATGTGAAGGGTTTTCAGTTAGGCGGGATTGGAAATTATGCAGGTGGCGATGTGAATGCTGTTCAGATAGGTGGTGTGATAAATGCCAATAAAGGCAACACAAAAGCTGTGCGGGTCGGAGGTTTCGGAAATTATACCGGTGGAAATTTTGAAGGTTTTGATTTCAGTGGATTCAGCAATGTATACAACAGTATTTCCGGAGGATCACAGATCGCAGGATTTGCTAATATTTGCATTGGAAAGAAAAAAATTTCCGATTCTCTGTTTAAAAACAAAACTGAATATCAGGTTGCCGGCTTCAGCAATTTCGCGCTACAGAATATTAAAGGGATTCAGATATCAGGCTTTACGAACGTTGCAAAAGATCTTGACGGAACTCAAATTGCAGGTTTTGCAAATGTAGCCAAAGATGTGAGAGGAACGCAGATCGGAGTTTTTAATATTGCCAGAAAAGTAAAGGGCGGACAGATTGGTGTTTTTAATTTTTGTGATTCCATCAAAGGTGTTCCAATAGGGTTGTTGAGCATTGTAAGACACGGATATCACGAATTTGAAATTGGAGGCAGCGAATCATTTTATTCTTATCTGAATATAAAACTGGGTGAACGACATTTTTATAATATTCTCGCACTCGGTTATCAACCGCTGGCTTCATCATTCCGCTGGGGATACGGGTATGGTTTGGGAACAGAAGCACACCTGAATCATAAATTGCGAATTAACTTCGATTTGCTTTGTTATCAAATCGGAGAAAATGAATTATGGACGAACTATCTGAATTTAATAAATCAATTGCGCATTAATTTAGGAATTCAGGCAGCAAAACATATTTGCATCACATTCGGACCTAGCTATAGTGTTCTTGTTTCAAGCTATGTAAATCCTGACACGCAGCTTCACGGGTCAGAAATTGCACCCTATTCGTTTTTTTCTGATGTACCTGCAAATCCTATCAGGCCCACTATTAAAATGTGGATAGGCGGAAATCTGGGATTAAGGTTCTGATCAGAATTTCAAAACAGTTTCATCATCTGCTTTAGCAAAATTCGGATCGGGCTCACCAGTGACCTGTTCTAACTCTGCTTTAATAGTATTAGCAATGTGCGATTTGATGACTTCTTTCTTTGAAGATGATTTTGTTGAAGTTTGCGGTGCCTTTGCTGTTTCAGGAATACCGGTTACTTCCAGTTTGTTCTCTTTTAAAAACATTCCGAATAAAATAGCCTTCTTCACATTATTGACAGCCACTTCCACTTCATAATCATCATGGGTGAAATCTTTCAGCTTCACTGAAAATTCAACTTTTTGTTCAAGGCAATAATCAATCAGAGATTGAATGTTCTTTCTTTTGGCTAACACTCTTGGGTTTTCGCTGTTGCTGATCATAAGTAATAGATTTTATATTTTAATAATATGTTAATTCTTCAAATTAGGGGTAGCAAATATAGAAGTATTATTGGAATATGCAGCAGTGTGATAAAAAAAATTTTATTTCTCATAGGGGTTATATTGATTTTACTTGTCATAGCTATGTTAAATAAAATTTCTATTTTGAAATAACCATGATTGCAAAACACCAGAAATGATGAAAATAACGTGCATGGCGTATTCCATGTGACCTTTAAAAACAATTTATTTACACATGAAAAATAATTACTTCTTAACAAAAACTGGATTTGTTCTTACACTTTCATTATGCATTTTCAATCCTACTTATGCACAAAAGGAAAAACAAAGTAGTCTGATCGAAAGGCCTGCACAGGTTTCATTCATAAGTCCGCTGGGCACCAATGGAATCGAATGCGGATCAGTAGTAAATAATTTCTCTCTGAATATTATCTCAGGATATTCAGGCGGATTGAATGGATTAGAGATTGGCAGCGTGCTGAATGTGGAAAAAGAATATGTGAAAGGTATGCAGATTGCAGGCTTTGGAAATATTGCAGGAAAAGATGTAATCGGAGGCCAGATTGCAGGATTCTGTAATATCAGTGGAGGCTCTGTGATTGGAACCCAATTCTCAGGGTTTACCAACATAGCAGGTGACAGCTCGAAAACCTTGCAGATCGCCGGATTTTCAAATATTGTAAAGGGAAGCATGAAAGGCAGTCAGTATGCTGGATTCTGCAATGTCAACAGTGGAGCCACTGTCGGGCCACAGTTTGCAGGGTTTTGCAATGTTTCTGCAGACAGTGCAATAACCACGCAGTTCAGTGGATTCACCAATGTAGTAAGCGGAAGCTTGAAAGGCACTCAGATCGCAGGTTTTGTAAATGTTTCCCGTTCCGGAAAAGGCATACAGATTGCAGGTTTTGGGAATATTGCAGCCGGCAATTTTGATGGCCTTCAATTGAGCGGATTCATTAATAAGGCTAAATATGTTCGCGGGGTTCAACTGGGTTTTATTAATGTATGTGACAGCATCAAAGGAATTCCCATTGGTTTTCTCAGCATAGTAAGAAATGGTTACAGGCATTTTGAGATCACAGGAAGTGAGGGATTAAATATTAATTTCACATATAAAATGGGAAGTAATCAGTTTTATAATATTCTTACCGTAGGTGTGCAGGAATTTTCCGATAAACCACGCTGGGGTTGGGGTTACGGGTTGGGTACAGAAATAAAATTGGTAAAAGATTTTAATATGAACATTGAACTTGTTTCACATCACATCAATGAAGACAGCTGGTTCACACATGATCTGAACTTATTGAACCAATTAAAAGTTTTTGCATCAAAAAGTTTTTCCAAACATTTATCAGTATTTGCAGGACCTACATTAAATGTGATGGTTTCGCAGGATTACAATCAGGATACACAAAGTTTCGGATCACATCTGGCTCCATGGATAATGAATGAGCAAAATGTTGGTTACTACGATCAGACAAATATTAAAACATGGATTGGTATGGAAGCAGGAATCAGATTCTAAGAATTAAACTCCTCTCTGATTTTTAAAGCAACTTTTTTATCAATAGGAAAAGTAAATTCTTCTTCGCTTAGTTCTGACATAGGAATCCAGCGAAATGACTGCGGTCCGTCAACGTTCTGAGTGAAATCAAATTTAATTTTACTTGTCCTGATTTTTTCAGGATGAGGAATGTTTATCAAATAATAAATACTGATCATCTGTCGTTCATCTTTCACAGCCATGGTTATCTGAAAATAATCCGTTGTATAAAAATGCCTGATAATTTCTATTTCCTGTCCGAGTTCTTCCCTGCATTCACGCTTAAGACAATCAATGAGTCCTTCACCATATTGCAGTCCGCCACCGGGAAATTTGGTCATGTTCATGTTCAAGCGGAATTCATCGGTGATTAATAATTCCTTAATGTTATTAATGAATATGCCGTAGACCCGAATATTAAAAATGCTTTCTTTCATTGTTAATCTTTTTGGGCTAAAGCCCTTCACATTAATTTTTCGTACAGTCCTCGGCCTTAAGGCCGAGGCTAATATTATTTATTATTAATTTAAACCCTTTATTCTATTTGCCCAGACCTTAAGGTCGGGGCACTTATATTCAAATGAATACGGGCTTTAGCCCAAATAATCTATTTCTTTACTGCTCTAGTTATTTCCCGCTTCCCAACCGGACCTGGCAAATTCTCCAATTCAAATCCTGCTGTCTTCAATGCCCGTTTCACAGTACCTTTTGCAGAATAAGTAACAAGGATTCCACCCTGATTCGTTGCATTATATATTTTTTTAAATAATTCCTCTGTCCATAATTCAGGCTGTATATCCGGTGCAAAGGCGTCAAAATAAATCAAATCAAATTTTTCACTCTTCTCAGAATAATTCTCAATCTTATCATTTATCTTATTTAAAATAAATTTTTCAGAAACCTGAAACTCGTTATTCCATGGGGCTTTGTGCATTTGCAAAAAAACATCTTTCACATTTCCGCTGATCAGATCAGGATAATTTAATTTGCTGAAAATTTCTTCTACCAATGGATACGCTTCATAAGATGTATAATTTACAAAACAATCCTTTTGATTGATTTCAGCAAAAGTAAGTATAGCATTTAATCCTGTACCAAAACCCAGTTCAAGAATATTTAGATTTTGCTTTTTCTTTAATGCTTTGCGTAAACCCGCATTAATAAATACATGCATCGATTCGTTGATGGCACCATGTGTAGAGTGATAATGCTCATTTAATTCAGGAACAAACAAAGTATGAGAACCATCTTCAGTAATTACGAATTCTGTTTTCATTGATCGTAAAACTTATTTATTGAAAACCAGATGAAAATCGCGGATGGTATCACTCAACATTACTGAGTTCACAAGGGATGCAGAAGGATAATTATACACACTGATGTTTTTTGCATGTGAAGCATATACCTCATTAGTAAGAGAATTGAATTTTATTTTATCCGCCTGCAGGCCAGGAACAAATAAAACAATGCTGTTTGTGCTGTAATCATACTGATAAATTCCATTATCATGTGCAATTAAATAATGCAAAGGATCAATCTGTGCTACAGAATAAATTTTGCCTGCAGGAATTGTAATCGGCTGCCAGACGTTGTTATCAGTGATGCTGTATATTTTCATCATTCCTTGGCCGGCAGAATTTACAAATACAAAAACATTATCATCATCTTTGGTATAAAAATCAACGACAGAATATGTGACCGGTAATTGCTGCATCAGGTAGGAAGTAGAATAATAATAAACGGCAATGCTTTTGTTTCCACCGGAGACCAAGGTCAATTCAGTAAAAAGATATTGATTATGCGGAAAGAGTTTCCCTGGATACGCTCCGGCCGGAGTGTTGATTGAATACATTAGTATCCCACTCTTATCATAGCCTTTTATCGTACCATTATAATCAGAAACCAGGGCATAGGTTCCGTTATAATACAAACCGGTGAAACAGGGAAAGGGCGGATTGATCAATGCAGGGACGGTCCATGCAAGTGTGTTAGTGTTTAGATTAAAAGCATTCACATTTCCGAAATAATTTCCTGCAATGTAAAGCAACTGGTATTTATCATTTACATCAGAAGCTGAATAATCAGAGCTAACCGTAAACATTTGAGAAGCCGTAAATGCCGTATCTATTTTCATCACCCGCAGTGTATTATAATTTACTTTGGTCACCGCAGCCACAAATAGAAAGCGTTTGGGAATTTCATTCA
>Ga0209777_10008508_pt1 | contig 11219 bp, 8 predicted proteins | sample FrelakmetHBP12HB_FD_187147 | JGI IMG/M metagenome (GOLD analysis project Ga0209777, IMG submission 187147) | Freshwater lake sediment microbial communities from the University of Notre Dame, USA, for methane emissions studies -HBP12 HB (SPAdes)... | ecosystem: Environmental > Aquatic >...
GGGAAACGGCGGTGCCTCCCTTGTTTGGAAAGGAGAGCTTGCTGATGCTGACATTTGTGTCGCATAGCGCCTCCTTTCGAGGCGCTTTTTATTTTGGCCTCGGTGACAAACTGAATAGCAATATACGGAACTGAATACGAATCTCCGAGCCTCATCTCCTAAGGGTGAAGACCTATGGAGACTGGCCGATGGGTATTGCGGGAAACAGCAATGCCTCCCATGTTTGGAAAGGAGAGCATATGAAGGCCATCCCAGCTAAACTTGTCCGCTTTGGTAAAATCCTTCTCTGTCTCCTCATTGTGGCATCCTCCTTTGCTGTCTTGGCTCCTCCGGCGCTGGCAGCGGGAACGACCTCTATACACGTCATCAAGTATGCCAATGATAGCACCACGGTACTTGCTGAAACAACGGTTTCCCTGGCCCAGATGGAAGCCATGACAGTTCACGGTAATGGAGTAACTCATTACTACATGCAGGGACCTACATTTGTACCGTCAAATCTGTGGGATGCTAACGAAACGATTAACCTGAAAGACAGGGGTGCTGTGATGGGCACAGACCTCAAAGACCTGTGCAATCTGGTGGGCGGGATGTCACCTGGGGATACAGTGCAAGTCAAGGCTTCTGATGGCTGGCAACTCGATGGTGCTTTACCGTATAGCAATGTATATAACCCTGTAGACGCGCAAGGTCCGGTAGTGCTCTGCTGGTATATCAAGGGGACAGGTTTGGATGGAGGGACTTACCCGGATGGGGCGTATGTGCCGGATTTTGCGGAAGGCATACGGCTGGCGTTTATGCCCAGGGTGGCCAATGGTGCCGGACTATATGTGTTTGGTGACTATGACATGCAGCAGTGTTTGCCCTCTTCCTGCTGGCATTACTTCAAACAGGGCAGCATCTTCTATCCTTCGGTAAATGGGCTTTCGGGCCAAAATGTTAGTGAGATGGACATATATTCGACCACTCCGCCTCCTACCCCGACTCCCATTCCTACCCGACCGGCATGGGACTTGAACGGTGACCATGTATGCAATATCGGGGATGTGGTGGTCATCGGCCTGCAGTGGGGCAGGACAGGTAGCGCTGGTTGGATTCCTGAGGATGTCAATAATGATGGGGCAATCAACATCGGGGATGTGGTGGTTATCGGTCTGCATTGGGGACAAACCTGGTAGTAGAAGAATCCAGAGAGGTGGTCAGGATTACCGCAAAAGGAGGTGACGCCTATGACTGTTAAGGACGCTAGGAGATTTGAGCGAGTCCGGGCGCGTAGTTTAATGGAAATGACTGGAAAACAGGGGGAGCCGTATGAATATTAAATTAGCACGAGTTTTCGTGGTCTTAGCTTTGATTTCTTCAGCCCTTGTTGGCATATTCAATGCTGCGACGGCGTCGGCCGATGCTCCACCGCAAACCTCACTCACAGTGACCAAGTATGACGCTGATGGTAATATCGCCAACACTACAACCGTAACATATCAGTGGCTAGAAGCTCACCTGGCTGTACAGGGCGATGGAATAACCCACTACTATACCGAGGGGCCTACCTTTGACCCTAATAATCTCTGGGACCCGACTGAGATATGCCCGGGCGACAGCCTGAAGGACAAGGGCGCGCTGAAGGGGACCGACCTCAAGGACCTGTGCGACCTTGTCGGTGGGGCTGCACATGGTGACACAGTCAAGGTCTTGGCTGCTGATGGCTATAACGATGTGTTCGATGCGGAGAACATTTACAGTCCGGTTCCCCGCCAGGGGCCAATAGTGATCTGCTGGTACAAAGACGGGCAATATACCGGCAACTGGACCGACGGCATGCTGCTGGCCTTCTTCACCACTGTGGGCCGGGCTTCCGACGGGCTGTTGATTTTCGGGCACCAGGATATGCACGATTGTCTGCCCGAGAGCGACTGGCACTACTACTATGACGGGGCAATCCAGTATCCTTCCACAGATGGCCTCTGGGTAAAGTGGATAAACAGTATCTCCATCTACACCGGTAACACTACGGGGTGGTCGATTCAACTCCACGGCAACCGGAACGACATCGTGGATCAGACCTGGTTCGAGAACGGAATTGCCTGTCAGCACGGGGGGAACTACACCGACGGGAACGGCACGTGGGGTGGCATGCCGCTGGGGTTCCTCTGCGGCCTCGTTGATGACACTACCAATATCCATGGCCCCGGCGCTTTCAACTTCGACCTAGCGAGGGCGGGTTATGATGTCACGGTCATCTCCGGCGACGGTAATACCACTACTTTTCCAAGCACCCAACTCGTCAAAAACGGCAGCATAAGCGGCGACATACTTGTGGCCAATACGCTGGACGGTAACCCGCTCCCCTCTGACCAGTACCCACTGAAGCTTGTCGGCGCGGACGTCCCTGGTAACCAGACGATTGGCAACATATCCAGCATCGTGCTGTCTAATTTCCCGCCGTTCATCCAGGCCAGCGACGGTTCGGGCGGATCGATATCCCCGTATGGCAATGTGCAACCTAGCCCTGGGGGCAATGTGACATTCACTATCACCCCGAATATGGGCTATCACATCTCAGGGGTAACTGTGGATGGCTTATCGGTGGGCGCGGTAGGTAACTACACTTTCTACAATGTTGCCGGATACCACACCATCGCGGCATCCTTCCTGACTAACACGTGTGTCATAACAGCTTCGGCTTCAGCCGGGGGCAGCATATCACCGTCAGGCAACGTTACTGTGGGCTACGGCGGCAACCAAACATTCACGATCGCTGCGACCTATGGCTATCGTATCTTGGGTGTGAATGTAGATGGTTCCTCTGGAGGTGCGGTGAGCACTTACACCTTCATCAACGTGGCTACGGCTCACACCATAGCCGCCAGCTTTACCCCTGTGTGGAACCTGAATGGCGACCACGTGTGCAATATCGGCGACGTGGTGATGATCGGTCTGCATTGGGATGAACGCGGTACACCTGGCTGGATCCCGGAGGACGTAAGCCCGAACGGAAAGATCGACATCGGCGATGTGGTGGTGATTGGATTGCACTGGGGAGAGACCTGGTAGGCGATTTCTCCCGGGGCGAAAGTCAAAATAGGTGAAGATAGAAGGGGGTGAAAGCGAGTGACAATCAAGAATAACAAGTATTAATTGAAGCGCCTAAATCACGGATAAGGAGGAAAACTTGAGGTTAACCAAGATAAATCGCAAACTTCTGGCGGTAGTGTTCATTTTAGCCATTGTCGCCGCATTGGTTGTGCCAGTGGCGACTGTGTCAGCTACAACCTATACCAATGATTGGCCTGTGCGGCTCGAGGGTGCCAATGCTACCACAATCTCACATAGCGATTTTGTGAACCTATTTGGGAGCTACCCCTTGAGCTTCTACGAAGGCGGCAACGTTACCACTACCTGGGAAGGTGTTGCCCTGTGGAGGCTGGTGGGTCTGGTTGACGATGGCGACCCTAGCACTTTCAACAGCGCTCTTGCTGCGGGCAATTACACTATACAGCTAAGCGACAATACAGGTTTCACTGGTAACGTAACTTCAAGCAAAATTGATCACAATGATGCCTATTTCTTAGCCTTCAAGGGGAACGGCACAGAGTTTGTTTACGGAACTAAGAATTACCCATTGAAATTCATCAATGGGAACACCAGCGGAGGTAAAAACGCAGTCGGCGGAGTGGTTAAGATTGCGCTTCTAGGTCTGACAAAGGCTGCAACGGTAAGCGTGTCACCGTCTTCTCAGTCAGTAGCCAACGGCGCTACCTTCACTGTCGGCATTGCCATCAATACCAATACGGCTGTCCGCGGCTGGCAGATGAATGTGCTCTTCGATAGTGGCAAGCTGACCTTCAATAGTGTTACCGAAGGCACATTCCTCAGCGCCTATGCCACTGCAAATGGTGGAGGAACTACCTCGGCTGGTGCGGCAACAGATAGCGGGGGCAATATCAGCATCCCCGGCTACGTTATTACAGGTGCGGGCCAAGGAGGACCCATCGGAACCGGCACACTATGTACCATATCCTTTACAGCCAAGTCGGGTGTCGACAACTTCGCCAGCATCACCCCGGCTTCCGTTATACTTGCTGATTATAACGGTAACGGCACTGCTATTGGCGTAAGCATCACCGGCGGCACGGTGGCCATAGGCAATGTCCCCATGCCTGACCTGGTGGTATCCGCACTCTCGGCAGCGAAAGTTGGTGATACCACGTATACCATTACCTACACTGTTACGAACCAGGGCAACGCTCTGGCTGCGGCCTCTACCACCTCTATTGTAATCGACGGCAACACTACCCTGACTGTGGCTTGCCCGCCTCTGGCTGGCAGCGCCAGCGATACCCAGACTACCGCTGCGCAGACAGTCACCGGCGGCAGCGACACAATTGTGACAACTGCCGATAGCGCTGGTAACGTCTCTGAGAGCAACGAGAGCAATAACAGCAGAACGATTACCTATGCTCTGGTTGGTGGTAACGGCAACACTACCATAAACAGTAACATCGCAGCCGCACTGGTGTTGACTGTCCCTGCTACCATCGACCCCTGGAACCTCGTTGTAGGTTCCAACGATACCACAGGCACAGCGAACATGAAGTGCAATGCCAACTGGCAGTTGCAGGTCAATGACCAGAACGCCACCAATGGACACATGACGAAGTGGATGCTGGGCAACTACACTCTTGGCACAAAACTCACTGCCCCGCTTACCGTCGGGTGCACCACCTCTGTCGACCTCTCCGGAACACCACAGACCATTGTCACTGGAGATCCGTCCGGCCAGAGTGGTAATGATGGGCAGAACCTCACCATCAGCTTCCATCAACCCGTACTCTATGCTGACCCTGTCCTGACCGGTGGCTATTCCTATCACATTGTGGTGACCTTCACGGCTTCCGTGACGTTCTAGACCCGGTAAGAGAAAGGATGGGGGGCGACTTGCATGAGTCGCCCCCCAATCCTGTATAATGACTGAGCAGTATGGGTTTGGAGTGGATGGGAAAATGAAGAAATTGTTAGCGAAGTCTGCGGTGCCGGCCATTGTTATCGCCCTGGTATTATTAAGTTTATGCCCGGTTATATTTGCTGAGACAGCTTCCGCGGCGCCCAGTCTCAGTATAGAAGGAGCTCTCGCTGATATCAGTTTGTCACCGGGACAGACTTACATTCATAAAATGACGATTACAAACGGCGCCGACACTGCCCTGGATATCCTAGTGGAGGCCCGGGGCTTCGGACAGACTTTGGATGGCTCGAATATCGAGCTTACCTCAGAAGAGGACAATAGCCCATATTCAGCGCGGCAATATATCACAGGGATAGATAAACCATCTTTTCATCTGGAACCAGGCGGTTCCGAAGTGATCAATGCTACCATCCAGGTGCCCCAGAGTATCAGTCCAGGCACCAGGTATGCCATCATTTATGTTCACAGCCTGCCGACGGGCGAGGGAAAGGTCGGCTATATCGTGGCAGCAGATGTACCGGTGATTCTCACCGTCCCGGGCTCAACTTTGCAGGAGACAGGCTCAATAACTGATTTGACCGTACCGGAAATCAAATCAGGGCAGCCTTTGCAGGTATTAACAACTTTTAAGAACACAGGTAATTATCACTATAAGGTAAAAAATCAGGTAATCATTACTGATGAATCAGGCGCTACAGTCAGCAATAACACAAGCACGTTGACTAGCTCCTCTCTCGTCCCCACCTATTCCAGGCTGTTTACTGTGGCTCCGACTCTGCCCGATGCGGCGAGCGGGTTGCCAGCAGGTAACTACAATGTGTTGTCAAAGATCATGCTGGATGACAGCACGGTTCTTGCCACCAAGCAGGCCAGCTTCTCAGTCAGCGAGAGCTATCAGAGGCTGCCCGGATTATGCGAGAACAGTATAGTTGTCACAGATTTCCATGATGAAATACCATCTATTATAGATGCCATGAGTAAGGCAGATACAAAGGTGGAGCTCATTGATACGGGGAAGATCAGCGGGACAGTTATAATCGGAAAATATTGTGAGGACCCGGAGACAGCGATTTCATTCTCCGACGCGGTGGGTACGGGCGGGATGGGCAAATCCTCGATAAAGTACGTTTATGTGCATGCCGACGGCATTAGCCAGGGGACCGCCCGGATTACGGTGCACTTTACGGATGCCGAAGTTAGCGGTTTTGATGTGAATAGCCTTTTCCTGGCCTATTTCGATGGGACTACGTGGCAAAAACTGAATAATATGACCGTTTACACCGGGGCAGGTACTGTTGTGGGAGATATGCCTATATCGGCTTTAAGCGGAACAGTCATAGGATTGGGAGGGGATCGCATTGAATCTGCTGCATCGCAACCTTCTGGCATAAGCTGGTCGATAGCCGGCGGCGCCATAGCAGGTGCTCTCATAGTCGGTTCAGGCGTCGTTTTCCTGTTAAATCGCAGAAGGAAGACAATAAAACAGTAAGGCGACTCTATGTCGGCTCGTTCTCAGGTGGTAAAATAGGCCTGACAGAAAACGAAAATGATAAAGAAGTTACTTAGTCTGACGCTCTGTCTGGCTCTTTTGCTCATGGCGGCCGCGATAGCCTTTCCTAATACAGCGCTGGCGGCTGCAACAACTTCTATACACGTCATCAAGTATGCTTCCGATTATTCTAATATTGGCCTGAGCGTATCCCCAGCCAACCAGACTCAAGAACCGGGAAGCAGTTTTGATATAGAAGTCGTCATAAATACAAATGCTGTGTCGTCCCGGGGGGCTCAGGTTAGCTTGACCTTTGACCCATCCCTGTTACAGTGCAACAGTGTAGAAGAGGGTGACTTCTTCAAGTCGTGGGCACAAGCCTACAGTTGCTCAACCATAGTCTTCCCGGCCCCGCAAATAGACAATAACACCGGACACGTTTCCGATATCGGCATCGCCATTATGGGACAGACTGCGGGTGGGCCTAGCGGTAGCGGTACCTTCTGTATTTATCACATGACAGCCAAGGCAGGGGCCAGCGGTCAATCTTCCGTCATCCTGACAGACGCACAAATAGCTGATCAAACAGGAGTGATACTGCAGGGCATAACCCTAAATAATGGACAGGTCACGGTAGGCAGCACCGCGGCCACAACAACCACCGCACCCGCAGTTACAACAACCACCGCACCCGCAGTTACATCTACGCCGGTGCCGACGTCTACTAGCACAGCTACGCCTGTGACTACTATCACGTCCACACTGATACCTACGCAAGTCATTCCTCCTGTATATTCTTCTGATGCTGATGTGAATAATGACGGAGTGTGTAACATCCTTGACGTTGTTGATATAGGTCTTCATTGGGGTGAGACCGGTTCACCCGGATGGGACACGGTGGATGTCAATAAAGACGGAACGGTGAACATATTAGATGTCGTTCGTGTTGGCCTCAGTTGGGGTGGGACCAGGCCTGCTATTACACTAACACCCACGCCAACACCTTATTCTAATGTTGGCCTGAGCATATCCCCAGTTAATCAGACTGAGAGTTCGGGAAGTACTTTTGATATAAAAGTCATGATAAATACTGGTAATGTGATATCGCGAGGCGCTCAGGTTAGCTTGATCTTTGATCCATCCCTGTTACAGTGCAACAGTGTAGATGAGGGTGATTTCTTCAAGTCCTGGGCGCAATCGCACAGTTGCTCGACCATAGTGTTTCCCACGCCGGAAATAAATAATAATAGCGGACAGGTTTCCGATATTGGCATCGCCATTATGGGACAGACTACAGGTGGGCCTAGCGGCAGTGGTACGTTTTGTACCTATCACATGACAACTAAGGCGGAAGCCAGCGGTCAATCCTCCATCATCCTGACAGACGCGCAAATAGCCGATCAAACAGGAGTGATACTGCGGGGCATAACCGTAAATAATGGACAAGTCACCGTAGGCAACACAACACCGATATCTATCTCTGGTGGGGTGACTACGCCCACTCCCGCACCTATGCCTTTGGTTACTCCGCCGCCCGCGTCAAGTGCGCCAGCGGTAAATTGGTCGTTAATCGGCGGCATCATTGGCGCAGTGATTGTAATAGGAGCAGGGACCTATCTCCTGTTTACGCGCAGGAGGAATACTTCGGCTAGTTAGACCGAGACTCGGAGTGATAAGGATGAGAAGGCGAGTGCTATTAATGGCACTGAGCATTGCTGTTTCGCTGAGTATTATAGCTCCGGTGTCCTTTCCGCGAGTAGCTGCGGCGGCTGGGGCGACAACATCCGTACATATAGTGAAGTATGCCGCAGATGGAACCACTGTGCTCTCAGGTAGAACGGTGGACTATAAATGGATGGAGGGCAATCTTCCGGTCCAGGGCGATGGGGTAACCCATTACTATCACCAGGGTCCTGTGTTTCAGGGGGATATGTGGGATCCGGACGAGACGACAAATCTAAAGGACAAGGGCGCTGTGAAAGGTACCGATATCAAAGACCTGTGTGATTTGGTAGGTGGTATGTCTCCCGGCGATGAGGTAATGCTTGTGGCTGTCGATGGTTATTATCTGGAGTTCCCCTATGAAAATGTTTACGAGCCTCAGGACAGGCAGGGACCGATTGTGCTCTGCTGGTACAAGAGTAAAGACCCAGAGTCCAGCGTAGGATACGGGTATCCTGGTGACAATGCATACAGCAGTGCGATGCAAACAGTATTCTTCGCCAAAACCACAAATCGGGATGGGAAGCATGTTTTTGGCAATTCAGATATGCTTGCCTGCCTTCCAGAGGAGAAATACCAGCATTTCTACGAGGGCCTTCCGAGTACAGATGGCCTTTCGGGTAAATGGATTAGCGAGATAAGGATATATCCGGCTGGCGCACCGGTTGCTACGCCTACCGGTACAACGCCGCAGCCAACATCGGGGTCCTCAGGAGCCTTTCCCGTGATTCCCCTCGCCCTGGGCTGTGTAGGGCTGGTGTTGGTCGGAACGGCCGGGGTCATGTATTTCATAAAGAGTAGGACTGTGAACAAGGCTTAGCGATGAAAATGCGCAGAATAATACCTATCGTTTTAGTGATAGTTGGCATACTTTGTGTGTTTGGGGCAATGGCCGTATATGCTCTGGAGCGAGGCAATAATCAAGACAGGGTTGAATGGAATGTGACTCTGGTCGGTGCCGGAGGGGAACAGAAGACATTGAGTTACGATGAGATCAAGGCGATGCCATCCTACGAAGGATGGGGCGGGTTTTTCTCGACAGCCGGTGTAGTAAGCGGGCCATTCAAAGTTAAGGGCGTTCCTTTGGAGAGCCTTTGCGAACAGGTCGGAGGTGTAAATCCTTCGCAAGCTGTGCTTGTGTATGCCGTAGATGGATACTCTATGGTATTCGACTATGACCAGATTTCAGGCAAATTCGATACCTATGACCCCCAGACTATGAAGCCCACCCCGCATGGTGAGTTGAAATTGATCTTGATGTACAGGGAGGATGGGAAACCCTTGTCCCATGATGATGGAAAGCCGCTGCGTATCGCTACAGTGGGCACGGATAAACTATTGATTGAAGGGCATTTCTGGGTTAAGTGGATAAACAAGATCGAAGTCATAAACATCAATGAGGCCAAGGCTTCAGGGACCATAACGGTAGCTTCATGAAGGCAAAGCTAGAATATCTGCTCACTCTGATAGTGGCAGTGACCGCGATTTTCTCTTTGACTGCCTGTATCCCCCAGGGACAGAAGGGGACTGAGTTAAGGGTGATCAATGCCGATAGCCTAATGGTGCCTTTCCAGGAGTTGGCCAAGGCTTTTGAGACTGAACACCCGGGCGTTGATGTACAGATCGAGGGTCATGGCAGCATCCAGGTTATCAGACAGGTAACTGAGTTGGGCGCTGAGGCTGATGTACTGGCGGTAGCCGACTGTTCCCTGATACCGATGATGATGTACGATGTGCAGATTCCTGGCACTTCCGAAAACTACGCTGACTGGTACATGATTTTTGCTACAAATCACCTGGTCATTGCTTACACTTCGCAGAGCAAATACGCCGACCAAATCGATAACACGAACTGGTACAAGATCCTATCAATGCCTGATGTTAAGGTCGGCATATCTGACCCGCGGCTCGATTCAAGCGGTTACAGAGCTCTTATGACCTGTGAGCTTGCGGGGCTGTACTATGGCAATGACTCTATCTTTCAAAACGTAATGGGAAGTTTCTCACCGCCGATCACAGTTAGTGAAGGCAATGGCACGTATACCATTAAAGTACCGGAGATAATCAAGCCTCTGAAGGCGGCTGTCCAGGGTTCAGCCATAGCGCTAATCGCTACCGTTCAGTCGGGGGATATAGATTACGCCTTTATGTATCAGAGCATTGCTGAGCAGCATGGCTTGCGATTCATCCAGTTGCCGCCTGAGATAGATTTGTCCTCCGATGCTTATAAGGAACTGACCGCAGGGCTAAGCGTCAAGATAGAGTTTCAGCGTTTCGCTTCGGTGACTCCGGTGTTTGAATGCCAGCCGATATCATATGGCATCACAATACCGAAAAACGCACCTCATCCCGAGCTGGCAGTGGATTTTATAAAGTTCATTCTAAGTGATACTGGACAAAAGATATTTCAGGATTGCAGACAGCCGCTTGTCATTCCACCGTCGGCTGATGAGCCAAGTAGACTGCCTTCAGCCCTGAGACTGCTTGTAGAATAAAGTCTATCAATCGTGAGCTAGACTCAAGCCGAGACCAGCATTAAGAGGCGATTTAACTGTGTTGCGGATCTTCAAAGACAGGTTTACTCTGACACTTATCCTGCTGGGGCTTGTGCTGCTGCTATTCATTGTGGTGCCCTTGCTCAAGACGGTTTTCACGTCTAACCCCAGCGTCCTCTTCCAAGACCCAGATATAGCCAGGCAGGTGAGGGAGTCTATCTGGCTGACAGTCTATACGGCGTTGATCTCCACAGCCGTAGGGCTTATTTTGGGAATCCCCCTGGCTTACATCCTGGCGCGCCGCAATTTCCCGGGTAAGAAAATCATTGAGGGAATCATAGATGTCCCGATTGTAGTACCTCATACTGCGGCGGGCATTGCCTTGCTGTTCGTTTTTGGCAAAAACTTCTTCGCGGGCAAGGCTTTTCATGCTGTGGGCATTGATTTTGTAGGGACGATTGCAGGAATAGTAATCGCCATGATGTTTGTGAGTGTGCCCTTTCTTGTGGATTCCGTGAAAGAGGGCTTCAAGGGTGTAGACCCACGG
>Ga0209777_10008509_pt1 | contig 11219 bp, 9 predicted proteins | sample FrelakmetHBP12HB_FD_187147 | JGI IMG/M metagenome (GOLD analysis project Ga0209777, IMG submission 187147) | Freshwater lake sediment microbial communities from the University of Notre Dame, USA, for methane emissions studies -HBP12 HB (SPAdes)... | ecosystem: Environmental > Aquatic >...
CGTACATGGTTTCCGACGCCACAAATGCCGTGCATTACACCAACTGGTACGGCGTTCCCACGCCAGAAGAGGCAGCCAATTTCGGCAAGGGCGAGTCGGCAGCCACCGTCTCAATAGGCGACCTGGAAAGCAAGGAGCTCTATTTGGCGCCTGGCAAGTACCTGGGCGTGCTTGTTGCCAAATCAGTTGCGTACTCGTCTTCCGCAGGCGCAATAAACTTCGCGCTCGGGTTCCTTACGCCGGAAATGCCGGCAGTGGCGATGGCGGGCCAGTTCCTGGTCAACCTGATAGCCGGCATCCTCATGCTTACCTCAATAAGCTGGTTTGCGCTAGTCACGTTTGCGTTCAACAGCGTGATCATCCAGGGAACGATAATGATGAACCAGCTTGGGCTGCTGCTTATAACCACGGTGCTTGACATAATCATATGCGTGACAATGTACAGGATTCTCGCGGACGTGTTCGCGGGCGACAAGAACATCCTGGGGCTTTCAAAGGTGCTCTAGGATGGCCGTCCCTCTAGGATACGGGCTCCTGACCCCGTACGCTGCGCTCGTGTTCGGGGTCATGCTGCTTGCCATCGTGGCAGCAAGGATGCTGGGCAGGTCGTCAAACAACAAGGAGCTCATAGCCTGGGCCAACATAGAGACGACGGAATACATCATGAACGCCCTCATATTCATTTCCATATTCGTCATATACAGCGCGCTGCTTGGCGTCGCGTATTCCTGGCTTGACACGAACCAGATAGCCCAGCTGCCTTCGGTGGGCGCAGGCACGGACCAGCAGCTTTCCCTGACAGAGGCCATAACGGCAAAGCTCAACCATGTGCTCTATTACCGCCTAATACCAATGGAGATAGACCTGTTCAAGACCAAGTTCTTCCTGCTGCTCTATTCCGGCTCAGGCCACATATCCACTGGCCCGAAATCGCTGGGATACCAGATACCGGCATTCCCGGGCATAGGCATGTATCTCAGGGGCGTTGATACGCTTATCTACCTTTATTCGCTCATAGCGCCAACGCTTGCTGCGCAAGTCATAGGATTGGACCTGATAGGGGCGCTTGCCTACAACCTGCTGCTGCCGTTGGGCATTTTGTTCCGTTTTGTTCCTTTCCTGCGCAACTTCGGGAACGAACTTATAGCGATAGCCATAGGCATGGGCATAATGCTTCCAACGGCGTATCTGCTCATGATGAAGGCCGTTGACGACATAGAGACGCTGCACAATGTGCCCGGCGTGCTGAGGAGCGGCCTTTCCGAGACTGCTTGGAAGCTGCAGGCCAACACCTACTACTACGGAAACACCTACATAACGCTTGCGCCTCTTGCCGCGACAGTGGGCATGAGCTTCGCAAAGGACGTGCTTGACACGTTCATGAACGTCGGCATAGGCAAGACGTTCGGCGAGCTGGGCTGGGTCACGCAGATAGCCGGCTCAACCGCCTACAGGGTAGCGTCCACCGCCGGGGTTGCTGCATTGAGCCTGTTCTTCAACCTAACGCTGACGTTCGCGGTTTTCTCGGTCCTCATTCCGGCATCGCACCTTGGCGCATTCGTCATAGCCGGACTTGTGATGCCGACGTTCGCGTTCATGCTCGGCATATCTTTCACTACGGCCATTGCGAAGCAGCTCAATTTCCAGGCTTCGGACCCGGGGGTGCTGCTATGACGCTTTCCCCAATCACCTCGCTGCATTCAAATGTGCTGCCGTTTGCCGGCGTGCTTGTCGGAATAGGCATAGTGCTTGTCGCGGTATTCTACATGCTGTCCAAGTTCCTTGAGAACAAGAAGATGGAGGCCTGGGCAAAGACCGAGGCCGCGCAGATGATGGTCCCGTTCCTATTGCTCATCGTGCTTTTCATAATGGAGCCCCTCATAGCCCCGATTGTGCATGACATAGACCCTATCAGGTACGGGAAGCTGTGCAACGGAAACGTTGTTCCTGACAACATGTGCCACGTCGTGGTCGGAGAGGCCTACATAAGGAGCCTGACAGAGGAGACGCTTGACATCCAGCAGAACATGCTGAGGCTCAGCTTCTACCTTTCGCTGTTCAAGTCCATGTTCTCCTCAACCGGCCAGGGCATCTTCTCCGCCGTAGGCGTAAAGATAACCAACAGCCTCGTCTATGCGTTCACTACGCCTTCCCTCGGGCTGCTGAACTTCATGTCCCGCCTTGTCGCCACGACGATGATGGTGTCCGGCGGCTTCCTCGTGCTGTACCGGTTCCTCATTTTCGGGTTCCTGCCCATAATAACGCTCGGCTTCCTGCTCAGGATAGTGCCTGCGACGAGGCTGCTTGGCGGCCTTCTCATAGCGCTTGCGCTTGCGTCCTACTATTTCCTCCCGCTCATGCTTTCGGTTGCAGATTCAATGTACCTGAGCATACCGCCTGCGCAGAACAACAACTACGACGGCAAGGAATTCCGCATCAGCAGGTTCGTTCCGACCGGCTTTACGGTCTACGACTTCAACGGCGACACAAGCAACATATCCGACATCTTCAGGGGCAGCGTGCAGGGCAACCCGCTGGAGACTGCGCTTGAGGAGACCGATGCCGCGAGGACCACGGCGACCGGCATACTCAACAGCAACGGCATTGACGTCAACGACCCGAACGCGCTTTCAAACCCGCAGTCCAATTCAATCGTCCAGGAAACGATAACGAGCATGCTGGGCGACGTAAACAACATCTTCTCGGGCAAGAGCATGGTCATGGCGCTTGACGTGCTGAAGGGCGCATACTCGTCGCTCGTGCTTGCGACGGGCTTCATATTCCCCAACACCGCGCAGGGCGCGCTCAGCTTTGATTTCACGTCCGTTGACAACAAGCAGATATCGCGCACCTACACGAGCCCGATGCTGTTCGTCCTGGTTGACGAAATAACCAACGTATGGGTTTTCATAGGGCTGATGCTATACATCGTGGTCATAACGCTCGTGGGGGTCATAAAGACCCTTTCGCCCCTGCTCGGCGGCGACGTGGAGATAGCCGGGCTTTCAAAGCTGATATGACATGGCAAATTGCAAAATGGTCCCGTTCGTGCTGCTTCTGCTGGCTTGCGCGTCCTTCGCGCAGGAAGCGCAGCCACAGCCAGGCGACTCCGGAAGCATCATATCGTCCGTTTTCAACAGCATAATGGAGAACTGGATAGGCCAGACCACCTTCAGCGTGCTTGCCGGCTCAATCAACATGTGCGCGCCCAATGCATCGTACAACAACATATACCTCACGCTGGTGCAGCTTTCCATAACCGCGGTCATCGTTTCGCTCCTGCTTTCAGTAGTGCTTTATTTTTTCGGAAAAATAATGTACAAGGACACGTCAAACGTCCAGCCGTCAAGTTTCTTGACCCTCAAGATAACCGACTCGCTGGTCAGCGCCATACTCATACTCTTCATCGCGCTCGCCTATTTCCAGTCCGGCGGCCCGAACTACGTGCCGCTCCTGAACGGCATGAAATACGTCTCAACCGTGATTTCGCTGACAGTCAACAGCTACTTCTTCATGATGGTGATGAACTGGATGATGCACTTCGTCATGAACGTGTCCATACCTTTGGACATTATGTCCCAGCTCGGGACCAGGATGATGGGCCTCGGCCTGGACAAGATACTGAGCCCGGTTTCCACGCTGATAACTATTTTGAGCACGTACTCCAACCTCGTTGTCGGGGAGTTCATGACCAAGCTGGGCCTGCTGTGCTTCGTCCGCTCATCAATGTTCTACGTGCTGCTGCCGCTCGGGTTCTTCCTCAGGGGGTTCAGCATGAGCAAGGGCGCAGGCAACGGCATAATCGCGCTCTGCATCGCGCTGCATTTCTTCTACCCCATAATGCTGACAATGAACTACGCCATATTCAACGTTGACATGGCGCTGAATGCGGACACGCTTTCGTCCGTAGTGTTCAACTCCGCGGTCAGCTACCTGAAGTTCGCAACTCTTCCGCTGATGGTCAAGGTGACAACCGGGGCAGGTGCCATCGTGGCCCAGCCGCTCGCGAATTCCGGCGTCCCGACCTGGCTGAGCAGCAAGATACCCAACGGCGTGACGTCGTGGTTCGGGAAGGCCAGCGGGGGCTTCGTGAACCTGGTCGGAGTAATGTCCAAATTCTCCTCGTTCTGGGTGCTGGCATACGTGACGCTGATATCCATAACGGTTTTCCAGGGCACTTACGGGATAATATTCTTCCTGGCAAAGATAATAGCGATTTACGGCCTGGTGCTTACGGCCATTGACATCTTCGCGACGCTGACGTTCGCAAGGGAGCTTTCCGGCATCCTGGGCACGCCGATAGAGCTCAGCGCGTTCATGAAGATACTGTGATGCGCATGAAAAAAAGCCTGGCCGTTTTCCTGGTTCCGCTCCTGCTTGCTTGCGCGTCGTTCGCACAGCCTGCGCCCGTGCAGACGGACCCGTTCGCAGACCCCGGCACGTTCAGCTCCATAACAAGCATGTTCAACGGGCTCATAAACCAGGTAATGATAATAGTCGCGAACTCCCTGCTCCCGCTCCCGGGCGACGCGATAATGCAAAGCAAGATGTGCGCGGCGACCGGCAATTCCCTGCTTGACGTGTTTGTCTTCAACGTGGACATCTTTTCGCTTTCGCTGCTTGCGGCCGTTGCAGGCGTGATGTTTATCGCGTTCATGTTCATGCTCGGCAAGCTGCTTGACAACAAGAGGTGGGTGGAATACGCGAAAAACGAGCTGTTTGAGATAGGCGTTACAATATTCGTCGTGCTCGTTTTGCTTTTGCCCCTCATGAAGGTCATAGGGTGCTACAACCCCTTTGAGCCGGGCGTGAGCACGTACCAGGCCGCTTTCGCGTATCCGAAGGACATACTGGCCTCGCTGTCATTGTTCAGCGTCGGGCTCTACCTCATCAACGGCGTCGGGCAGAAGCTGATACTGGGGACGCAGATAGCGCAGAGCGTATTCGTCCAGTCCACAGGGGGCTTCGGCTCAGGGGGCGACGACGCGACGCTCGGCACGTCCTCCAACGCAGGCATGATAGTCGTAGTCACGTCGGGCCTGGCCTCCCTGATGGCATACATCCACGAGCTTGTGACATACGGTTTTGTGGCATACCTGCTGCCTCTTGGCCTAATCCTGCGTTTCTTCGCGCCGACGCGGCGCATAGGCGGCACGTTGATAGCGCTTACGTTCGGCATGGGCGTGCTGGTGCCGTTCATGTTTGCGATAGGCCACAGCGTGATTGCGAAAAACTATTTCCCTGTCTATTACGAGCCAGGCGCCGGCGCGCTTGGAGGCGTGCCCACGCCCAACCTCAAGGTGCTGACAACAGGGTTCAGCGGGCTTGCGGAACGTTTCGCTGCATTGGCTTTGACTGATGCGGCTGCCTCCGATTCACAGAACACCTTCGGGAACAGTGCATACAACGTCACTGACAACGGCCAGGGCCTTGCAGACAACCCGAACCTCTATGGCCAGTCTCCTGCTGGCGCCCAGGACTCCCAGGGTGGGCTGGTGGGACTGGTCCAAAAGCTCATGTACCTGGTGTTCTCGTTTTTCGGGACCATGTTTGAGATACTGGTGCTTACGAGCGGCGGGGGCGTGCTCTGCTTCGGCGGCACGATATACCCTTTAATCGTGAGCATAATACTCATCAGCGGAGTGAAGTACATGTCGTCCACATTGGGCGAGGAGATAGACGTCTCCAACCTTTCGAGGCTGATATGACATGGACCAATGGCAGGCAGTGACGATAATCCTTTCGCTCATAGGCATAGTCGGGGCAGCAATCCTTTACCAGCTGGCCAAGCTGTTCCAGATAGCCGAAGCAGAAAAGATGGTGAAAGGCGAGCTGCTGGAATCCGCGCTGAACATCGCGCTCGCGCTCTTCATCTTCTTCCCGCTGATGCAGTTCGGCAACTACTTTGGCGTTTTGTACGCGCAGAACGTGATGAACTACCAGCACATGTCCTTTGAGGACCCGGACTTCCAGGCGAAAATATCCTCTTGCAGCCTGCTCAGCTGCAGCGTCTCGCCTTCCCAAATAGTCGCCAAGATAATCTACGGGACGAACGTCCGGGGATGCGTGGAGCAGTACATGCAGTCCATGATAATGTTCTACTCAATGTTCAGCGGCCTTTACGGCATCCAGGGCGCCAACCTTGAGCTTACGGGCGCTCCGACCGACGCTTTCGTGACCACGTTCCAGAACCTTTACCTGCAGGCCCTAAACGCCTACATACTGCTTATCTTCACTGTCAAGGTGCTGGCCTTCATGAACGCATTCGGGCCCATCCTAATAGCGGCAGGCATAGGGCTCAGGGCGTTTGCCCCGACAAGGAGCGCAGGCGCGTTCCTCATTGCCATGGGCATAGGCGCCACGCTCGTGTTCCCAATCGCGTACATGATGATGCTGGGCAATTTCTACCAGGACACGGGGCAGCTGTGCAAGATGACGGACGAGATGAAGGACGTCTCGGGCATAGGGAGCCTTGAGAAGTCATTTGGCATAGCAATAGACAACCCGGCTGCGCTTCCGGTCAACTTCATCTACACGTCCGCGCGCGTGGTTGAGTTCGTCATCAAGTACATACTCGGCGGGGCCTCCGGATTTTTCATTGAAGGCGTGTCAAGGACCATGATGACCATGTGCCTGACGCCTTTTGCGGCGTTCGCCATAATGATGACGTTCATACAGATAACCACGAACATACTCGGAGGCAGGATTTCCGAGATAGGCAGGGGCATTTTCCGCCTTGTATAGCCTAGCAGAAAGCCACGCATTTATGCTTATATATTGTTCGCCCAAGGATATCCTTGCCGATGATGATCAAGGTGATCTCTGATCCGTGATGAGTGACGTGCGGTCTGAGGCATAATTAGGGTGATTCAGTGAAAATCCATAGTGAAGAAACAAAATCAGATTTTAATGGAACAATAATAGACCTGGAAACGATTGGTGATTTCCATGAAGAATTTAAAGATTCTAGGAGATGTGCTTGGATAAGACCAGTAATCTTCGGATTTATACAGCGTGATAAACTAGAAATATACTATGCTGAATCATCTTCTTCTATTAAGCAGCTAAATGAGGAGATAGATTCCATTATTGATGAACTGGAGAAGCCATTCTATGCTTTCAATTCTTCTTTCGAAAGCTATGTTCTGTTTCATAACCTTGGTAGGAAAATAGAGTTTGAGAGAGAACTAAACAAAGAGCAATATGAAAAGAAGGAAAAGGCAGTCTCTTTTTTAGAAATAAGCCAATATGGGGATCCATTCAACGGTGAAGGAAGAAAATGCATACTTGCATGGAATTCGGGAGATATGGGGAATGCGATTGCGCATAATCGGAGCTGCTTATTGAAAGAACGAGACATCCTATTGAAACGGGGATATAGAAATCCAGAAATTATGAAATTTGTTAATAATGTCTCATTAAAGACAGAATTATAAATAATATACCCATGGCTTATCTATGGAGCTCGGCATCACAAGAGCAAAAAGGACATTTGGCTAATATATTACAAAAAGCCATGGCAGAAAGCCACGCATTTATGTTTATATACATTGTTCGCCGCAATGATTCCCTTGCCGATGATGACAAAGGTGATCTCTGATTCGTGATGAGTGACGTGCGGTCTGAGGCAAACCCGTATTATTTGGCAGGGAAAAAGGCATCTTAAAAAATCTATCCATGGACATAGCAGCATGGAAAATACAAACCTGGTTCTTGCCGCCTTTTTTGGGGCAGCGCTTCTGTTGCTGGCAGGATGCGCGGCGCCTATCGATAATGCATCATCCGGCAACAATGCCACATCAAATGCAAATCCTGCCCAGGATGCGGGGCTAGGCGGACAGCTTAATTTAACGTTCAATGAATGGGCGGCCCCAGACAAGTCAATAACCATGCAGGTGCCAGAGGGATGGCAGGCAGCCGAAAGGCAGGTGGACACATGCACAGTAAGCTGGAGCGTGCTTGACCCAACAGGCACAAGCTCAGCCTACATGAACAACGAGATAATCGTGCTGAAGTCCGAGAATGCCCGGCAGACGTACAAGGCCTATGGCATGGCAGGAATTGACAATGCGCCTGTTTCAGGCTATCTTGGGGCTGTGCAGGCGGTGCAGCAAATCATTGCCCCGCTAACCGGCGCAAGCGACGTGCACATAACCTATAATGACACTGCAATGGGCCAGCAGTTCTCTCAGGCAGTGTGCATGGCTGGCTTGGCTGCCTGCGATGCGCAGGTTTTTGAAGCCGCATACAGAAGGAACGGAACCTTGATGAGAGGCAGATACTTTGTGCAGACCTATGATTTCGGCGAGGGCAGTACCTGGTGGATAAACATCTGGGGATACACTTCGCCTGCTGTTGACTGGAACAGGACCAGCCCTGCGCTTGAGAAAGTGTTCCTTTCGGCAAAATATACCGACGAGTGGGCTGCCAAATGCAAGAACAATGCGAACGAAGCTGAAACCGCAATAAACGAAGTCGTCAAAAGCCGCCAGGCAGCGTCCGACAAAGCGGCAGAGGCATGGGACAGGTACATACTCGGGGAACAATGAAACGATCGCTTTGGAATGCGCATGAAAGCCTTATTAAGGCTGCCAAGCCACATGTAATCCAATGGAATACCTGAAATATGCGCTCATTGCGGTTGTCCTTATATTGGGCATAATCATATTGTCCAGCCTGGCAGCCCCAAAGCAATTGGATTTGGGTAAGGATATGTATGCAGGCAACCTGCACATGCACACCATCTGCTCCGACGGGGCCAATACATACGACGAGATGGTTGAGGAATCAGTGAAGCTGGGCTTCAAGTTCATAGCGATTACTGACCACAGGGTATGCCAAGATTACATGGAAAGGTGCAGGAACGAAACGCGCTTAATCTGCATTCCGTCAATGGAATTCACCACCCCGAACGGCCATATCCTCGCAATAGACATAACAAAGGACCCTGCGGAACAGGAGTGCGGCAAAAACAACGATACTGGAAAAAGCGATGAGCCGCCCTGCACCGGCGGCCTGTCATTGTCCGAATCAATAAGGAGGATACATGCGCAGGGCGGGATAGCCATAGCAGCCCACCCCATGACGATTTTGCCGAACAACTGGCTGAAGGAAATCAGCGCGGACGATTTGTCCATGTTTGACGCGATGGAATGCGACGCCCCTGGCTACACGCCTGCGCAATGGGTGGAATCCGAGGCGATTAGGAAAAAAATCAGCGTTCCCTGCGTTTTTGACTCCGACGCACATGCCAAAGGCGACTTATGGCCCATGTACGACATATGCGAGCTGAAAAACCTGAGCAAGGAAGCGATAAAGGACGCAATTATGAGCAACAAGTGCCGTTCTTCCGTGAAACGGTCCTAGTATATCTTAAGATGCCACGTAGCCATGGCTGGCGGTGTGCAACATGATACGGATGTGTGCGAAATCGGCAAAACCTTATTAAGGTTGCTTCAGCATTAGTGGTTTTATGGGAAAATCAATTGTGCTTGCCATAGTGGTAGCGACTATGCTCCTTTTCGGATGCGTGACAACGCCGACGCCTGCGCCGCAGGGACAAAATGCCACGCAGAATGTTTCCGGAAATGAAACAACAAAAAACGAAACTGTGAAAAACACAAGCGTTGCCCCGGTGGCCGTGCCGTTCAAGCCAATCCACCTGTCATACAACGTCACAACGGGCTCAGGCCCCCAAGGCCAGCCACAGCAGCTGGGCCTTGACTATTATCTGACGGCAAATGCGACATGCGGCGGAAGGCCCGCGATTAACGGGTTCATAAAAGCCACCGGCGTATCAGGCAATAATAATGCGGACTATGCCAAGCTAACGGTGTATCTGGATTCCGGAGAGGCCGTCTATTCGGACAGAATCGGCGAATCGGACCTTGCGTTCAACACGGCAAAGCCGTACGTCAACAGCCTTGATGTGGCGTTTTGGCCGCAGACGATTGCAGCAATCGGCGGAAAGAGCATCATGTCAAGCGAAATATGGAACGGCACGATGCCTGTGCTGCTGACGAACGTGGCGGCGATGCAAACCAACGGCGACTATTCAATCATTGCCGGCAATATGGACAGCGTTGCAGGCATCAAATGCAAGAACATAACAATTTCTGCAAAGACAAGCTCGATGAACGGGCAGATGGTGACATGCATCGGCGTTTTGAATGACGTGAACCTCTCGTTTGTCGCAAGCGCAGGCATGATAGGAAACCAGGGATTCCAATGGGCCATAAAAAGCGTTTCCAGGGAGGCTGCGCCAATCGTTTATTATCCGCAATGCCTAACCCCGATTGCCTGCCCAACCGTCACGGCCCCTAGCTTCGACGACTACAACGTATGCAACAGCCAGGGCAATAGCCTGGAAATGACAAAGGACAAGCAAGGGTGCGTGACCTCGTATGACTGCATAACGAACGCAGAGCGCGCAAGAAAGTATATAATAAGCAACCAGGCGCCGGGCTGCGCGGTAAACGAGACGATTGTCAGCCAGAACGCGGACTGCTGGGCCAACCAGGGCAATGTTGAGTATAGCCGCAGCGGGCAGACCGGATGCATCATGGGCCTCAAGTGCAACATGCCAACACAGTCCGGAAACAACAACATGCCGCCGCAGTCAGGCTGATAGGCGGGATAATTGAACGCAGTAGGGTTCTAGCTTGAGAGGATACAGTTGCGGCGTATGAATGCCTCTTAACAGCATATGAGTTAAGACAATAGCGCGCCGATGAACTCGCGCATCACGCCTTTCATGCGCCTGCTTTTGACGTTTTCGAAAAGCTCCGTGCCCTTAGCCGTAGTAGTGAACATCTTCCGGATGCGCTTCCCTGCCTGCCTGCTCTCCCCTTTTATGAGGCCGAGCTTTTCCAGCTTGGAAAGTATTGCGTATATTGTGGATTGGCGGTGCGGGCTCAGGCCGATGTCGCTCATCTCCTTTATGAGCGAATACCCGTACATCGGCTCCTTCCTGAGGCGCCAGACAAGGAACAGCGCAAGGAGCTTGTCCCCCATGTTGGGCCTTTTCTTCCTTTCCGCGGAATCGCCTTGCATGATTACCCCTTGCGGCGAAAGGCTTAAATATCTTTCCAATTAATAGAATATTGCATAAACTGGAATAATAGCCAACAACGACCAGGTGAAAATATATGAACGAGCCAGCACCACAGACCGATTCAGCGCATTTCGCGCAGCCGCAGCGCAGTAAGGATGCAGCCAGA
>Ga0209777_10008510_pt1 | contig 11217 bp, 6 predicted proteins | sample FrelakmetHBP12HB_FD_187147 | JGI IMG/M metagenome (GOLD analysis project Ga0209777, IMG submission 187147) | Freshwater lake sediment microbial communities from the University of Notre Dame, USA, for methane emissions studies -HBP12 HB (SPAdes)... | ecosystem: Environmental > Aquatic >...
TGCGCCAGGCTCTGCCATTCTCCTACCGTAGTGGGCCTCGGAGCGTCTTTTGGCGCCGGAGCCATGACCAACAATCTCCTGGACCTGGAAAACTCGAAGTGCATCTTTGCCATCGGCACCAACTTCACCGAGGCGCACCCCATCGTTTCCCGCTGGGCCCAAAAGGCCAAGGATAAAGGGGCAAAAGTGATTGTAGCCGACCCCAGGATCACCTCGACCTCCTGGATGGCGGACATCCATCTTCGCTTAAATCCAGGCTCTGATATCGATCTTCTCCGGGGTATGATGAAGGTCATCATAGACGAAGGACTGGCGGATTTGGAGTTCATCAACTCCCGGACCGTTGGTTTTCAGGATCTACAGGAGAGCCTGTCGGACTACTCTCTGCAGGAAGCCGCAGAAAAGACGGGCATAACCGTCGGCGAGATCGCAAATGCAGCCAGGGTTTATGCAAAGTCGCACGCATCCGCTCTACTCTATTCCATGGGCATCACCCAGCACGTCTGCGGAACGGATAACGTCAAGACCTGTGCCACTCTGGCTCTCCTCAGCGGCCAGATCGGGCGGCCGGGAGCAGGAGTCTGGCCCATGCGCGGCCAGAACAATGTGCAGGGGAACTGTGATATGGGCGGTATGCCGGAGTTTTATCCCGGCTACAAGAGATCTGGAGATCCAAAGACAATCGAGTTCTTCAAAGCTGGCTGGGGTGTGACATATCTCCCACCCGGGCCGGGCTTGACCTCCACGGAGATGAATGATGCGGCATTAGACGGTCGCTTGAAGGCGCTCTATATAATCGGCGAAGATCCGGTGGTCTGTGATGCCAACGTCAAGAAGACCCGCCAGGCTTTGGAGTGTCTGGATTTCCTGGTTGTGCAGGAGATCTTCATGACTCCGACGGCAAGAATGGCGGACGTGGTGCTACCGGCGGCAGCCTGGGCTGAAAAGGATGGCAGCTATACCTCCATGGAACGGCGTGTGCAGTGGATAAAAAAAGCCACAGAGGCACCGGGCGAGGCCAAGGAGGGTCTGTGGATCATCTGCCAGATTGCCAGCCGAATGGGCCTCAACTTACCTTATGAGAATGCGGCTGAGGTATTGGAGGAGATCAATCGTCTGGTCCCTCAATACGGAGGCATGACCAAAGCGAGAATCGCAAAGATTGGGGGTCTGCGTTGGCCCTGTCCGGATGATAAGCATCCCGGTACAGGTATTCTGCACACCGAGAGGTTTTCGACACCAGACGGCAAGGCCAGGATGTCTGCTGTGCAAAACACGCCGGCCGGCGAGGTCACGAGCCCGGAGTTTCCGATTCTGCTCACGACGGGCAGAATAGTGCTGCAGTATAACAGCGGCTCCATGACATTGAGAAGCGCATCATTGCAGGAGCGAGATCCGGAACTGTATGTGGAGATGAATCCAAAGGACGCCTCGGAGCTCAAAATCAATGAAGGAGACATGATAGTTGTTATCACACGGCGTGGTCAGGCAGAGGCAAGATTAAGGATTACAGAGAAGGTCAAGCCGGGTATGGTCTTCATGCCCTTCCACTACCATGGCACGAACATCTTGACCTCAGACGCCCTTGACCCCATTGCCAAGATCCCGGAGTATAAGATGGCGGCCTGCAGGATTGAGTCTAAGGCATGATTGGGGATATCTGCGGAACTTCCAGTCGAACCCGGGCTCTTTGATGATCGAGTAGTCCATGCTCCTCGTTGCACCAGTTCATCTCCGTGTGGCTCGCCTGCAGCAGCCATAGCTTTCTTCGATCCGGAGCCCGAGCGTGGCTGAACTATCGTGGCTACAAATCGAAAAGGTTGCACCTTTCCAATAGGTCTGCAGCCTAACCGCTGTCGTCGCTCGGCCAGCCACGGCCTGGAGAATCGCCGGCAGCCTCCAGCGTGCGGAATCCCGGAGGAAGAGCCGTTATGGCCATGTTTAGAAGAGCGAGTGTGGAAGAAGAACTAAGCTCAAAACAAAAAATTTTTTTGCAGAGGCTCATTCTTCCCCTGAATAGCTGACCATTCATATCTGAATAGATGTAGACTCGCATCGACCCCGCTCCTCGTGGCCCAAAGCCGCAATCACTCCGTTATCGCCTTCTTCCGGAGCAACCTGTTATAGGCTAATGCAAATCTGTGGGCTTCGTCTCTTATCTCCTGGACATAGAGCGATGCCTTTTCATTCTTCTTGATCTCCAGCGGCTTCTCTAAACCGGGCACATAGATCTCTTCCTCTCCTTTGGCCAGAGATATGATGGGAACCTTCACTCGCAGGTCCCGGAGCTCCCTCAAAGCTGAGGAGAGCTGACCGGCTCCTCCGTCGATGACTATCAGGTCGGGAAGCTCCTTCTCCTCTTCTTTCAGGCGTGAGTAGCGACGGCGCACGACCTCGGCAATGGACGCGAAGTCGTCCACACCCTGAACATCCCGGATCTTAAACCGCCGGTAGTTGCTTTTATCGGGCCTGCCGCCCCTGAACTGGACCATGGAGCCGACAGTGAAGGTGCCTGCCAGGTGAGAGATGTCGAAGCACTCGATGACCTCTGGCCGCCCCGGCAGATGCAGCGCTTCCTGGAGGGCTACCAGCTTTGCCCGATCTCCGAAGAAGCAGATCTCCACGTTCTTATTAGCAAGCATGAGCAATTCTTTCTTTTCACCCTGCTTGGGGACGGTGACGTGGACCTTCTTTCCCTTCATGTGAGTGAGGAACTCGACCAGTGACTCATCCAGGAATTCCGCCGCTATCAGCTCCTCAGGCGGCTCATTCTCCGAGTAATACTGGACCAGGAACTCCTCCAGGAAGTTTTCAGTATAGCTGAAGACAAAATCCTCCTTTCCCTCCAGAGTGCCCCGGTAGACCTTGAAGAGCATGAGAAAGACGTTTCCCTGGTCAATAGCGTAGCTTATGATATCCTGATCGTATTTGCGGCTGCGCTCTACGCGCTGCCTCTCTTGAAGGCGCTCCAGTGCGGCGACTTCGTCCCTCAATTCCCGTGCCCTCTCAAACTCCCGGCGTGCCGAGAGGCATATCATATCATGCTTCATGGAATCGATCAGCTCGAACGTCTTACCGCTCAGGGCTGAGGCGGCCCGCTCTACCCTGGCGCTATATTCTAATTCGGTGATCTTGCCGATGCATGGGCCTGAGCAGTGGCCCAGGTGGTAGCGCAGGCATGCCCGCTTGGGCAGACGCTTGCATGTGCGCAGTCCAAAGGTCTTGCGCACAATCTGGAAGACGAAGGTCCTCTCTTTGCCCGAAACAAAGGGCCCGTAGAATGAGCCCTGGCCCTGCGTCTTACGGGAGATTCTGATCCTCGGAAACTTCTCTTCTGTAAGCTGAATGCAGGCATAACGCGAGGAGTCTTTGAGCTTGATGTTATAGCGGGGCTGATGCTTCTTGATGAGTGTGTTTTCCAGGAGCAGGGCCTCGACCTCTGTGTTGGTGACGATGAAGTCCACCGCCTTTATTGCCTGCACCAGTGCCGCAGTCCTGGGGCCATGATCCTGTTTCTGGAAATAATTGCTGACCCGTTTCTTGATATCTCTGGCTTTGCCGACGTAGATGATTTTTCCAGTATCGTCAAGGCTATTCAGGAAAAGATAGCATCCGGGCAGATGAGGAAGCGAGTCCAGGGAATCGAGGGAGATCATGCTCTTACGCCTAAATCCTAAAGCCGAAATGATTGAAGTGATAGATAGGAATGCGCTTAATGGTTCATGTTTTATTTAACTCTAGCGTCAAAACAAATATTGGTCTAGAAACCGATCCGAAATGGAATGAATCATGAAGAACCATGAATCACATAAAAAAATTCAGTTTCTGCGCCTTAATCGGCATCTTGCCAATGGACGCAGAACCGGCCAATTCAAGCGGCGGCTGCTAGATCTCCTTCATCTCCTCCATTATTGCTGTTATCGACGCCGCCTCCCAGGTCATTGCAGTTGCATCTGCCGTTATCCCACTGACATCCAGGATTGCTCTGGCACTCTGCGACCGGGTTTGGCGCTGGATTGAAAGGCTCTGGTTCTGGATTGGGATTGGGGACCGGTCCGGGCATGGGCTCAGGTTCTCCTCCCCGGCAATAGCAATGTCCATTGACCCAATCGCAGGTTGGACTAGCCTCACATTTTTCCTTTTCCGTATCCACATCACCAGTGCATAGACACTGCCCGTCAACCCAATGGCAGAGCGGATTTTTCTCGCATTCCGCTACAGGATTAGGAGCCGGCTGGCAAATGCATCCGCCATTCTCCCATTTGCATAGAGGTTGTTTCTCGCATTCCTCTTTCGGGCTGGGTTTGGGGGTCGGATTGATTTTGATGTAATTTCCTGTCGGATAGACGTCTATTGTTACTGCATTGCTATATCCGCTATTGGTGGAAAACAGGCTGCGATGCCGTCCTGATGTATCTGCATAGTACCAGATGTAGTAGAAGCCGGACTGCATCATTCCGAGGCTATAGCTCAGCACAAAGCCGCCTGGATAAATCTCGTACATGTTGACGGGAGACGCCTGCGGCACGTAGATCAGCTCTCTTGTCCATCCGCCCCTGGGCAGTGTGGCATAAAGAGTCCAGCTCACAGCTCTTTCTATCCACAGGCCCGGATTATTGCTGGGGTAGGTGGTGGAAAAGTCGTTCCATGGCAGGTAATTTCCGTTATAGTACATGTACATGGGCGGACTCTTAAGAACTGCGGAAGGCATCAGCTTTTCCAGATCTGCAGCGGGTGGAGCCTGCTCTGAAAAGACGGCCATCTCCGTTCCGCCATCTGCAGGAGTTGTCCAGGGAGCGCCGGTATCAACAAAGGAGTCTTGCGCATCGCTGAGCGGAACCAGAGTATTAAAATCTGATATGGTCATATTCTTTGCATTGACATTTCCGGATTGGTCCAGTCCTCCTAGAGATAGGCTGCAAAGGAGCAGTGTGGCTATAGCAATCCGAAATAACAGAAGTTCTGCCTTCATATTTCCCTCATACTTTTATTAAATTGCAAATTTGCCCTAGATTACCATTTTATCCTTTTATTTTTTTATTGCCTTGAGTCACGACGGTGACGACCAAAATGACTGAAAAGATTTAGATATCTTCCTGTGGTCCCAACAGAGATCATCATCATTTTCATGAGGTCTTTTAGTTCCTTATCTTCCATCACCACCTGATAATCCTAATTCATGACATATAAATTCTTTGCACTGTTTGCAGGATAGTGTCGAGATATTATTGGAATACTATGAATCAATTGTTTTAAAAATTTAAATAATTAGATGAAAATCTGTTCGAATCGGAGCAAGGGATCATCATCAATTCTGCACTTTTTGCGGGAGAAACATGCAGACTCTGACCGTTATGACGCCTTCAGGTATTGTGGCGAATTGCTCGTTTCAGGCCAGGAGGAAGTGAAGTGTGGTTCCGACCAGGAGAGCCGCCACCAGCCTCAGTGCCACCGACTTCAGGGTTCCCGAAACTCCCAGCTCCTTCAGCATCACCATAAAGGTGGCGACACATGGAAAATACATAGCCAGGACGACTGAAGCAATCACTAATTGCTCAGGCGACATATCCAGGGGTGCGAACATGCCGATCCCCACATCCTTCCTCAAGAAGCCGATGATCAAGGCCGTTGCAGCATCACTGGGAAGCCCCAGCAGCCCGGAGACGACCGGCCTCAGATCCTGGCCGATGATCTGCATCAAGCCCGAGAGGTAAAAGAAGTTCATCACTATCATGCCCAGAGCGATGTAAGGCACCGCTTCCTTCAGAAACTCCCGGACGCGAATGAAGGTCTTCTTCAAGAGCGAGCGCAGGTTCGGCATGCGGTAGGGTGGAATCTCCATAAAGATCTCCGGAGACTCGCCGCCGATGAACCTGTGCAGAACGAATCCTGTGGTCACAAAGGTGCAAAAGAGGGTCAGGTAGACCATGAGGATGTATTTCAGGCCGTAGGGAGCGAGGATCCCGAAGATCATGGCGCTCTGGGAGGCGCAGGGGATGGCCATGGTCATGAGAGTGGCGGCAAGATATCTCTGCTTGGGAGACTCCAGTATCCGCACCGAGAGGACCGCAGGCACGCTGCACCCCATTCCCAGCACGCAAGGCAGGATGGCAGCTCCGTGCAGGCCGATCCTGTGCATGAGCGCATCCAGAATGACGCTAAGACGGGGTAAGTAGCCGATATCCTCCAGGATGCCCAGCACCAGGTAGAAAGGGATAAGGAAAGGCAGGACCACACCGAGAGGAATGTAGAGGCCTGTGGTGAGGATGCCGAAGGACTTGAGGAGCTCGGGAGAGGTTCCGATCAGAATGTCCCGTAGCAAGGCCGAGCTGATGTGGCTTTCCACGACCTCGCTTATGAACTGGGAGTAGGCGAAGAATATGGGGTCGGTGATCTTCAGTTGCAGGAGCTCTCCGATGCGGATCACCAGGCTGAAGGAGAAATAGAGCACCAGCAAGGCAATGGGAATGCCACTCATTGGCTTGATGGAGATATCCTCCAATTTATCGAAGATGGAAGGGTGTCTGTGCAGGACCTTCTGGGTCTTTCCTGCGATCTCACCTATGCGCGCCCAGCGCTGGTCTGAGGACTCGAAGTGGATCGGAGATGACGGCGCTCTCGCGTCCGCTAACGCCTCCACCAGCTCGTAAATGCCCTGGCCGCTCACGGCCACTGTGGGAACCACGGAGATGCCCAGCTCTTTTTCCAGAGCCTCCGTATCTATCTCGATGCCTTTGTGGGTGGCCACATCCCAGAGATTGAGGGCGACGACCGTAGGCAGACCCCACTCCAGGATCTGCAGCGTGAGGTTGAGGTTGCGCTCCAGGTTGGTGGAGTCGATTACGTTTACTATTACGTCCGCTCCCTGAGCGAAGATCTGGCGGGTGACCTCTTCCACATTGGAGGTGGGGTCCAGCGAGTAGACTCCGGGCGCGTCCACGAGCGTCGCCATCTGCTCGCCCAATTTCATGCGTCCTTCCGTGTACTCCACTGTGGTGCCGGGGTAGTTGGCCGAGACTACCTCGATTCCGGTAAGCCGGGAAAAGATCACGCTCTTTCCCACATTGGGGTTTCCCATGAGGAGGATCTTCAAGGACGGGGTGCTCCTGGGGTTCGGGTTTAGTGGCTTGGATTTTATGTCTATGGATGATCTTGCCAGGATGGAGTGATATGAAGACGCGTATATCTGTTTTGGCATGGATTCAGAAATATCTCTCCCATCTCCTAGACATGAACCCTATTGCCCAAGTGCTCGTAACATGCAAGGACCTTCTTTCTTTCCTGGCCTTTGCTTAACAAGTCATAAATCGCTTCTAACTACCGGATCATTCCGTAAACTATGGAATGGTTTATCGACAATTGCCCGTTATCGAAAAAGCAGCATCGTCTAAACTGAAAAGATGCTATAGAATCCGGCGCGCAATCCTATATTACTTTACGAGGTCGAAAGCATATTTATAAAATTATCATGGGCTCTGATTTGGGTCTGAAATGTTGTATAATCAAATATGTATAACTCTAAGACAACACACCCTTGGTTCACCGAATTTTTGCAGCACATAATCTAAGCCCTTGTGATTTCGTTGTAGCAGGTGCAATCAAAGATACCTTTGGCGCTCGTCCCGAAGCCCTTCTGGTCTGGAATGCTCATGTCACCCCAACCGCTAGAACAGCATGGCAGCCAACTATAACCAGAGAACTCATCAGCATCGGTATACTCAGACTTTTCGAATACAGATCTCATCTCTATCTTTCGTGCCAGATCGTATGTGCCGTAATATCGTTCTTCTCCCTCGCTGAGGGCAGGATAGTTCTGGTGTTTGACATCGTACTTAGAATCTCTTAGCCTATAGCTTAGATCCGCTATGCCCGTTGTATTGACCTGGATTAGGTAGCCCAAATATTTCGTGGGCTTGAACTCTGCCGATAGGATGGTATCATTGGTAGCCAGCACTGAGGCGTTCATCCTCTGCAGCCAGATAACTGACCTTTGTTCCTTGGACAACTCGTGGTTGTATAGGAAGTTCGCACCTACAAAGTCTCCGTTATTTCCTTCAAAATCTCGGTCATTTATCTGCCGGCCGGAATACGCTAGAGTTTTACTGGCTTTTATGATGACCGGCCATTGCTCATTTTCGTACCTAATTGAATATATATCCGTTCCGATGGGCTTATCAACTGTAATCTCGATTTCGTCCGGGTAAACAACGGACTGCATCATTATTTCATCTGTGGATTTGTAGCTCCCTTCCAGAGCATTTGTCCTCTGCTTGAGCCGTACGTCATTAGTTCCAACTTCTTCATAGTAGGATTGGTATGGATGCAGGCTTCTATAACGTGATTCTACGGGTGATATTTTGCCATTCACGGAGCTTGAGAGATTGAAGCTGATATTACTGTTTTCGCGATAGATGGACCAGTGAGACGAGTTGGTGTCAACGTGACTCAACCAGTAGACACCGCAGACGTTTGAGCTCAGTGCAAATACTATGAGGAGGATTCCCCAATCCCTACGTATCATACAAAGACCTAAAGTTAGGATTCTAGTTAAGTTTATCTACTACTGATTGTAGTTACTACTAGGAAAAATTTTAGGAGGGAACAGAGTGAAACTAATTAAAGGAGCTTTATTATTCGCAATGATTTTTTTGATCAGTGTTTCGTTAACTTCTGGTTTAGAACTCTCAGCCTCGATCGGAGGCAATGACGGTAGTTCTTCAACACATGTCGTTTATGGATCCACTGTAGACGACTATGCAAACGAGCATATAGGACTTAACCCTGGAGATGGCACGCTGTCTAACTCGTTTTCTGGCACAGGCAACTTGCCGTCTAGCTTTATTGGCATCACCGACACGAAAGGGAGCTATGCCTCTGTTTCTAGGAGCGTTTCTGGAAAACCCGTAACCACGAAATGGAACTACGATTGGAATACCTATTACCCATCTTCATCAACTGCAGGTTCTGGTGTGGGAGCATGGCTATCGCTAACTGCAAGCAATGCTTACTCTATATCTGGTGGATCATCCTCATCTAACCGCGAGGGAGACAACGCTCAAGCGAATATCAATATCAATTCTAATTCATTAACAGATTCCTGGCTCGGCAATTATTATACATGTGCTACTGCGTTTACTAATGCAGCTAACGCACATCAGACCGCAACGATAGGAATCGGAAGCAGCATCGATCTGTATGGTAGTGCCAAGAACGGCAGCGGACTTTACAGCGTAAATACACAACTCGACGGTTTATCTGATATAATTGGAGGAAAAATAATCAAAGGCAAAGCCAGTTTTGTAGGGTTAGATGGGTCCTCCTCAGCTGGAACCATCACTCAAGTGGTGCAAAGTGAACACGTTCATGGATTATTCACCGGTACAGCCACGGCAGATACACAAACCAAGACTAGGACCTCCAACTATGGCTCAGACTATGACATAAGTCTAGGGGCCGCTAAGTCTTCCGGTAGTCCAGTTGCAAATGGGATCGTAGGGTATTACGTCACTCCGATCATGCAGATCCAGGGGGCAGTGAACGCAGCCGAATCTGGTGATACAATCAATATAGCACCTTGGACCTTCAAAGAGAATGTCCGTATTATAGACAAATCGTTGACTTTAATTGGAGCTGGTAGGGGTAGTACCATAGTTGATGGCAATAAGGCGGGTTCAGTTTTCACTATAGGCGGTACCAATCCGAATATCGGTGTGACCCTCTCCGGCTTGAATGTCCAAAACGGTAAAGCATTAAACGGGGGTGGCATTTTTAATATGGGCAAACTCACGCTAGTAGACTGCACCCTTTCCGGGAATTCAGCCACCAATTCAGGCGGAGGAATCTATAATGGAAATGGAGGCAATTTGTTTATAGGCGGATCGAGTCAGATAGTGAATAATCAGGCTATTACAGGGTATGGTGGTGGGATATCCTCCTCTGGCTCAGTGACGCTTGACGGTACTAAAGTTGTTGTAAAAAACAATAGGGCCTACCTCCCTGATACGCTCCCACCTGGGACTCTGTGGTATCAACAATATGGTGTGTATATGACATCAGGCGCACCAACCACGCTCCACGGATTCAATCCCACAACGCAAGTGACCGGTAACACCAAAATCTAAAGGGCTATCGATGGAGGGCGATCTGCCCTTCATCCCCTTTTTGGAACATCTGATATATGAAAGTACATACAAGCTGCAAGCCGGCCTCTCTTTTTTTCGATATCCACTAAACCACAGGTATTATTATAAGGACTCTTCCTGGCTCAAACCCCAACCACGATTTTAGTGATTTCTATTGTGTTAACGAAGATATGCGTATTTCAACTCGGGAATGGATCAGATCTATATAGTGCCGTCTTCATGCAGCTGCGCTTCGCATGCCTCGCGTCTTGCTGTGCGGACCACCGTTTGACTTTTAATTGGAATTCGATGCTGTAAATTTTTCGTTCTTTTCCTTCCATTTCATCTGCAAAATTTTAAGACAAACGCAAAGTTCAAATAGTATAGTCTCCAATCATCTTTAATAAAATTAGTAAGACATAGTGAGGGTTCGGGTCTCTTCACCATTCGAGGGGATGGATGCAGCTTTCCTGAATCTAATAAGATATAATGGAGGACATAAATGCCGATGCCGATGTTGATACCTATAGGGATAATCATGTTGAGCGGTGCCGTAGGCGGAATCATAAACGCACTAGTGAGCGATAACGGCTTCATCAAGCCCAGTGAGGAGACTGCAGGCGAGGTCACCATCATCCGCCCCGGATTTGCAGGCAACATTCTTCTGGGAGCTGTTGCCGCTTTCATCTCCTGGGGCCTTTACGGAGCCTTCAGCAATACGGTCCTGTTTGGAACTGCCACCGGAATAGGTACGGATGATATCACAGTCTCCATTGCCTCCATTGCCGGCGCGCTTCTCGTTGGCATTGGCGGGGCCCGCTGGCTGACCAACGAGGTGGACAAGAAGCTTCTCCGAACCGCGGCAGCGACGGCCGCCGCCTCCAAGTCCAGCTTTGACGATTCCCAGAAGATCGCCATAGCTACACCTGCCCAGGCCTTCAATATCGCCAAGAAGATGTACCAGAATGATTGAACCATAGTCTGGATGCGCCATTACGATCACAGAATGCATGCAGGCAATGCAGGCGATGTATGGAAGCATTTCCTCCTGCTCGAGGCGGCAGATTGCCTCCTCACCCCCGATAGCAGCCTGGTT
>Ga0209777_10008511_pt1 | contig 11216 bp, 9 predicted proteins | sample FrelakmetHBP12HB_FD_187147 | JGI IMG/M metagenome (GOLD analysis project Ga0209777, IMG submission 187147) | Freshwater lake sediment microbial communities from the University of Notre Dame, USA, for methane emissions studies -HBP12 HB (SPAdes)... | ecosystem: Environmental > Aquatic >...
TGCATTCATCGCCTGCCTCGGGCTCGGTGCCGACCTTAAAAAAATTAATGTGGGCGGGGAACCGGCACAAGTGGATTCGCTTGCACTCGTCTCCCATTTGAGCGGTTTTAAGATACGGTCGCGGGCAGGGACGCGAATTGGCGGGCGAATGGGCCGGCCCGGGAAGTCAAAACCCCGCAAGATGAATCCCCCCCCGCACTTACTCTTCCCTCTTGGCGAATCCGGGGGGTCCCGGCGCTCATTCCAGGAAGCGTCGAATCACACCCCTGAAACAGACACGAGCTTTGTGGGGATCGATTTCCAGAAGGAAGGAGGTGTTATCGAGATCGACGTGGGAAAGCGCCGGTGTACCGGGTGCGGGGGGATCACGTACCTGAACCGGTGTCCTTCCTGCAGTGCGCACACCATACCTGTATTTAGCTGCCAGAAATGCGGGCGTGAAACAGACCTTGACCGGTGCCCGGGTTGCCATGTCCCCACCTCATGCACCCAGAGAGTCAGCATCAACGTAAAAGCGGAATATGCAAAGACAATGGAGCGCCTAGGTCTGAAACCCGACAGCATTGCGCTGGTAAAAGGTGTCAAAGGGATGATCTCCCGGGAAAAGACTGTTGAAGCAATGGAAAAAGGAGTGCTTCGGGCAAAGCAGGATATTTTCGTTTTCAAAGACGGCACGACCCGGTTTGACATGATCGACCTCCCGGTCACCCATATCAGACCGGATGAAGTGGGAGTCAGTGTTGAAAAGTTCCGGGAACTTGGGTATCTCCGGGATATTCACGGGTACGACCTCCAGAACGGGGCACAGGTGTTCGAACTTCACCCGCAGGATATCCTTGTCTCAGAATCATGCGCTGATTATATGATCAAGGTAGCTGGGTTTATAGACGATCTGCTCACCAGCTGTTATCTGCTCCCGCCGTTTTATAACGTGAGAACCCGAACCGACCTTGTCGGGCATCTTATCATCGGACTTGCCCCTCATACGAGTGCCGGGGTTCTTGCACGGATCGTCGGGTTTACCCGGGCAAATGTCGGCTATGCGCATCCTTTCTTCCATGCGGCAAAGCGCCGGAACTGTTTTTTTGGGGATACCGGGATTGAAGTATTTGGCCAGTCCCGCTGGAAAAAGGTAACAATCTGTCGGTTTGTGCTTGAAAATTTCGATGTCAGCAAACCCGGGATCGACAGGCTTGGCACCTATTATTCAGATCCGGCGCAACCATGGTACACCCGCACGGTCGACACCAGCGGTGTGATGCACCTCCGGCGCATCACATCGGTTTCGATCCACCGTTCCCCTGCAGCGCTTATCCGGTTTGTAACGTCACGGGGTAAGGAACTTGTTGTCACTCCCGATCATGCAATGCTGGTATGGGATACAAATTACCTCCGCAAGGTTCGCGCGGTCGAGATACGGGGGGGTGATCCCGTTCCGGTGTATGAGGGCGCAAGCCTGATCACTGACACGATCAGGACCGTGGAAACAGTTCCGTCACCCGAAGAGCGGGTGTACTGCATCACCGTTGCCGATGATCATACCCTCGTGGCAAACGGAATCTTCACCGGACAATGTGATGGAGATGAGGACTGTATCATGCTCCTCCTCGATGGTCTGATAAACTTTTCACGATCCTTCCTGCCAGAAACGCGGGGCGGTTCCATGGATGCCCCTCTTGTCCTGACAAGCAGGATCGATCCGGCAGAAATTGATAAGGAAAGCCTGAACGTGGATATATGCTCACGGTATCCCCTCGATCTGTACACTGCTGCACTCAGGTTTGCAAGACCAAAGGAGATCGAATCGTTAATTGACCGTGTCGAGCACCGGATTGGCACTCCTGAGCAGCTTGAGGGCTTCTCGTTTACCCACGACACCTCGGATATCTCTGCAGGTCCTCTGGAATCCACATATACAAAACTCAAGACAATGGTGGAAAAACTGGAAGCAGAGCTGGCCCTTGCAGGGCGGATCCGTGCCGTCGATGTTGACGATGTAGCAGAGCGCGTACTTACCACTCACTTTATACCCGATCTTATGGGCAATCTTTCCGCATTTTCCAAGCAGAAGTTCAGGTGCACCAAATGTAATACAATCTTCCGCAGGATGCCCCTTTCCGGTAAATGTACCCGGTTCCGGGGCAAAGGAATCTGTAACGGCAACATCGTACCCACCGTTCACGAAGGATCGGTAAAAAAGTATCTGGAGATGTCAAAGGTGCTTTGCTCGAAATACCGTGTTTCAGAATATACGTGCCAGCGGGTTGATGTACTCGATCTTGCGATCACCTCGACGTTCGGAATAGAAAAGCAACACCAGCTCGGGCTTGCCGATTTCATGTAATAGAACCCGGGGATGCTTCGATGACGATAAAAAGAACATGGATCCATAGTACCTGTCATACCATGACCGTCCAATAATCACATCTCATCGGGGAAGATCAAAAATGGGTATCCGTGATAGACGTAAGATTTCCTGACCCGGTTTGGATACGTGACCCCTCATTAAAAACTCAAAGCCTTTTACATTCCGGCATCCAATCTATTCTTAAGCGAGGGTATCTAAGTGGCCAACAGAGGCGGACTCAAGATCCGTTCCCGAAGGGGTTCGCGGGTTCAACTCCCTCCCCTCGCACTTTAACGTTATCTTTTTGCTATCTCCTCCTTAATCCGTACGGTTCATGCCAAAGGCTCCCATGAGCCTGATGAAATATTTTCGTTAGCATCTCACCAGAGCCGTTACAGGATATCCTTTTTTGCATTCCCAAAATAATTATGTTTTACATTACAATCCAGAATCAGCACGTAAACTCACGGGAGATATTTCTTAAAGGGAGATGGTGAACTGTCCGACTTTTCCGAAGAGAAGAATGAAACCGAGGAGCTCATACGGGTCAGGGTGCCCCGCAAGGGTAACCACGAGATGTCTGGGTGTGCCGAACTGATGATTGGTGCGAATCTGATACGTGTGCGGTGTGTTGACGGGGTCACCCGGTTAGGGCGGATCAAAGGAAAGATCAAGAAAAAAAGTCTGGATTCGCGAAGGAGATATCCCGATTGTCATCCCGTGGAACTTCCAGGATGAAAAATGTGATATTATTTACCGGTATACCGGGCCTCAGGCCGAATGGCTCTGCAGAAATAAGTATCTTTGAATGTTCTCTCATTAAAAACTCATAAAAATGAGAAAATTCCTCACTTACAGGCTTTTGACCAGAATATCATAGCGTTTGATGACAAGCGTGTTGGTAAAGGGCAGTGTATAGATGCCGCTACCGGGGGCAGTCTCAGGCCATTTTAAGGAATTTGTGATATAATTATGCCAAGCCACTGAGAAATCGTTTGCCGGATTAAACGTATATTGGACGGTGATGGGGTTCACCGGCGCTGATATTTCCGTGTAGTTGGTCATTTCCGGTTGCAGTTGCATCTTGACCGTTCCGATACCTGCGTTGGACATCATTTTAGTCGAGTTGATTCCAATCAGGTAGATGACCGTGGTCGTTTTTGAAGTGAGCGGATCGGTGTCACTGAACCAGCGGGGTTCAGCAAGCATCACCGAACCATTCTGATACATCATCCGTGTTATTACAGCACCGTTTTCGATCGCTGTGACCTGCTGGGCACTCACCGATTCGTACTGGAGTTGTCCAGGACTGGATGAAATATCGACAAGATTACTGTCCCGTATTCTGAATGCAGGTGTCGGATTTGCTGTGGTATTATAGACGGTGAGCATTCCCCCTCCAATTTTAAGAGAGGTTTCCTTGTAGGGCACACTCTTGTAGCTAAGACTTTTTATGTCGTTCTGGATAACGATCATATTTTTTTCCATGATCCGCTCGTCAGCATTTACCTGCTGCTGCAGGAGCATCGGGTATCCATAGAGGGTCACCAGCCCAATCCCGGCAATGATGAGCGTGAAGATTAACATAAAACCGATTGATTCAGAAACACCCCGTTCATTTTTTTCAAGATTGTTACACAGAACCATCAGAAACCCCCGGAATCATAACTGATTTTGTTTATTCCCCTGCCCGTTGTGTTTCCCATCACACCACGTGTTGCCCCGATACCGGCGAGTGACACGGTGCTGGAAAGATATCCCCGCCAGACCGTTACGTCCTGGTTGGAGGGTGTTGTACCCGGTCCAATCTCGACAAAATAGTCCTTGCCCGCCACATCATCAGGGATATCAAACATTGTGGAAATTGTACCATTATACGGGGCAGTGACATACACTTCGACGATGCGGGTGCTGATACCATTGCCAATATCGGTAAAAGCAGCAGAGCTCACCTGATCAGCCGGCCCCTCCATGATATTGGTGTTCACCATCAGCATCATCACGACCATAAGAAACATGAGGACGCCGCTGATCATAACGTATTCGATAAGGTTTGCAACACCTGCCTCATCCATTCGTTCAATAATTTGTTGTTTCATTGTATACAGTCACCCCGTTGTTAAAGTGGATGTCAATGATTTTTGTATAGGGCGATCCCGGTGGTGCGTCGGTGACCCCGAACGAAACGACTGCATTCTTCCTAGACATCGCAATCAAAGAGATATCCTTTTTTACATTATCAAAGTCCGCAGGAATGGCAATTCCGGATGACTGGAGCACCGCGCTTCGTACATTGAGGATATCATTTTTAGGAAATTCCAACACACCTTCCGCTGTTGTCTGGCCCACGACTGTCGACTGGTTAATGACAATTCCCAAAAAGATGAGGGAGAAGCTCACCATAAATCCCATGAGCACGATCCACTGCGCATCGTCATTCAGTCGCGCCATACAAGCACCTCCACGAGCACCGCTTGGATTCGGTTATCCAGCGGTGGCGGAACCCCCGCTCCGTTAATGTTCACCCATTCAGTCACTCTCACCGCATGTTCCCCCCCGGTGAGGTTGCGTGATTCGGCAAAGTGATACCGGTTCACCGAATTTGTCAGTGTGTCCCGGTAATAGACATCGGTGCTATACTGGAGGGTGTCGGTTGTTCCTCCTGCTGTGGTGTTGCAGAACGAGAGAAATGTTTCCCTGAACCTGTCCTTCTCATTATTTTTTATCATGCTCTGGAGTGCACTCTCTGCGGATGCTGCCGAGGTATTGGGTGTGTTCATCATATGCAATGCATCGCTGCCCATCTGCTCCAGTTGCATGTCAGTGATATGAGTGTCTCCCGGAGTATAAACCGATGTTGTGCCAACCACGATAAATGCTGTCATGAGCATGATAAGCCCGGCAGCAACCCCTTCAATGGTGTAGAGTTGGCCCTCATAATTTACCATATGGCAACCTCGAGAACCCCCTCTTTTAACCTGGGTTGCGTCACCCTGGACGGGTTATAATCATACGGATACGGGGATGTAAAGCTGTTATTGAAGAAGTTGTCCCCGAAGTTTTGTAATGTGAATGTGTAATTGATATACAATTGTGTATTGTCGGTTGCCATGCCGTAAAAGAATCCTGGGGGGAATATGATCGATACATTGTCATTTACGATGGGACCGGGAGGTACGGGAGGTATCGCTGACAGGGTACTTCCCCCGTCAATATAAGCATTATCAACAGTCCGGACCTGGACAAGTGGTTGCGTAGGATTCTGCCGGTAAATTTTTATTGAATTCAATGAACTTGGATTATAGAGGGGGTCACCGGTTAACAGATTTGTGAATACCCGCGCCATCCTCAGATTGGTAATGTTAACCGTGATCTGGTCCCCCAGGGGGTCGATCTGGTACGCGGGGTTTGTTTCATCCCCGAGCAGATTCGTGCAGTTGATGTAGAGCGAAAAAACATGTGTGGTCACATTTGCGGAAGGTCCGGAATTTTTGAAATTCGGCGCCTGAATCGTCGTATTGCTGGGGTATTTCATCTTCACAATACGCCGGATATACCCGTATCCGTAGGGTTTTATATCACCGACAGAGTTGTTCACCATTCCATCCAATGTGGTTAGCGATATATTAAACCGGTAGGGGCGATCCCCAAAGATCACCCGTTGCTGATAGTCATCCGGATAGGAAAAGGATGTGCTACAGAAGAACCGGTTCACTTTGCTTAATTTGAGGATGTTGGGTGTTTCTTTTGATATTGTGAGTCCGAACCGTTCGATCTCATCTTTTTGGAGGTCGTCCTTGATCTCCCACGGGGGGTTGGCAGGCATACCCGGATCTTCAACAAGGATGACACCGGTACGGTATGCCACCGCATCATAATCGATGGTCCGTGACTGCAGGCCGATGAGAAGCCCCGGGATCATGGTTGCAACCCAGATCAACGCGACCATGAAGAGCGTCATGCCCGCGAGAAAATCAATAGAGAGGTTTCCCCCATCATCAAGCATACGACGGAATCAACGCCCCTGTAGTTGCATCAAATAATAAGATTTGCTGCCTGTCCTGCCGGTTCAGCGTAACGGTATATATCCCATTTCCCAGTTCCAGGAGTTGGATCTGATCTTTTTGTAGTGGGGTTGACCCGAAAAGAATACCAATATTTTTCCTGACAAGATCCTTTGGCGGGGTAAACGAACCATTTCTGATCTCCTGCCCCGGAAATTCCCCCTGCCAGGGAATCCGTTGCCACCCCGATACATCATAATACAAGAGAGCGCTTTGGTTCTCGTACCTGATCCCAACAGCCCATTTCGTCGCCCTGCCATCAGTATCGATATTATTACCCCGGATGTAATGGATCGTGATAATTGGGGCGATTCCCTTGGTTTCGAGAAGGGCTGAAGGGATCTGGTCAACAACATATTCCAAAGCGATCGGCTGGGGTTGGCCGGCGTCTGGCAGGAGAAGAAGACCCACATCTGGTTTGATAATGGTTTGCGTATTCATCGGGGTGTTTAGTGTGGGGGGTGTTCCCACCAGGTAGGTAACAGAAACAAGCCAGATAATAACAAGCGTGAGAAGGAGGATGAGTATATTGGATCTGCGCATGATCTTCCTTAGTGGCTAATAGGTGGGAAATGAGATATAAATATTGGTAAAATATCCGATAAAATCAATAATCCTTCTGGTAAGCGTTCTTTGTTTCGGGTAAGAAATACGGGGAAAATCCCCTTCATCCTGCTACGGGGGCTCACAATGCAGACACAAGAATCACGGGACAATCTTTGTGATGGGAATCTCGAGGATATCCTCCGCACCGCACTCCTTGAGCTTGGGGATAAGATGGTTGACCATACTCTTTGGGACAACCGTCTGGATGCTGTAGAAGTCAATCCCGTGAAGGCGGCTCACGGTCGGCTTTTTCATCGCCGGCAGTGCGGCAACAATCCGTTCCATCGATTGGGAGGGAACATTCATAGTGAGCAATACTTTGTGGCGTGCCTCGATGACACCAAACAACAGGGTTCTGATCTCCTCGATCTCTTTGCGTTTTTGAGGTTCTGCCCAGCTTGTCATGTTGGCGATAATGACGGTATATGATTCCATGATCTGGCCAATAATTTTAAGGCCGTTTCTCCGAAGGGTAGTGCCGGTTTCGGTAAGGTCTACAACCACATCCATAAGATCCGGAACCTTCGCTTCTGACGCACCAAATGAGTGGAAGAGCTGTACCGGGATATTAAGGGAGGAAAAAAACTTTTTCGTGAGTTCCGGGTACTCGGTAGTTACCCTGCTGCCAGGCCGGATCTGTTCGACAGAATTGATCAATTCATCACGGTGGACCGCAACGACGATCCGGACGTTGCCCTCCCCGGTTTTGCTGTACGAGAGTTTTGCCACTTCCACGACATCGGAGCCGGTCTCCCGGACCCAATCCAGACCGGAGATGCCGATATCAAAATAGCCTTTATCTACAAAGGTCGGGATCTCCTGCGGGCGCAGGATCTTTACCTTGCCGATCCGGGCATCATCGATGCGCGGGTTGTAATCCCGGTCAGTCCGTTTGACTTCGAGATCTGCCTCCCTGAACAGTTGCAGGGTCTGCGCCTCAAGGCTTCCCTTTGGGAGAGCGATGGTGATCATACAATTACATATCAGATGCGGGACAAAAAAAGGATGATGCCTTGCTTTCACTTAAAAGGTGTGCACGACAAGACCACTCAAAAGTTTGGGCTCAAACCACGTGGATTTTGGTGGCATAATCCCACCAGCATCTGAAATGGCGAGTACTGCATCGATTTTCACCGGCTTCATCACAAACGCAATCGCGTAATCTCCGCTGTCCACCATCTGCTCAAGGTCCCGTATCGGACGTGCACCCCCGAGATACTGGAGGCGGTTGTCCCCGCGGGGGTCGGTGATGCCCAACATGCCATTAAGCACATACTCCTGAAGCACTGCGACATCGAGGGACTCGAGCGCAGTCGCACACGGGTCGATGCTGCGGGTGCATTCGTACCATTTCCTGTTAAGGTACAGGTGCATGATATGATACAGGTGCGGCTTCTGAATTTTTGGTTGAATATGATAACCAAAAACATCTCCATTCTCATAGGGTTGTACATCGAAAAATTCTCTGAGACCGGTGAGGAATGATTGCGGGGAAAAGGTTCCAATGTCGGTGAGTAACCTGCTGTACCCATGGATCCTAACCCGGTTATGGGCAAAAAGCACGCCCATGAACCGGTTTATCTCCTCTCCTTTTTGCACATCCTTGTTCAGATCCGCCACATTGACCGCGGATTTTGCACGGTGGTGCCCGTCAGCGATATAAACAAGGGGAATTTGTGCAAACCTCTTTTCAATCTGAAAAAGTATTGACGGGGTAGAAATCCGGTATATCTGGTGAACCCCCCCTTCTTTTATGCGCACCTCAGCGTCCGGGACTTCAGCGGGAGATACAAGAGATTCGATAAATGAGAAGATTCCATCCGTGTCACGGTACAGGAGAACGACCGGGCCGTTGTGCGTTCGCGTTACCTCAATATGGCGTGTCCGGTCCTCCTCCTTGTCGTACCGGGTCTGCTCATGTCGACGGATCCGATTGGTACGGTAATCATCAACGTCGAGGCAGCAGCAGAGCCCGAGAAACGTATCAGTCCCCTGCGTCACCCGATAGAGATACATCCCCGGCATGGCATCCCTCATCATACTGCCGTCTTTGAGATAGCTCAGGAAGTTATCCCGTGCACGCTGGTACACCCGGTCGTCGTGGGGGGGGACTTCGGGGAGATCGGCATCAGCACGGCTGACCCGCAGGAAACTCTGCGGATTCTGTTGGATAATCGATCGGGCTTCTTCCACCGTCACAATATCGTACGGCACTGCCGCGATCGCGGGGGCAGCATTCCGTTCAGGACGCACCCCGGCAAATCGATAGACCCTGACCATGAAAAACGACCAATCCTTTCGGGAAGTGTGTGCTCTGATATTTGGGTGCGGACACTTATTATTCCCATCTCTTATGACAGGGCCGGTTAGGTTGCGCGGACCCTGGTTGGCGCAAACCATATCTGCTCATCGGTAGTACCAAGAGCTGCCAAATTTTTTCGCAGGATGAAAAGGCCCATGATCCGCTCCCGGGATATTGCATCGCACCAGCCCGCTCAAATACGCAGGGCCACACCCTTGGACATCTCCGCAATCATTGCGGTTGAGAACGAGCTCTTCATCGACCCGTGGGAACAGGCGATATTTTTAGAAGCGTTGACGTATTACCCGAGCACCTATTTCGTAGCGGTTTGTGATGGGCGCGTGGTGGGTTTTGTGGTGGGGGGTCTTGAGGATACCGGGGAAAATATGTACGGCCACCTTTGCAACCTCGGTGTGACGGCGCAGTACCAGCACCGTGGTATTGGCAGGTTACTGCTTAACCGTATTGAACACCAATACGCGCTGGAGCTCGCGAGCGGCGTCCAGCTTGAGGTGCGTTCGTCAAATACCCGGGCCCAACAGTTCTATCGGAATCTTGGCTACCGCGATGTATTCCGGCTCGCGCAGTATTACTCCAGCGGGGAGGATGCGGTGGTGATGATGAAATGGTTCCGGTTTTAGCCCCGCCCGAGCTTCTGGTGTGCCCTTGCAAGGTCCTGCGCTGCGAGCGCACCCAGAAGTGAAAGTTCACCTGCAAGTACACCCGAAGCAATAATTTCAGCAAGTTTCTTTGCATTGGTACCGGGGGGTGTACCCCCACCGGCAACTCCGAGAAGGTTCAGGCACTCCTGCTGTGTGGTGATCCCGGTACCCCCGCCAACTGTTCCGACAGGGAGCGAGGGTAGGGTCACCGAGACGTACACGCCCGTTGGTGTCGGGTCAACGGTCGTTAAGCATGTGCTGCCATCGATAGAATGTGCTGCGTCCTGTCCACAGGCAATGAACATTGCGGCAACGACGTTTGCCGCATGGGCGTTGAATCCCATCGATCCTGCGCGGGCAGACCCGACCAAATTTTTCCGGTAGTTCACTTCAAAGAGGGTATCTGCATCCGTCTTGAGCACCAGTGATATAAGGTCATGCGAGAGCGCGACTCCTGCCACCACGCTCCTGCCCCGGCCCAGGATCCCGTTGATCGCCGCGGGTTTTTTATCGGTGCACATGTTACCGGAGAGAGCGACAAGACGGGCTCCGGTACCTTGCGCGATCTCCTCTGCAACTTTTGCGCTGGCAATTGTCACCATGTTCATCCCCATCGCATCTTTGGTGTCGAAATTCATCCGGAAAAAGACACTCGTGCCGGCAACAAACGGCATAATATCTATGAGTTTGCCATGAGATGTGGTGCTCTCTGCAGCAATCCGGAGTTCAGTGATATGTCCACAAACCCAGTCCACAACCTGTTTTGCGTGTGAAATACTCCGCACAGCAAAAACTGGTGCCCGGGTCATGCCGTCGTGGAGGATGCGCACCTCCGCCCCCCCGGCCTTTGTGATCGCGGTGCACCCCCGGTTCACGGATGCGACAAGAGCCCCCTCGGTAGTCGCAAGTGGCAGGTAGTAATTGCCGTGGGCGTATTCACCGTTTATCAGCAGTGGTCCCGCGATACCAACCGGAACCTGCACCGTACCGATCATATTCTCGCAGTTTCGTTTTACCACGCGCTCGACATCGATGGAAAAAATACCGAGATTGTCCAGGGTTGTCCCGGTCTCTGATTCGATGAACCCGCGCCGTATCCGGATTGCATCTACTGCGGGGACTTCTTTTTCCAGCTCGTAGAGTTTTAATGATCCGTCTTTGAGCCGCGAAAGGATCACCGTTTCACTGTCGTTTTTCAATGCAGCATCGCCATCCTCCCTGATCGGACGGCGATG
>Ga0209777_10008512_pt1 | contig 11213 bp, 11 predicted proteins | sample FrelakmetHBP12HB_FD_187147 | JGI IMG/M metagenome (GOLD analysis project Ga0209777, IMG submission 187147) | Freshwater lake sediment microbial communities from the University of Notre Dame, USA, for methane emissions studies -HBP12 HB (SPAdes)... | ecosystem: Environmental > Aquatic >...
CCTCGGGGCCGACTCCACCGTACCCCAGATGGGACCGCCCCGTAATCCGGGCAGGCAGCCCGAACTCCTGAGCCTGGCCGTACGGGCGCGCGCACGCGAGCCACTCCGCATGCCGCTCGCCGTCGGGATAGCCGGCCCCGAGGGGCGTCAGGTCGTTCCGGTAGTAGGCCCAGAGCCGGCTGAAGTGCAGCGCCCGGTCCACGGCCTCGACCTCCACGAGATGGGCGACCAACTCTTCGGGGAACTGCGGATCGGCGAAGGGAGTGAAATCGAGCTTCATCGTTCTGGCCACATGTTTCTCCTGCGCTGGATGGCCGCGCGTCTCGGCCTGTGCCGACCGTTCGTCGATAGGCGCAAGCGCCCACTTCATTACGCATCGCCCGTTGGAGAGAGGCTAGAAGCCACCTCCCCACCCTTGGGGCGCCGGCCACGTTTTGCGCCGCTTTCGGGGAGCTTCGGTGCGACACCTTGTCGCACGGGAATCTCAGGTCGGCCTCGGTCAACGACTTGCGCCGGGCATCCGCGCTCCGAATTCCGGGGGACCGCCGCGGGGACGCTGTCGGGTTTGCGCCACTGCCGGTCGGCGTGCGGGAAATGCCGAAATTCTGCGCCGGGGGCGGCGTCGGGTCGGTAGAATACCGCCCCTCTATGGGTGCGAGCCGCGCCCGGGTAAGGAGCTTGGACGATGAACGTGGCACGTGTACCACTGGATGGCGCATGGAATTCCCGCCGGGCTGACGCCGAAGGGCCGCAAGAGTGGCTGCCGGCCCAGGTGCCGGGCTGCGCGCAGACGGACTTGATGGCGGCATGGAAACTGGAAGATCCGTTCTGGGGCACGAACGAGACGGCGATCCAGTGGGTCGGCCGGGCACGGTGGGCGTATCGTCGCCGCTTCGAGGCGCCGGCCCTTGCGGCAGGCGCCCGGGCCTTCCTCGTCTTCGAGGGCCTCGACACGTTTGCCGAGGTGCTGCTCAACGGCACGCCGGTCGGGACGTCGGACAACATGTTCATCCCATGGCGATTCGACGTGACCGGCGCCCTGGCCGAAGGCGAGAACGAGCTGGTCGTCACGTTCGACAGCGCCGAGGTCCGCGCCACGGCGCTGGCGGCGGCCTATGGCAACGAGCTCGCCGGCGGCGTTCGTCCGTTTGTCCGCAAGGCCCAGTGCCATTTCGGATGGGACTGGGGGCCGACCATCGTCACCGCGGGCATCTGGCGGCCCGCGTGGCTGGAGATCGTCCCGCGAGCCCGCCTCGGCGCCATCGATGCCTGGGGCGAACCGACGCAAGGTGGCGCCGCCCGGCTTCAGGTGACCGCGGAGGCCGAGGGCGCGGCCCTCGACGGGCTCACGCTCGAAGTCGTGGCCAAAGCGCCCGACGGACGAACGCTCGTTGGCCGCGCCGATGTCCCCTTCGAGAAGGGACGGGCGTCCGCCTCGATCCCCATCAAGGAGGCCGAACTCTGGTGGCCGAACGGCATGGGCGGGCAGCCTCTCTACCACCTGCGCGTGCGGCTTCTGGCCGGCGACGCGGTGCTCGATGAGCGGGCCCTCCGCGCCGGAGTCCGCAAGCTCGAGCTCGTCACCGATATGGACGAGTGGGGGCGACTCTTCGCCTTCCGCGTCAACGGGCAACTGTTCTTTGCTAAGGGCGCGAACTGGATTCCCGCGGACGCCTTCCCGGCCCGCATCACGTCTGAGCAGTATCGGCGACTCGTGGCCGACTGCGCGGCCGCGAATATGAACATGCTCCGCGTCTGGGGCGGCGGATACTACGAGGACGAGCGGTTCTACGATGCGTGCGACGAGTTCGGCATCCTCGTCTGGCAGGATTTCATGTTCGCCTGCGCGCTCTACCCGGGCGACGAGCCCGTCTTTGCCGCGAACGTGCAGCGGGAGGCCGAGGCGGCCGTCAAGCGCCTGCGCCGCCACACGTGCCTGGCGATCTGGGCCGGCAACAATGAGAACGAGAGCGGCTGGTTCGAGTGGGGCTGGGCCAAGAAACATCCCCACGCCTGGGCGGGCTACGAGCGCGTCTACCACGACATCCTGCCGAAGGCGGTTGCGGCGCTCGACCCGCGGCATCCGTACATCCCCTCGTCGCCGACGTCGCACGAGGTCGGCCACCCGAGCGATCCCGCCACCGGCGACTGCCACTACTGGAATGTGTGGCACGGCCAGGGAGACCACCGGGACTACCTCAAGAGCCACCACCGGTTTATCAGCGAGTTCGGATTCCAGAGCCTGCCGCTCATGGAAACGCTTAAGACGGCGATTCCTGCCGACCAGATGCGGCTCGACTCCCCCGCGATGCTCCTGCACCAGAAGTCCGGCAACGGCAACGAGAAGATCGGCCGCGCGGTCCGCGAGTGGCTCGGCGAGGCGAAGGACTTCCCGTCGCTCGCCTACTTGTCGCAGGTCTACCAGGCGATGGCGGTTCGCCACGGCGTCGAGCACTGGCGCCGCAGCGCCCCTCGCACGATGGGCGCCCTCTACTGGCAGGCGAACGATTGCTGGCCTGTGGCCTCGTGGGCCAGCCTCGACTTCTTCGGCCGCTGGAAGGCCCTGCACCACGTCGCCCAGCGGTTCTTCGCGCCGTACCTGGTGTCGGCCCTTGCCGAGGGCGAGGCGGCCAAGGTCTGGGCCACGGCGGACTTTGGGATGCCGGCCGCCAAGGCCAAGCTCGTGCTCTCGGCCTTCGGTTTCGACGGCCGCCTGGTCCGCAAGGATAGCAAGGACTTGGCGCTGGAGCCCGGCAAGACGGGCGAACCGATGGAGATCCGCTGGGCCGACTTCGCCGGTGGCGGCCCCGTGTACGCCGTCGCCGAGCTTCGCCTCGGACGCAAGGCCGTGAGCCGCACGCTGGTTCTGCCGATGCGCCCCGTCGAGGCGCCTCTCGCGGATCCGAAATTGTCGGCCACGGTGAAGAAGGTGCGGGGCGGGGCCGCCGTCGAGGTCGGCGCCGAGAACCTGGCGATCTCCGTCTACCTGGAGGCGCCAGGCGTCTCGGGCCGGTTCGAAGATAACTTCTTCGACCTTCTGCCGGGCGAGACGCGGACCGTGAAGTTCCTCGCCGACGGGCCGATGGGCGCCAAGGAAGTTCAAGCGCTTGGCGCCGCGCTGCGGGTCATGAGCCTCTTCGAGGCGAGGAAGTAATTGACGGGGGCCGCCGCGCCGCTACGATGAGTCTTGCGGCGCGGGGGCGGCGCACTCCCTTTGCCAGCGAGGTGCATTCGACATGGTCGAACGAGCGATTGCCAAGGCCGCCGTCCTGATCGAGGCGCTGCCGTACATCCGCCGATTCCGCAACAAGATCGTCGTCGTCAAGCTCGGCGGATCGTTCATGGACGTGCCCGCGGACCTCCAGGTCGTCACGTCCGACATCGCGTTCATGCGGGCCGTCGGCATCGCCCCGGTCGTCGTCCACGGCGGCGGCAAGGCCATCACGCGGGCCATGGAAGACGCCGGCCTGAAAGCGAAATTCGTCAACGGCCTCCGCTACACCGGCCCGGAAGAGTTGCGGATCGTCGAGGACGTCCTCGCGACGGACGTCAACCGTCAGATCGTGCGCCTCCTGGAGGACGCCGGCGCCAAGGCCGATAGCCTGACGTCGAAGGGGCGGTGCCCCCTGAAGGCCGAACCGCTGTCGAGCGGAAAGCCCGGCGAGCCGGACCTCGGCCTCGTCGGCAAAGTCGTGACGGTCGACGCGCTCCTGCTGCGCGGCCTCTGCGACCTCGACACCATCCCGGTCATCGCCCCGATCGGCGTGGCCGCCGACGGGCGGAAATACAACTGTAACGCCGACGAGGCGGCCTCGGCCGTCGCGCGGGCCCTGGCGGCCGAGAAGCTCGTCAACGTCTCCGACACCCACGGCATCCGCGAGCGCCCCGACGACGAGGCCAGCCTTCTGTCGCACATCTCCGAGGCCGAGGTCGAGAAGCTCCTGGCGGCCGGCGTCATTTCCGGCGGGATGATCCCGAAGGTCCAGTGCATGCTCGAAGCCCTCAAGGGCGGCGTCCGCCAGTGCCACATCGTTTCCGGCCGCGTGCCGCACAGCCTGCTCCTGGAGATCTACACCGACAGCGGCGTGGGGACGGAAATCGGGCCTTGAAGGCGGGAACGACCATGAAGCGCCTCGGCTGGCCCGTCCGCATCGCCATCCTCCTGGTGGTTCTCTCGGCCAGCCTCTACGCGCTGCACTGGCGGGTTTTCCACGATGCGGACTACGTGGGCAAGTATGTGCTGGCGGAGGTCGCGTTCCTGCCGATCAGCGTCCTGATCGTCGTGCTCATTCTCAGCCGGGTGTTGGAGGCCCACGAGAAGCGGGCCCTGCGGCACAAGCTGAACATGGTGATTGGCGCGTTCTACAGCGAGGTCGGGTCCGACCTGGCTCGCGCGCTCTCGGAGTTCGACACGGGGGTTGCCGAACTGCGGGCTCGCCTGGCCGGGGCGGGCGACTGGGACGGCCCCGAGTTCCTCCAGGCCAGTAAGCACCTCCGCGGCGCCGCCTACGCGATGGACCCTCGCCGCGGGGACCTCGCGGCCCTGCGGTCGCGCCTCGTGGCGAAACGGGAGTTCCTCCTGCGGCTCCTCGAAAACCCGAACCTCCTGGAGCACGCGGCCTTCACCGACCTCCTCTGGGCCGTGTTCCACCTGACGGAGGAGCTCGCCCATCGAAAGAACCTGGCCGCGCTCCCCGACTCCGACCTGGAGCACCTTGCCGGCGACCTCAAACGGGCCTATGCGCTCCTCGTTGCCGAGTGGCTCCTTTACGTGCGGCACCTCAAACATGATTATCCGTACTTGTTCAGCCTCGCCATCCGGACGAATCCGTTCAACCCGGGAGCGACGGTAGAGATCAGATAAGGTCATCCCAAGGCGAGTCATTTCCTTGGGCGCGCTTTATGCAATGAGTTAGAATTGGCGATGCCCGGCTGGCCTAAGGCGACACTGTGCGGGGGCTGGGCCAAGGGCTCTCCTATGACCACTGGCCGCCCCGTCTCCGAAGCCGTGGGCGAGGCATTGGCGTCCGCCGCAGCCAAGGCCCGGTACGCCTTTCTCGACCGCCCACCTCTGCGTCCCGTATTGGGGGAGATGTTCCGGCTCCTAAGACGGTACGGCCTTCGGGCATTCCTCTTGGCTATCTTGGCCCAAGTTCTCATTGTGTTGGTCGGGGGTTTTGCCTCAGGGCCGTACTTTCTTCTCATGTGGCTGGCAGAACGCAAGGGGCTGGCGTGGCTTTACGATACCTACACGGCCGTCATCGTTCTGGCAGTCTTCGTTGCCGGGCCGATCGAGGCTGCCTACCAGGTCGCCCTGAACCGGATGCTGGACGGAGAGCGTCCGGGGCCGCGGGCGCTCTTCGCGGCCTACGCGCGGTGGCGGCTTTTCCTCAACGTTGGGCTGGCCTGCGCCGTTGTGTACGCCTGCGACCTGCTGCTGCCAAGGCTCGGCGAGTTGATCCCCTGGAACTTCCTGGGCGAATTGGTCCGCGAGGATTCTCCCCTGTCCCGGGCGGTGAGCGCCATTCCCGCTCGCCGGTGGATGCTCCGCGAGTTGGAGCGTGGTTTCTTCATTGTGCTCCTGATCCCCCTGGCATGGGCCGCCTATGACGCCCTGCTGTCGGGCCGGTCGTGGCGCCAGGCGCTCGGCCGGAGCGTTCGCCTTGCCTGCCGCAACCCTTGGCTGGCTCTTCTGGCGGCGGCCTTCGCATTCGTGTTGCCTTTCGACAGGAATCTGGCGAACCTGGTTCCGGTCGACGGCGAGGGCATCGGCCACTTCGTCTGGGAACTCTTGCGCGCGGCTCAACTAATGACCCACGCGATCCTCACTTGGGCAAACCTAATGCTTCAGTCCACGGCACTCGTTGTTATCTACCGCGCGATGCTGCGCCGCGATACACCGCCGGTGCCCGCACGCGCCGCTTGACACTCGCCGCAAAATGCGTACCCTCGACTCGTCGGCTCGCATCGTGCGGAAAGGGCGTTCGATGGCCAACAAGCTTCGTCTCGGCATCCTGCTCTCCGGCGGCGGGCGGACGCTCGAGAACATCCTTGAGCACATCCGTGCGGGCAAGCTCGCCGCCGAGGTCGTCGTCACCATCGCCTCGCGTCCCAACATCCGCGGCATCGAGATCAGCCGCGCGGCCGGCATCCCGACGCATCTCATACGACCGCGCGATTTCCAGGCACTTGAAAGGACCACTGGTGGACAAGCCACCAGTGCCATACAGGCGTACTCCGACGCCATGGTCAAGGTCCTCGACGAGGCGCGGGTCGCCCTCGTCTGCCTGGCGGGTTTCCTCTCGTACTGGATCATCCCCGAGCGGTACCTGGGCCGCGTGATGAATATCCATCCGGCCCTGCTGCCCGCGTTCGGCGGCAAGGGGATGTACGGCCACCACGTGCACGAGGCCGTGATCGCGCGCGGGTGCAAGGTCTCCGGCTGCACGGTCCACTTCGTCGACAAGGAGTACGACGCCGGGCCGATCATCCTCCAGCGGACCGTCCCGGTGTACGCCGAGGACACGGCCGACGACGTGGCCGCGCGGGTGTTCAAGGAGGAGTGCATCGCGTTCCCGGAAGGGATCCGGCTGTACGCGGAAGGGCGCTTGAGGATTGACGGCAAGATCGTGCGGATCGAGGATGGAAAGTACAAGAGGCCGGGGACGAAGGAACTCCAAGGATGAATCCGGCACAGATATACGTTGCCGGCCAGTTCGTGCCGGCGCGCGACGCGACCGTCTCGGCGAACGATGCGGGGCTCCTGCTCGGCGCGGGGCTCTTCGAGACGCTGCGCGTCTACAACAAGAAGCCGTTCCGCCTGGCCCAGCACCTCGAGCGGCTGCATCGGAGCGGCGAGTTCCTGCGGATCTTCCTCGGCGAGTCGCCGCGCGACATCGGGCGGGTCATCGACCAGTTGCTGGAACTCAACGGTCTGACGGAGGCCCGCGTCCGCATCACCGCCACGCGGGGACCGCTGACGAGGGAGCTGGAGGACGACGAGGCGCCGCACGCGACCGTCCTCATCTCGGCCGGGCCGATGACCGAGTATCCGCGGGAGTTCTACGAGCAGGGGGCAACGGTCGTCGTCTCCGACATCCGCGCAAACGAGACCGATCCGACCGTCTACCACAAGACGGTCGGCTACACGCGGAGCCTGCTGGCCCTGCGCGACGCGCACCGGGCCCGGGCGACCGAGGCCATCTTTTTCAACACGAAGAATCATCTGGCCGAAGGCGCCATGTCGAACGTGTTTCTCGTCAAGGAAGGGAAGCTCCTGACGCCGCCGGTCGAGGAGGGGCTCCTGGCGGGCATCACGCGGGCGACCGTGCTGGAGCTGGCGGCCGCGGAGGGCGTTCCCGCCGAGCAGCGGCCCCTCACGATCCGCGACCTCTTGGACGCCGACGAGGTCTTCCTCACCAACGCCATTATGGAACTCTTGCCCGTGTGCCGCGTGGAGCGGAAGGAGATCAGCGCGGGGCGGCCCGGGCCGGTCTGGAAGCGCCTGGCCGAGGCATACAAGGCGCGCGTGGTCCGCGAGACGGCGGGGTGAACGGCCGCACAGACCAGCGATGGGCGAGGCATCGGAGGAGGGCGGCGGTTGGCGGACGAGCCCATCGCAGCGCGGCGGTTCATCGGCGAGCCGATCCGGCCCGTCGCCGGGAGCGGCGATGCGGCCGCCATGGCCCAGGGCGAGCCGGGGTTGCCATCGAGGTTCCGCTGGCGCGACGCAGAATTCGAGGTGGCGGCCGTCCTGGACCGGTGGCGCGAGACCGGCCCTTGCACGAGCGGGAGCGGTGAGCGGTACGTCCGCAAGCACTGGTGGCGCCTGCGTACCGTGAGCGGCGAAGAGATGGAAATCTATTGCGATCGCCAGCCGCGGCGCGGCCGGAATCCGAAAGCGCGATGGTGGCTGTTCACGGTCGCGGCCGGGTGACGGCCACAGGCCCTATTTCGCGGCCGTGTGGCACTGGTGGCTTGCCCACCAGTGTTCTGCGTCCTCGCGGGACCATGGCCTCACTGGTGGACAAGCCACCAGTGCCACACACCCGTAGGCCACCGTTGAACGACTCGTTCTGCAACTCTACCTATTTCGCCGACGTCTCGGAGGGCTTGCCGTCGCGATTCCCGGCGGACTTTTCCGCAGGGCCGGGCGGCGGCGACTTCGCGGGCGGCGCCTTCATCTCGGGGATCCGGGCGGGCGGTTTCGCCTTGGGCCCGGCGGGCGCCACGAACGGCACCGTGCTTCCGGGAGGCATATCGCCCGGCACGACGCGGTCGGCCGTAATGATCAGCGTCTGCACATAGGTGTCGGGGCCGCGCGTTTCGTGGAACAGGGCGCCGCCCAGGCTCAGCGACGAGGCCCCGTGGCCGCCGATCACAAACAGGCGTCCCGGCTGGAGGCGGACCTCGGCCGCCAGGTCCGAGAGGGCCGCGTTGCGGCGCTCCATCTTCTGCGAAAACCCCGACTCCGTCCGGACCCACTGAAGGACCTCTTTGCCGTAGACGACCTCCGGCACGATCGCCAGATCGACGGTGTGGAGGTCCTTGGGATCGGACCGGCACACGAGGCGAAAGTCGGCGCGGGCCTCCTCGAAATGGCGCCCGCACAGAACGCCGGCGGCGTCGGTCCAGAGCACGTCGAGGCTGTCGCGGTCGCCGCCCATGGCGATTCGGAACTCCATGTTCTCCCGCGTGACGAGCTCGTTGGCGGTGGTCGACCGGTCGGTCGCCTCGGCGAGGAGCTCGTTCATGCGGTCGGCGGCCAACTGGGCACCTTCGCCGATGCGCAGTTCGTTGGCTTCCCAGAGCTGCCGCTTCTCGTGCGGCACGTTTGTCGTGCCGAGGAGCCGCCAGACGTCTTCCATCGGCGCATCCGGCCGGACGCGCTGGATCATCCGCAGGATGCGGACCTTGAACATCGGCAGGCCCGTGATGGCAGGGTCGCCGGCCATCGGGTGCAGGGGGGGCATCGGTGGCCGCGCGGTCTCATGCTGGCAGCCGCAGGCAAGGGCGAGCGTGAGCACAGCTACAACGAAGACAACACGCGCCCCGCAAGCGGGGCGGCTAACGGTAGGCCTCCGCTTTCCGCTCCTCATTTATTTCACCTTCGGCTTCAGGGGCAACTCTTCCTTCTTGTAGGTGAAGAAATGGCGGGCGATCTTGTCGGCGAGCCCCTCGATCATCATCTGTTCCACCTCGGGGGCCTCCTCGGGCTCCGTGCCTTGGACGCTCTCGGCCCGGATGATCCGGGCGGCCGCCAGGGTCGGCCATACCTTCTGCCCGCTCTCGGCCGCGACGATCTGGCAGACCGCCTCGCCGCAACCGTGGAACACGCTGGATTCGGGCGTGTCCTTGATGCGGAAGTTCGTGAGCTGGAGGTGGAGCACGAGGTCCACGTTGAAGAAGCGGCCCGCTTCGGCGACGCTCCACTTATCGAATCCGGGCTCCACGCGCCGTGCGGCATCGACGCCGCGGGCCGGGACGATGGGCCCGGCGGCCTTCCGCTCTTCAAGGATCTTGACGATCTGCCGCGCGATCCCCTGCTCGACGCGAGGGAATTCCCCTTCGAGGGCGGAGTCCTGCGAATCGACGAGCACCAGCACGCTCTTGCCCTGGAACGAGTACTCCGCCACCGACTCCTCTTCGGGCGTGAAGATGGCGAACGACTTGCTCAGGATCCACGCCAGTTGCTGGCATCCGGCGCCGACCGTCAGCAGGCCGGCGAGGGCGAGGAGCGCAAGGGCCCGGCCCGGCGCGGTGGGGGTCATGGCGAGCCCCCCTTGTCCTCGACCGTCCGGTCGTGGAACTTCGCGACGACTTCCTGGGCGAAGACCGCATCCGTGTTCTGGCGGATGACGGCCTCGCTCGTCCCGGTGATGCCCACGGGGTGGTCCGGCGGGAAGAAGATCTCGACCGTGGTCTCGTAGACGGGGTTGTGTGCGGCGCCCATCTTGGCCACCTGGACGCGGCCCCGCACGTGGCCCCGGTAGAGGTTCGCCGAGCCATCCTCCAGGAGCGAGTACGTCTCGAGCTCCACGTAGAGGACGACGTCGGCTTGGAACGCCTTGCCGATGTCGTCCAGGCTCATGTTGGGCCACTCGACGTTCTGCTCCTGCCATTGGGTGACTGCGAGCGGGTTGACGATCGACTTGACGCGGTCCTTGAGGTTGGCCAGGGCATACGCGGTGATGTCGGCGCTCACTTCGAGCGGCGCCGTCCGGTGGTTGAAGAGCGTCTCGGTCCCGGCATAGGGGACCACGACCAGCCGCTCCGCTTCCAGGAGATACTCGGCCTTCACGATCTTCGTCGGATGCCGCTCGGCCACCATCCACGCGTACAGCCAATGGCACCCGGCGGTGCCGACGGCCAGGAGGCCCGCCACGGCCGCCAGAACCGCCATCCGCCACTGTGACGTTTTACGCATTGAGGCTCCTGCCGCCGGGGCGCACCGAAGCGCCGGCCGGCCCCTTCGAGGCTACATCGTCGACCACTTGTACATCCAGGATAGAAGGCCCAGGATGACCAGGGCCATGATGAACGAGGGCACGCTCCATCGCGTGGCCAGCGGATACCAGCTCCGCCCCGCCGCCACGGTGGTCATCGTGAAGAGCAGGCCGCCGGCGGTCAGGATGAACAGGATGAGGCCGAACGGCTGGGTCACGAACGATTCGCCGAAGCGGCCATGGGCCGCCAGGGCGAACGACGTCGTCACGCCGCACGTCGGGCAGGGCTTGCCGGTCGAGATCAGCATTCCGCATGGCGGAAGGCCGAGGAGCGTATGCGTACCGGCGCCCGTGGTCGAAGGAGTCAGGTAGAGGCCGAGGGCCATCGCGCCCGCCAGGCAGGCGGCCAGCAGGGCCTGGAAGAACCGCTCCAGGCGCGTGGCGCGAGGCCAGGTCCATCCGGGCTTGCCGCCGAGCCGCTCGGGAACCGAACGGCTCTCTCGCTCACGGCCTACGCCGACGGCGGCCACGGTGCGGTCCACGTTTCTGCTCCAAGTCCCGGTACGTAAGGAATTTGATCCTAGCGACCCGGCCGGGGGCGGTCAATGGCGAAGCCTGGGGCATCGGGCGAACACCGCATGCTGTTGCGTTTTCCGGCCGGCCACGGCATACTGCCGGGAGCCCTCGGGACAAGGAGACGGCCATGATACCCGCGTTCGATGTGCTCGTGCTCGGCGGTTCCCTCGTATTGGCGATGGCCGCGGCGGC
>Ga0209777_10008513_pt1 | contig 11213 bp, 15 predicted proteins | sample FrelakmetHBP12HB_FD_187147 | JGI IMG/M metagenome (GOLD analysis project Ga0209777, IMG submission 187147) | Freshwater lake sediment microbial communities from the University of Notre Dame, USA, for methane emissions studies -HBP12 HB (SPAdes)... | ecosystem: Environmental > Aquatic >...
TAATTTAGGCTTGTTAAATAGTCTTGGATTATACGGTTGTAGCGGGTTGACTTCTCTTACTCTGACAGGTTGCATTGTATTAGGAGATTTTACGGGTAACGGTATTGGTCTTACTTCTTTAGATTTGAGTAATTTTACTTCTCTAGCTTCTTTTGTTGCAGAAGGCAGCTCATTACAAACTCTTACTTTGTCTGGTTGTACTTCATTACAAACTTTTTCTATAGCTGGTAGTACTTCATTACAAACCGTTGATTGTAGTAATACCGACCTTGCTTCTTTAGATTTAACCAACAACAGTGTAATAGAAACACTTACCCTATCTAATGCTAGTTCATTGTCCACTCTTACTTTAACAAATTGTACTTCGTTAGTAAATCTTGACTGTACCAGCACTCCTATCCTTACTTTGGACTTGTCTACTTGTAGTGCATTAGCGTCTCTTACTTTAGCTGGTTGTACTACGTTAAGTGCTCTTTATTGTAATACTACTTCTATTGCTTCTTTAGATATTTCTACTTGTTCTAAATTAACGACTCTTTTTTCTATTGCTACCAAACTTACTGAAACGGCGGTAGATACCATTTTGTGTGATCTTGCGAGTTTTGTTAATCGCAACGGAGTTTGTGATTTAAGTGGAATAGGAAATGCCGTTCCCTCTGAAATAGGATTAGCTTGTAAGGCAACGCTAGAAGATCCCTTAGGCTTAGATTGGACAGTAACCGTTAATGAAGATGAATCAAGTTCTAGTAGTAGTAGTTCTTCTACGGAAATTAGAAGTTCAAGTTCTACTTCTAGTTCTTCTACAGAAATTAGAAGCAGTTCCTCTACAGAAATTAGAAGTTCAAGTAGTAGCTCAAGCTCAGGCTATTATGGATCTTATTATGTTTGCGGAGATCTAAGCCCCGACGCAGAGGGTGAATATGTTTATGCGGGATTTGGCAAACCTCATCCCGAATCCCCATCATGGACAGAAACTCCTTTCCCTATACCTGATTTTAATTATTGGCAACTTAACGATGCATATTATTTAGCAGTAATACCTATTTTGGACGAGTGTATTCCTATTATTTTGGATTTTAATGAGGAAGACTATTTTTGTCATGGATGGGAACCGTTAACTTATAGTTGCTCACTAATTGGGACATACTATCCCGTTCCTGATATTACGGGCTGTCCTACTTATGGTGTTGCTACTGTATCATTAACTCCTTGTGAAGAACATAGTAGCTCTTCAAGTTCTTCTATAAATGATTAGTGTTATTGCGGAAGAAAAATAATTCAAAATAGTTCTTGACTTTGCAGGAATTTTTGTGTAGTATAGAGAACAAATAATAAGAATAGATTGTTTGTAAGGAGATAGGAAATTCAAAAATGAGTATTTCAAGACAGATGGTTCGTAGAGATTGGGATAGGATGTCCTTCGGGAACATCCTCTTAGCCCATTCTGTCTTGTAATAGAATGGCATAAAGAGAGATGAACCCGCAAGGCGAAAGTTTTGCGGGTTTTTTGTTTTTATTGATCTTTGACAACTAAATATGAGCCGCCCGAATAAAGGTTTTTGCATTTTTCCGTTTAGTATAGGAAATAAAAGAGGAAGTTCTGCTAACCTTGCCTAAAATAGCACCTAGGCGGCATAAAAGAAATAGATATGCAAGTATAGCCTCACCGGTCTTCGGAACCGGCAAGAGTAATTGGAAGCTGAAATTGAGAGTTCGAGTCTCTCTACTTGCACCAATATAGCATACATAATGGATGCTAGGAAGTATTATTGCGGGGTCGAGAAGTGGTATCTCGCCAGCCTCATAAACTGGATGGCTTAATCGCCTTCGGTGGTCCGATTCCACCCCCCGCAACCATTTTAAGTAAGGGAATGTGGCGAAATTGGTTAACCGCACCAGCCTGTCACGCTGGGTCTGAATAAGATTGAGGGTTCGAGTCCCTTCATTCCCGCCAATTTTTTGACGCTGTGGTATAAAGGATGTGCTCCAGTTTCCTAAACTGGGCTGTAAAAGGCAATGAGAGTTCGAGTCTCTCCAGCGTCACCATTTTTGATTTTAAGGTTGGTTACAGCAAACCAAATGGTTAAACTAGGTTCAACTCCTAGACACTAGAAATGGTGTTTATAAAAAGCCAACCTGTTTTTGCGGGTGTAGTCGGGGCAGTCCTCTAAACTGTTAACCGTAATGGATCTGCGAATGAGAGTTCAAGTCTCTTCTCCCGCACCATTTTTGTTAGTGTCTTCGTAGCTCAGTTGGACAGAGCAGCGGATTTCTAATCCACTGGTCGGGGGTTCGAATCCCTCCGGAGACGCCAATGATAATTTTATAGGAGCATGATGTAATGGCAGCATAGAAATCTCCAAAATTTTTTGTCCAGATTCGACTTCTGGTGCTCCTGCCAAAATAAAAGAAGGAAATCGAACATCGTTTCTAGAACCATATATGCAGTGGTTCTAAAATAGGAGGTTCGAAAATGAAAACAGAAAAGAAGAATGAGGCTAGGGAACTAAGAAAGCTTGGACTTTCGTTAAAAGAAATAGCAAAAAGAATTTGTGTTGCAAAAAGTTCAGTTAGTATATGGGTTCGTGATATACCTTTGACGAACGAACAAAAGCAAAAACTTAGTCCTTTTGCCAGAGGAAGGGAAAACACAAAAGATATTCTGAGAGCAAAAGGTATTACTAGCAGATTGGTTTTTCAAAATATGGGCAGAGAAATGGCTAAAAAATTCAGTAACGATAAAGATTTTATAGCTGGCTGCATAATGTATTGGGCGGAAGGAGGTAAGGACAAAAACGTTGCCTCTATTACTAATTCCGACATAGATGTGCAGAAATTATTTGTGAGATTTTTGCAGAAGTATTTTGCCGTTGAGCCAGAAAGGTTTTCTGTTTATTGTAGGTATTATACTGATTTGAGTCATCAGGGAGAGCCAGAAAAATATTGGATAAGTAGTCTTGGTTTGCCAGAATCGTGCCTCAGAAAGAGTTGTGTTAACTATTATCCCAAAGACAATACCGTTGTTAAAAAGAGGTACTCTCACGGTAAATTAAAGTATGGAGTTTCTTCTGTCAGGACGTGCAGCACCGAAATAGTACAGAAGATTTACGGGGCAATACAAGAACTCATGCAAATCGAGAAGAGTGATTGGGTTGGATAATTTAAATGCCGGGTTAGCATAATGGCTAGTGCGCCAGCTTCATGCGCTGCGTTGTATGGGTTCGACTCCCTTACCCGGTACCATTTTATGCGCCTATGGTGAAACTGGATATCACAAAAGACTACGGATCTTTTATTACAGATTCGAATTCTGTTAGGCGCACCATCTTTTCTAAAGGAATCCCATTCTCTCTTTCTGAATTAATATACCTATGAAATCTTGGTATAAAAAAGCTCAAACAGATGAAGATTTAGCTGCTTTTCGTAATGAGCGTACTAATTCTCCTATGGGCGATGTGGTAAGAAGTCATCTAAAAGACTTCGCTTCGGTAGATGTTCGTCGTCTTCATGGTATCTTTCACGATTTTCAAGACCTTTCTAAGCAAGCAGAAGCAGAAATGGATAAATGGTTATCTGAAGGCGAAAACAACATTACTATAGAAGAAGCGGAAAAAAGATTGTCTTATTATTTAGCAAGGTTGGGACTAAAATGAAGATAACATTGTCTAAATCTCTATGGAAGGAAATAGGACTTGTCGCAGGATGGATTAAAGAAGCTATGAATACTACCCGTGATATGTATGTTTCTCTGGTTGATGAAATGCTTTTTGAGGACAGAAAAGATATTGCTTGGAACGTAGAAAACAAAGGAATAAATCCAAGTAATATATGGGAGATTAGTTACAATAATTCTACTTTTGAAAATGATAGATTAACTCAAGAGATGTGGAACAGATATAGAAAAGGAGAATATGGCAAAATAACTCCAAACGATTATGCATTTTACGTTCAACTTTTTAAGGCGGCATCGGTAAGCGCAAGAAATTATGGTAATGGTACTACAAAATCTTCCGAAGAAGTGGTTAAACTAATAGATGAGACTTGTGGATTGGTTGAATTTTGGGATTTAAATTTCATTGAAAGAAACGAAGAAATTTATAATCAAGGAAGACAAGAGGAAGAAGCGGAAATGAGATATAAGGATGATCAGATGCCGGGACATTATGAAGAATATGGTGCAGATCAACCTTCTCCTCAATATTAAGGACTAAAATAATAATTGAAAATAGTTCTTGACATTTGATGCAGGATTGTGTAGTATAGATTCTGAAATAATTAAGAAAGGTTTGACATGTTATGATATGCTTTAATCAACAGAATAATAACCAGAATAACCAAAATCCTTCGGGGCTTTGGTCTGGTAGAGTTCTGTTGTAACTTTATTAGAAACCAAAGCCCCTCAAGGAGAAATTCTTGAGGGGCTTTTTGTTTTATAGTATTGATCTTTGAAAATTCCGTGGTGGTGTAATGGTAGCACGGCGGTTAAAAAACAAATCTGTAAAGATTTGATTCAGCAACATAAAAATGTTAAGCCGCAGGTGTTGGTTCATATCCAAAACACGGAGCCAAAATTTATTGATCCGTAATGTAATGGCAGCATGAGACCCTCTGAAGGTCTTCGTATAGGTTCAAGCCCTGTCGGATCAGCCATTTTTAATTGGCAGATGGTATAATGGTATTACTTTCGGCTGTTACCCGAACAATGCTGGTCCGATTCCAGCTCTGCCAGCAATTTTATATTGAGCACTAGGAAAGCGGTTATCCGGGAGACTTTGGATCTTCTTAGTCCAGTTCAACTCTGGAGTGCTCATCCATTTTTTGAAGTTGGGGAGTTGGCCTAATAGTAAGGCAAGAAGCTGTTAACTTCTCCATGATAGCTTTAGTCGGCTATGTGTGCAGGTGCGAGTCCTGTCTCCCCAGCTTCGGGCAGGGGCATTATTTATCCCTGCTCTTTTTTACTTCAATGATAGGAAATTTTGTTTCTAGGGTGTAGCGGTGTGCGGGTTCCAATCTGGTATCGAGTTTTCCTGACCAATTTTTACCTACATACATTGGACCTATTTCGCCAACGTGACTTTTGTGCTTCCGTTTCTTCTTTTTTAGACAATAGATTTTCATAGTATATTATTCGATATTTTTGTTTTATGTCCTTCTTTTTTGTATAATGTATTTATGAAAACAAATAAAAGCGAAGAATGGGAAAAGCAGAAGGCAATAAGTCCCAAGAAAACCTATCAAATTAGTCATTGCGGTATGAAGAACGGCAAGTCTATTGAGGTATCGTTTGGGGACAAGGTTGGATTTATTTGCGATGAATGTAACGGTCTTTTTGAAATAGATTATGATGGTAAAATAACCCGAAATCCAATTAAATACGTAAAGATTTCAGGAACCAGAAAAATATACGAAGTTAGTAGTCCGACCTTTAATAGAGAATAACATGAAAGCAGAAAAAAGAGAAGATGGAATAACGCTTATATACGAATCTGAGTTTGAGAGAGAAGTACTTAAGTGGTTACAGAAGGATATTATTGGAAAAATTCATTTCGAAGATGATTGGGAGTCTAAAGGTAAATTATATATAGATTTTGATCATGATTGGGGAAGATAAGATGGCAACAGAGCAAGATATATGTGACACAGATATAGATGATATTATTTTGGGATGGGGAGAGGAATGTAAACCCGAAAGTTCTGATGGGTATAGCGTATCTGAAGGTGGGAAGCCATTTAACAAACCATTATATAATCAATGCGATCCAATGGGTAAGCTCTTAGTAAAAGAAATTCGTGAACAAGAAGGATGGCGTCCAAAGGATGAGCACATAGAGTTGTATAAGAGAGGCGACACTATTTTTGAAAAACAAAGAAAGAACGGGTCTGTTGTTAAAATTATTGCTGAGTCCGAAGTAAAACGTACTAAAAGATGCGTATGGACGACAGATGTATTTCCGTTTCCTACTGTAAATTTTTTAGGTCGAAAAGCAAAAAGTCCTAGCCATCGGTTCTATATTTTTAACAAAGAGCGTGATCGGTGCGTTATGATTAGACGGAAAGATCTTCAAAACGCTAAACCAAAGCTCTTAAATACAACATGTGAAGATTCAATGCAAAAGACCAAAGACGAAGGATTTTTGGACATTAAATGTTCTGAGGTAAGACAGTACAAAAAAATAGGCGGCAAATGGATTCGGTCTAAATTAAAAGGTGATACTTGGACCGATCCGTTATTGTCTTGATATTTTACCTTTCTCCGTTATACTATTCTCATGAAACCACTTTGGGCTATACAGAAATTTGCAGTAAACGACGATGACTCTAAAGGAATGGTCGATGCTATTATTTCTTTAGGTCTTCAATATCGTGTCCTAGAAATTCCTCCCTTTGCTTATGATCACATCTCTCCTGTAGATTATGAGGGTGCGGTTATTCCTTACGGCGGTACTAAATTCATAGATACTATTAAGTCAGATAAGGGATGGTATTGTGTATTTAATGATAATTTCAAGTATTCTGTTGCGGTTCAAAAATTAGGCGATAGAATGTTTAATTTCGATGGTCAGTTTATGAGGATGAAGCATTTTTGTCCTAGCAACTTTAAGGATCAAGAGCATGTGTTTATCAGACCCGACAAAGACATTAAGGAGTTTGCCGGTAATGTCATCGAGCCAAAAGAGTTTATGAAATGGAAAGTGCAAATAGAAGGCAAAGGTTGGGGCGTTAATGAAAATACAGATATACTTGTTGCTACTGCTTCTAGAATTGACGAAGAGTGGCGCATATTTGTTGTAGATAATCAGATTATAGACGGAAGCAGATATAGAAAAGATCGTTATCAATCTATAGATAGAGAAACGCCCGATAAAGTGTTTGATTATGTGAGAGAAACTATTAAAATATGGCAACCGGCTCCCTTCTTTGTTATGGATATTTGTAGGGTTAGTGATTCTTTAGGCGTTTTAGAGATAGGCGATTTACATTCTGCTGGTTGGTATAAGTCGGACAAAGCCAAAATCATTAAGGCTGTATCTGATTATGTAGAGAATCATCCCGAACACACTCCTTGTCCCCGCCACATAGATCTTCTGTAAAGGTTTCTCCCCATCTTTTATCGAATTATACCTGCATGAATTGGTATAATGGCATAGAAAAATTCCTTAACTCATTTAAACCTCAAAGTTTAAGGGGTTTGGCAGCAGAAGCACTTAAAAGCTCTACGTTTGAGGAATTTGAAAAGAATTATATCGGTCAAATTAAACACGGAACATACTGGCATATTACCGACAATCCTAATTTCACTATAGATCCACTTAAAGGACCAAGAGATATGTCTTCTATGGCAACCGGGAAGATGACACCCGGAGCGCTTATGGTAACTTCTCATTTAGAAAATTGGATTCCTGAATACCCCGATAGAAAATGGGTTGCTGAAATAGATATGAGTGCGGTTGATATGAGTGATTATTCTCAAGTTAAAAGAGGATTTGGCAATGAGTTCTATGTTAAAAACCCTTCTAAGGCAAGAGTCGTAAGAGTAATTCCGGTAGCTCAAGCTTTAAGAATAGATAGATATAGACACGGCAAAATACCCCAAGACCAAGAAGCGTTAAGAATGTTTTTTGATAGAGTTAAGGGAGAATATAATGGAAGAGAACACAATAGATCCTAATTCTGAAGCATTTAAGCAGGTTCAATATCGTTTTTCTGCTTCGAGGTATCAATTACAGTCACCAAATCGTATTGCAAATCAAAATACAATAGTACCTCAAGATACGGGTAATTATCCTTATCCTAATGGTGATGCTTCTAATATTCCCACTACCAACATAGATACTAATCATGCCACAAATGCTGATTAAATTTAGAGGAAAAAGTATCTAAAATTGAGAAGTAAATAATTTATGAGACTAATCAGAAAAGCTAAGAAAATCGTGTTAAAAATGAACAAGGAAGAATGGTTGCGTTTAGGTAAAGCCTTTGGATATGGCGACGAACCTGATCCATTATTAGATTATAGGATGGCAGGTGAGTTAGCGGCAAAACAGGGTAAATCCAGAAACGTTAATCCATTTAGGGGTAAATCAAGAGAACAGGAAGAAGCTTGGGATATAGGATACGACAACGTTATATATCATGGAGGAAGAGCATAATGAAAAAGTATATATTATCAATGGCAATGATTCTTTTGTTAAGTGGATGTAATATTACAATACCTATTCCCAATCCCAATCCTAATCCTAATCCAACACCCGATCCAACACCTACTCCTACTAATAATGTTCCCACTCTACCCAATAATCCTGCGCTATTAAAGCCTCAATTAAGGGGTTATGGTGCGGTAAATGAATGGCTTAAGTTTTCTGATTCTACTCTTAAGGCTATGGTAGATTGTATTGCGACAAGTGGTTGTAATATGGTTTCTATAGAGCTTTTCGGAAGAGAGGAAGAACAGTGGATAAATCACCTAGATACCGTTAAGGCTAAATTCAGTGTTTTAATGGCGGAAGCAAAAGCCAAGAACGTAATAGTCTTTATTGACATGGTAAATTGGGGCGATACTTCTATAGTTACTCAATCTGATTCATGGTTTCAGGGATGGTTAGATTATCTTAAGGGATTTGGTAATACTCATATGGTAGTTCAAGTAGGCGGAGAAGCTAGTGGAGATCAGGCAACGAGATGGTATACTATGGCTGAAAATACTTTAAGTGGCTTCATACTGTCTTATAACATTGGGGCAAGACCTTCTACTGCATCTTCTAAATATACTTATATTGATTATCATAGTGCTTCGATTGGTGATAATGGTAGTTCTGATAAGAGAATAATGTGTGATACTGATTCTGGGATATTGAACAGTATAATGAATGGCGGTGTGTTAGGACAAACTTTCATAACCGCCGATATTACGAGCTTTGCTACCACACCTCTTAAAGACGGAAAGAGCGTTAATCTTTATGGATATTATCACAATGCCCCCGATTATAATGCGATAAACACTTTAGGTAAAATAAAATAGGAGAGATAACATGAAATTAGTAAAGGCGAATGGAAAAACAATGCTCCATTTAACAAGAGAAGAATGGGAAAAAGTAGGATCTGATAACAAATGGATAGAAGTTGATGCAAAGAAAAAGGGGAAAGCTGTAAATCCTTGGGCGGTATGCAACACAACTGCTCCAAAAAGTAAAGACCCTGAGAAATTCGAGAGATGTGTTCGGGACGTTAAGGCAAAACACCCTGTTAAGAAGGACTAGTTAAACAACCGATTATTCTACGTGGGCAATGGAAGCGATTTCATTGCCCATTTTTTATATGGACGCTTATTTCAAAATATGTTTTCATAAGTTTTTAGGCAAATGTCCTAAGTGCGAAATAGATTACAACTTGGAACATCATCCTAATAACTTTGATTGCGCAGGATATAAACCCTTTAAGATTTTAATAGTTGATGTCAAAGAAAAAGAGCGTCAAAATAAGTCTAAACATCAGTGAATTTTGTATAATAGGAGCAGGTAAAAATTTAATATACAAGGAAATACTAGAATATGACAACCATAACGCTTAAAACCATAATTCCCATGATTTTAATTCCGTTTTCTTGTTTTGGAGGCGAATTAAGTATTACTGCGGAAAACGATCTTTTCTTTAAAACCGACAAGTATTATACGCATGGGACAAAGATAGATTATTTATTAGATAATGCTCCTTCTTGGACGGATAAACTTATAAAAGGTGACAAAAAGTGGGGTGTTACATTGGGACAATACATCTATAGCCCTATCGATATTTCTCAAGGACAAATGCCTACCAATGATAGACCTTATGGAGGATGGCTTTATTTAGGGAACTCTTTGTATGTAAGAAACGATAATAAACTTGACTTTTTTGAGTTGGATTTAGGCGTCACTGGTCCTCCTTCTTTAGCTGAACCAACCCAAAAGCTTATACACCAATGGACGGGTAGCCATTATCCTGTAGATTGGAGTAATCAAATAGAAGCGACATTCGGAGTTGATTTATCCTATCAAAGAAAGTATAAGTTTGGCAATAATTATGCTGATTTTATTCCTTCTTATGGTGCTTGCTTAGGAAATATATTTACTTATATGGATATTGGAGCTATGGGAAGGGCTGGTTACAATTTACCAGATGATTTTGGTTTTTACAGGAGTGAGCCAAGCACAAGATTACCTAGAGGTGGCAATGTTCCTGTTATTGATTGGTCTAAATTTTCTATTTTTGCTTTTGTATGCGGCGAAGAAAGATGGGTTTTAAGGAACATATTTTTGGAAGGCGATACATATGAGCATCATTATATTGTAGACGAGAGACCCCTTGTTACTGATTTAATGGGAGGCATAGGAGTTTCTTGTGGCAGATTGAGTATATTGGCGGCGGATAATTTCAGGACAGCAGAGTTTTATGGACAACCTGCTCCTGACAGATTTAGTACGGTATCGATTTCTTGGAGATTCTAATGCCAACACCAATAATGCCTTTAGGAAGTGGAAGATCGGTATTTGACGACTTTTCTGGTGAGGATATTGTAGAAATTGCCAGAGCACAAGACGAAGAAAGACGACAGAGAGAACTTTTTGCTCAACCTGCCACGAATGAAACACTTGAAGATATGTTGAATGCCGCTATATTTTCCGAAGAAGATCTTAGCGAAAACATGGAACAAGAAATAAATAGCGCTATCGAACAGGGCGCTCAACGTTCTCTTGAAGCAGCTCGTAGAATTGTAAACGTTCCTGATCAAGATGCATATTCTGAAAATTCTCCTTCTCAATTAATAGACCCAAATGCTTATGATTCTTTATATCATCGTCCACAAACAATGATAACTGCGGCAAGAAAAAGCGATCTTAAACAAGTTGTTGCCGCTTCAGATCAACAAAAAGCAGAAGAAGCTAAGAAAGTAGAAGAAGCCAAGAAAAACTTTGACAACCCCATGACCGGACTCGATGTATAAATAAAAGATTGAAAAAATAATGCAATATTGTATAATAATGAAAAAGGAGAAATACAATGTTTAACAAAGTCAAAGAATTATTCACTGGAAAGAAAGATGATGTAGAAAATAAGTTGGCGAAAGTAGTGGAAACGCCTAAATCTATCTTGGTAGTAGATGATAATAGGGATAGAGTAGTTGAGGAACTGAAAGAAGAGATCAAAGAAGCCCATAAAGACCATGAGTGCGACGATAA
>Ga0209777_10008514_pt1 | contig 11212 bp, 29 predicted proteins | sample FrelakmetHBP12HB_FD_187147 | JGI IMG/M metagenome (GOLD analysis project Ga0209777, IMG submission 187147) | Freshwater lake sediment microbial communities from the University of Notre Dame, USA, for methane emissions studies -HBP12 HB (SPAdes)... | ecosystem: Environmental > Aquatic >...
CATAGCTGCCGCCTTTGCGGTAATAGCATCTTCAATCCCTTCTACTATTGCATCCCAAGTAGAGTTCTTAATAATATCACCAATAATACCTTGTATAGTATCATTAATGGCATCTTGTGCATCCCATACCTTAGTTACATAACTTTTAATATCAAAGATATGATACCTAACAATAGCTTTAACTACAATTGTTTTCGGTTTTATATCTGCGGTAGTTAAAGTCTGTGCGGTAAGATGTGCTGTGCAAGTCTTAACATGGTACGTATAAGGCACCTCAGCAAAAGGAATTTTTGCATGAACACCAGGTCCCGATACTCTACGGAATTTACCAAATCTCAATACACAAGATAACTCCATCTCAGTAACTATGTAATAGGGCATCAAATCATTCCAAATCGCCTTTAATATTTCTAATAACTTATCGAACATATATTTGCAAATATACAACAAATAATTGAACAAATGAAATAAACTTTTGTTAAAAATTAATTTTGTTTTTTAACAAAAGTTTACGTATCTTTATGTCTTAAATCATTAAAATGAAAAGCAAAAATTTAACAGCTATTTTAGCATTACTCTTAGGTACATTTGGCGTACATCGCTTTTACTTAGGACAAATTGGATATGGATTATTGTATCTGATATTAGGTTGCACAGGCATCGGAACATTACTTGCAGTAATAGATTTCGTTATGTTCCTGTTGATGTCAGATGCCGAATTTGACCAGAAATATAATTAAATGGGTGGATTACTATTCATTGTACTACTTGCGGTTAGCCTATATTTAGGCTACCGCAAGAATTGCAGTCAAGATAAAAGAAACGATGCCTAAGGTAATCTTTCTTAAGGATGTAATATCTAGGGATGATTATTTTTACCCTAAAGATATGATTATATCCTTCAAAAAAAGAGATTTTGGAATTGTTGTCAATCATAAATGGTTTGACAAAGAGGATGTTATTTTACTATCAGAATTTAGAGAAAAAAGAATAAACAGCATATTTAATGAGGATAATTAATGAAGGAAAATATGGTCATATATATTATTTATATGACGAATCTAATACCTTTTTATTAAACTCTATACCTAAAGGCTTTGATGAAATTTATAAAAGCCTACTACTTACCGAATTAGGAACCATTGAATATCTCTTTGAAGAAGTCAAACTATTTTATTGGACAGAAATTGGCGTTGCACGTAGAGCAGCAGTAGAACCAACTGACGAACTTATTAATAATACCGCAGCCTGGGTCCGAGAGATTAAAATAAACTCTATATTGGAATGATTATTAAAATGAAGGTAGTTTGTATCAAACTTGATATATATAACGAATTAACCGTTGGTAAAACATACACAACTAATAATCATCTTTGTGAACCTTTACCTAATTATAATCGCATAATTGAAATGGCGAATTATCTTTATCCAATTGAATGTTTTATTACATTAGCCAAATTTACGATGGCGAAATACATAGAATGGCTACTGGTGTAATAGATGGAGTGCAAACATATAAATATTACTATAAACTTCCTTTATCACAAGTCTTAAATCCAACCGGCGCTATGATGCCAGCTACTGCTTTTCCAATGTATTTATTTACTCCATTGGCTGAATATCGTGAAGCCAGAATAAACTCCATATTCGAATGAAATTAATGTGCATTGACAAAGAGCAAACTACCAAATTTCCTTACTATAAATTAACTTATGGCGAATTATATGATGGTAGAAAAGCTGGTAAGCATTTATATTATATTCCATCTATTAATCTCCATTTTCCCAAATCTTGGTTTGTTATATTAGCCGATTTTCGTGAAACTAGAATAAACTCTATCTTAGATATATAATATAATTATATGTCGGATACCTTTTGTAAGGAATGTGGAGAACCCTCTGTATTAACCTATTGTAGTAAAATATGTGCTAATAGAGCATGGAAGAAATCTCCCGGTTTCTTAAACAAGGAATGTCAAATATGTGGCGAACCTTGCCATAATATGTATTGTTCAATTGATTGTAGAGCAAGTGCAAGACAAAAATTCTACAAAGAAAATTGCCTGATTTGTGGGAAGGAATTTACTTATCATAGAATAGGTTATAAGAAAAGAGGTGGAATGAAATACTGTTCTCTTAAATGCGCTGGTTCTATTTATGAACTTAACGAGAATTTTTTCATCCAAAATACTGATATACCTTTAGTATACCAAACACTGGGGTTTATATATTCACTTGGTAAGATACAAGATTACTTGAAATCGGATATTGAAATAAGGTCAATGAGACCACTTATTGATAAGTTTACTGAAATCGTAGGCTCAACTTATCCAATAAAAACTATTAAAAGAAACCGAAAAATAGATTCCGTCCTTATTATAAGGAGCAGAATTATGTTAGATTACTTGGAAAGTATCGGTCTTTCTCATAATGTTACCAGTCATGAATTTCCGTCTATTCTAGACGAGTATAAGAAATACTTTATACAAGGATTTGTAGATACACCAAACTGTACAGTACACAAAAAGAAAGATCATAATTTAGTTATAATTGTAACTAAATCGTATCATTTAATTAGAGGCATGGCTGAAGTAACAGGTGGTGATATTGTGTCAAGACGATTGGAATTCTGTCTTGTATTCAAGGATTATGAAAGATTTTATACTAAATCATAAACTTTCTTTGTTAGTTTTTCCATATTAAATAACTTCAACTGTGTCCTCGAAATCCATTTCTATGCTATCATTTATTAGCACCACATTTTCATCGTGTTTTATCTAATAATTTCTACCTCTTCGTTATTATACGATATTTTCATTCCTACTTCTAAATCTATTGCGTCCATTTTGTTTCGATTTAATTGCCTGAATTTATCTCACGAATGTTTACTCCTGCCGAACCACACTTAGATAGAATGAAGTCCATATTTGTGTAACCTTCTTCTTCTAACAAGTCACCGATTTCATCTTCGGTGTCACCGCAATAAAACTTAGCTTCTGTTTCAGCCAAATCTCCTTCGTTGATTATGATAACAGCGTAAATAAATTTACCTGTTGAGCTACCATAAACTTTATTTAGTGTAGCTATTACATTTTTATTCTCTGGTACTTCAAAATCGGTATCTCTCATAAAATTTATTTTGAACGTGTTTTATTAACAATATAAAGTTTACCATACACATTAACCATATATGCTTTAATGTGTACTGTTTCGCCTGCATTCCCGCTATCAGCTACAAAAGGCATGTAAAGTGAAGTACAATATTTGGATTGCTTAATGTCGATTAAACTGTAATCTCTTTGCCATAGATATGTAACCGTATCATCATATGATACCTGACAAGTCATAGCAGTCAATAACAAAAAGCTACCTATTATTGCTGATATTATAATAATTGGCTTCGCCAAGAATTTTAATGTTCTTTTTGGTAAAGAAACCGGATTAATTAAATGGTCATTATTCCAATTTTTCATAAAATTAACTTTTAACCTATTGTTGTTTTTTGATTATGCAAGCAAGTTTCAAATTCCTGAATAAAAGAATTATAGCCATTGCCTTTCGCATTTTTGCTAAACTCCATCATGTACTCTTTATACCTACGTTCAGTATCATGCAACAATATATGAGAGAAACAGGTTTTAACATGTTCATTGTATTGCTTAGTTAAAGCCTCCATCCTGTGGAATTGTGCATTTGACCTTCTTGTTTTTGAGATATAATATATTGGTATGCCCAATATGAGTATTATAGATACTGCAATTATTATTTGTATTAATAGTCCTGTGTCCATTTGTTTTATATTGTTCCTATTACTTTAATATCACTTACACACCATCCTTTGTTAATAACATCGTATTTTACCGCCGATTCAGCATCTTCGGAATTTTCAGCCTTAACATACAGTGTATGTAATACGTCTTTACTATCCTTTGTGCAAATATCTATTAAGCAAGTTAACTTAAAAGTTTTCATCAGTTTGTATTTTTACAGTTTGTAATCCTGAAATATGTATCAATTTTTTGTGGCATTATACCACATGTTGCAGAATTTGGATATAAAGAATGGTGTACAGCCATATCCCATTCAGTTGGTTTATGACAAGTTATTCGTGTAGGTATATTGGTTATATTACGTTCAATTTCACGCAACATTTCAATATATTCATCCAGTTCTTTATCGTTCATTACCACTTGTAAAAGCATACGGCATAAACAGCAAAAGCAATTAAAGCATACCCAACACCTACCCAAAAACTATCTGACATAAGAAACAAATCTAATTTGTTAAATGTCATTACCGGATAATCAAACTTAGATTTCCTTAATATAAACCATGACTTTTTCATACCAATTTTTTTTAATTGTTTTACTGTGGTGTCCACAGTATTTTCACTAAACTAAGCTCACTATCAATTAGGTAGATAGGTATGTTACATTCTTTTGCCACTTTTATTTCATCCGTAACACCACCAGAAGTTTCCCATCCCTCAAGGTTCACTACAAATAGTGCTTCTGCACCTCTAACAAAGCTACGACAGAACTCATTCCAAAACTCATATGAGTCCGGTAATAATCGCTCTGACTTTTCCAAGATTGCTAATCCTGCTAATAGCGGTGATATAGCTATTTCAGGTTTAAGATTAAGTGAAAACCATGAAACACCTACTTGTGTCATTATCTTAACACAAACTTCCGCTATAATTTTCGTTCTTGCCTTCTTCAATTCTTTATCAGAACTGGAATATGGTCCACTTACTACTATCATTTATAATTATTTAGATTCAAGAAATCTCCTGAACGCAATTTGCACATCACCTGAATGCCATTCATCTTTATCTGCGGTGTCTATAACATCCTGCATACAAAAATCAACAATAGCATCTATATTAGACGGTTGGTCTATACCTATGCGCACAATTATATCCTGTACGAAATGTTCTATTGCTTGTCTCATATCTGATATTTTCCGAAATACAAAGCATTAATCATATCTTCCTTAGTGAATAACTTCTCACCTGCACTTGTTACACACATTGCAGCACCAATATAAGCTTCTATCTTGTCTTTCACAAGGATAGTTTTAGATACGATAATTAGTGGTGAGAATGTATTGGATGTTGTAGTATCTTTATACATCAACGCATGTGAATGTACCGCATCAGCTACCTCAAGCATTTGAGTGTGAGTCATACCTTCAAATGCAGTAGGATACTGACTATACAACTGACGATAGCCAATGACATTGCTGTGTCCGTAAACAGAATGATGTTCTGTCAAGGCGTATCTCAGTTTAATTTCGGCATTTTTACTATCTACATTCAACATAGCTTTATTATTTTTACAAAGATAATACTATTTAAGTGCATAAACAAATATCAAATGTTAAAAAAATGCTAAACAGTTATATTATAGTATTATCTATATCATGATGTTGCAGATCCTGCAAAAGGGATAATATAATTAATTCTACCCATTTTTATTTTAGAATTCTCCTCATAAATAGCCATTACTTTACCATTTATAACATCGAATTTATCTATGACATAGACATCTTTATCATAACCATCTTCAGTGTATAATTCAGTGTACCTATTATTGTTAATATACTCATATAACCACTTATCATTGTCGAATCTAATGGCTTCTTTTATGAGAATTAATAATTTGTTCATTTTTTCGATTTGCTGACTATCAAAAACATTTTTAAGTCGAAAATAATGTACTTAAAATGCGTTAAATCACTATTTTAAGTGCATTATTATTGTTGTTTTTAATGTCCATATATAGATTTTCATCTTTTATTAAAGACTTACCATAAGAGGGCACCATTACTTTCATTTTCTCAATCCACTCAGTTGTTTTCATTTCAGGAAAACAATCCTCAATCAATTTAACCATTATATGAACTGACGTAGAAGCACCAGGAGAAGCACCTAATAATGCAGACATTGTTCCGTCTTTAGACTTTATGACTTCGGTACCAAACTCAAGTATTCCACCCTTGTCTTTATCCTTCTTTATTACCTGCACTCTTTGTCCAGCAGTTTGAAGAACCCAATCTTCATCCTTAGCATCAGGATAAAAACTTCTTAGTTCAGCCATCTTTTCACTAAAAGATGCCATAACTTCTTTCACCAAGTATTTAGTTAAAGGTATATTATTCCACCCTGCTTTAAGCATAGCCCATAAGTTACTTATCTTTATAGACTTAAATAAATCTAATCCAGAACCATTTCTTAAAAACTTAGTAGAAAATCCAGCAAAAGGACCAAATAATAGTTCTTTTTTACCATCAATAATACGTGTATCTAAGTGAGGCATACTCATTACTGGTGCTCCACTTGGTGCTATACCGTATAATTTAACACGGTGTTTATCAATAATTTCCCTGTTTTTACAAACGAGCCATTGTCCACTTATTGGGAAGCCACCATATCCTTTTGATTCTGGTATGTTAGTCTTTTCGAGAAGAAGTAATGAAGCACCACCAGCACCTATAAAAACATATTTAGATTCAATAGATTTATTAAATCCTCTGTTTTTATATTTTATTTTCCAATTACCTTTGGATTTTTTAATGCTTTTAACATAACATTTATAAAACAATTTTACACCACGTAAAATCGAACTATGTATAAGTAATTCGGTTAGTCTACCAAAATTAACATCTGTTCCGTTTTTTATGTATGTAGTCGCAATTTGATCTTCATACAAATCACACGGATTATCTCTGTTTTTCGTAACTAATGGAATCCATTTTGAAATCTCATTAATGTTATCTGAAAACTCCATGTCTTGATAAAAATGATGCGACTTCATTTTATCATACCTTTTTCTCAAAAAGGGAATCTTATTACCACTAACCAAACTCATGTGAGGAACATTATGTATGAATTGGGTGGGATCTATATTTTCTTTCTCAACGAAGTAAGACCAGAATTGTTTGGAAATTTCATAAGACTCTGTTATGTCCAAAGCTTTTTTAATACTTATTTCGCCATCAACTTCTGGTGTGTAATTCAATTCACATAAACCAGCATGACCTGTGCCTGCATTATTCCATGCACCAGAAGATTCTAATCCTAGTTTGTCTTGCGACTCAAGGATTAGAATCTTGAAATTTGGATTGAGTTCTTTTAGAAGTCTGCTTAATGTGGCACTCATTATACCACCACCTATCAATGTTATATCGTACATTCTTTCTTTTTTGCTTATACAAATATACTTAAAAAAATGTTAAGTAAAAGTTATTATTCTGTATGAGCGCAATCCTCTTCCGGATCACATGTTCCAGTATGATCCATTACTTCGGATTGAACGTGTATGAAATCTATTTTAGCTAATACCCAAGCAGCTACGGTAAAGAAAGCGAAGATTGCTAATTGTATTGCAATAGCTAAGAAACCAACTTTATCTGCTTCCAGAAAGTTTTTCAATAAAGTAATAGCACATATACCCATTAAAGAAGTCATTGTTTTTACCTTAAGTATACCAGATGAATTATTCTCATTTTTATAACCATGTGCTTTCGACACAAAACTATTATAGGAACCAGTTATAATCATTTTAACCAAATTGGCTATCATTACTATATCAATCGCTTCGAGTGTTTCCACCTGTAATTCTGTTGTAACATGTCCTATATAGAAATTATATAGCAACTTTCCGAGTGTCCAGAATAATTTCAGATAAAATGGGATTAATACCCACCTACTATTGAATAGTACCCACTCGGTATAAAACTTAAAACTATGATTTTTACTCATTAGATGGCTTCTTTAAGATAATGTTTAATTTCTTTGGTTTTAAGCATCTTTTTATCAAAGAAATTAAACACAAATTGTTCCGGTAACAGTTTAGCCTTCTTTATATAATCCACTATCTGTTTTTCGGTAATTTTTATTTCTGTTGTATTGTTATCACTACAACCCATTTCTTAAAAATTTAATCAGTTAACCAAACTTCAACTCTACGATTATTAGCCCTATCTTCAAGATATATGTTACTTACTACCGAGCGTGTTATTTTCTCCATTATATTTTATTAAATACTATTGTACCGTTTGATTCGGTATTTCTGTTATCTATACAACCTTCAACTACTTCTATTATTTCGGACGGCATATAAATGTTCGGGAACACTGTTTTGCATTCAAAATAAATAGTTTTTCCATTGTGTGCTTGTAACGCTTTGGAAAAATTACCATATGCCAAAACATATTTGGCATCAGCAATAGTTGTATCATCCTTAATGAGGACACCATCAAGTGTAATCATATAAACTCCTTCTGATACAGGAGACACACGTCCATGTCCACGACATATACTTTTTCGTGCAGGTACATAGTTAGGATTAATTCCTATATATGATTTAACGGAAGTTAGTCCACATCCGTATTTACGTGTTGCGCAGCTTGATACCAACAGACATGATACCATAAGCAGAATTAGTATATTTTTCATAAAGCAAAGATAAGACAATTTTAGCAAAAAAAATGTTAAAGATTTGTTAATCTCTAACATTATCAAAATCAAGGTTACAATAAAGGTAACTCGGATCAATTTCAAGGCTATTAAACTTTTCATTCAAAAACTTAATCGCCTCGTCCTCATTCGCAAATACATGCTGCTCACCTTTGCTATTAATTATAAACTTTGATTGGTCGTAATCAAATTCATCGAACCATTGTATCGTGCAAATAGTTACAACACCATTATCCCTTCGTTTTAATTTGTAATATACATCTTGTGATGTATCAACTTCACCGTGTATAAAAAACTTATAGTCTTCCATATTCTATACTTTTTCTGGTTCGAAATATTCTTCCAAGTTATGTTTCTTGATTATCTCCAAGAACTTATCGTGTATTGGACTGTTTTCCTTTGACTTATAAGAATCAATTATAAATTGCAATCCTTTACAAGAACCTCCTTTACTAACGCCATTTATTCTATAATCTTCAGGAAAGTCCAGCTCAATCTTAACCACATCTTCTATCATTCTCCACAAGACATAGTATCAATTTGTTCCTGAAAATATCGCATGGCTGCGTCTTCATTAAATTCAACATCTTTATTGATTTCATAAATAGAAAAAGCCCCTGCAGGATACTCACTAACTTCGGCGACTTTAACTCCTTCACCATTATTGTCGAAAAAGTTAATTTCATATATTGTTTCAGGACCCATTTGCCTATCTACATCAACTGACATAACCTCTATGTCACATAAATACTCTTCATTTTTATACTTGACATATAGCCCCTTCGATTTTTCTGAATATTTTTTGATAATTGTGTTTACGAATATTTTAAACTCATCAAAAGATTCAAAAATCCTTTCGTCTCTATAGAAATCCAATACATACTGATTGTTTGAACCGTTTGTATTTACAATAATGTTTTTGCTTACGACAATGTTTAATATCGTAGCATTGAAAATAGCGTCTATTAGCCACTTGTCCTTGAATCGTTCAATTTTTATTTTTTTAACAAATTCGAGGTTTGAATTTAGTAAGTCAATGACTTTTTGATACAATTTAGTTTTCATATTTTTTCTCTAATAAAAGTTGGTCATCAATCCTTGTCAATATTGAAAAAGATCCATTTGCCTCAATAATTATTTTATTTCCTTTAGTCAATGCGATAATTCTGCCATCGTTCTTCCGCTCTATATAATCCTCTAAAATTGGGTACATTCTTCCCGCATATTTTAGTCCTGGAGTTTCTTCTGCTTCAACATCTGAATGACAGTCTTCAACTTCAATTAATTTATTGTTTATCAGTTCGAGCGTTGCTTGGGCACTGTTAGTTTGTTCGGCAGCTTCTAGAATGTAGTAATATGATTTTAGTCTGGACCATTTATCCAGTTTTGTTCCACATTCACGTAAAGGCGGAATGGGAATAGCATCAAGAATTTCCTTTGCATTCTTTTGAGCCATACTTAATTACTTTAAGACTACGAATGTAAGAATTTACAATCCTATTCCATCGTCTCTTCCAAACATTCGATTAAATTTAAGTCTAGGCTGTCACTTTCATTTAAACTATCCCATACCTTAATGTCAGCCAATAATATTTTTATGGTGACTTTTTGATTGCTAAATTCATCTAGAATTTCATAAGTCGCTATTTTATTCACCAATTTTCGACCACTTATTGTGTCCGGGTATAATAAAATCACTGAAGTGATCTTAAACCTAACAGCATAAGCCAACATCTGATAAAGATCACTCTGGGATATTGAGTAATTATCTTCACTGGCGCTACTTGCCGAGCCCCAACCTTTTCTTTCGAGAAACTTCGGACAAGATTGGAAGAAATATAACACCTCTTCGTCCTCTTCAAATAGTGTTGTTTTTGTCAATAATTGTCCGGCTTTTAACGCCTCGATTAATTCCCCTGAATTTATCATTTTAATGATTTTTGAAATAAGCAAATAAAAGTACTAGTCCAACACAAAGTAACATAAATCCGTAGAATTGCAAATCATTTATTCTTTCGGATTTTTTATCAGCAATTTTTTCCAACTCTTCTTTAGTTAAAACTTTTTCTATGGGTGATACTATCACTATAGGTGCTGCCTTTGGATTTTTCGTTACAAGCTCCATATATAAAGTTTTTCAGGGTTATTAAGTTTTTTCAGAAATTCAACCATACAACGAATTCTTCCTTCTTTTAAGGAATTTTCGTCATCTGTATAAGATACACCATTAATATACTTATACCATCTGAATGGTCTCATAGGATTATATGAAGTGTCAGATGCGGTGAGTAACTTATCGAAAAGTTCAGTAGGAATTTCATTAGGTTTTCCTTCGAAAAGCATTCGATTGTTTGCATTTTCGGAAGGATCCGTACTTACGAATATTCCCTTTTTCATTTCAAGTATCATTTTGTGGTTCTTTTAGTTTGTATAAATACGCAAAAAAATCCAATTAGCCATACCGACCAAAATATTAAATCCATATTAATTTTTAAAAGGCTGACATTCAATTATTTTCTGAGAACTTTCTCCATCACTACCACCCATTAACACAAGGTCACCGGGATTATAAAAACTCCTTGATATAGTTAAGAAAGTATCTCCCGTTAGGCTATTAACTGATTGGCAGGAATATTTCTGCACTATAGGATCTACTACCTCCTGTTTAGGAGCGCACGATAAAAGTGCGAGAGATAAACCAAAAATTGTAAATAATGCTTTCATATAGTTT
>Ga0209777_10008515_pt1 | contig 11211 bp, 12 predicted proteins | sample FrelakmetHBP12HB_FD_187147 | JGI IMG/M metagenome (GOLD analysis project Ga0209777, IMG submission 187147) | Freshwater lake sediment microbial communities from the University of Notre Dame, USA, for methane emissions studies -HBP12 HB (SPAdes)... | ecosystem: Environmental > Aquatic >...
GGCCGTGAATTCCAATCGCTACCTGCCATAGGAAAAAGAAGGGAAGTCGGACTAAACCCAAAGGCACAAAGACACAAAGCCGGAAAAATTAAAGATAGGCATTAAATTCTTTCCCTCCGACTAATGCTCTCTTTTCTTCCTTTGTGCTCTTGGTGTCTTTGTGGTTAAAATTCTTCCTCTGTTGCTTTTTATCTGGCCTTTCGGCCCAGATCCTCCTCGCTGAGGCCGGCGAAGTATTGCAAGCGCTTCAACTCCTCACCCGCCACCGATCTCGCGGAGATGTCCGTATCAAGGTGGAGCCGCATTCTGGTTTCCGTATTGTAAAGGGGCCACTCCGGCAGGCCGGCGCCGTTGGGATTCCCGGTCTTGGCGAAATTGGTCCAGTAAGCCGTCATCCGCTCGGACAGGGGCTGGGCCTCCCGCGCGACCTTGCCGGGGAAGGCCAGGGCCAGTTCGGAGGCCGGGAAGTGCAGGTCCAGGTTCCCGAAGACAAAAGGCAGTTCGAGGCCGTGACAGGCCCCCAGGAAACCGCGCCCGCGCTCCTCGTCCCAGTCAAACCGGTAATAATAGACGGGCACGTAGTCCGAGAGCTTTTCCGCCGCGTCAAAGCCGCGGGAGACATAGGTGTCGGTGGTGATCGCGCCGGAGAGCATGATGGGCGGGTGATAATCGTCCAGGGAATACCTCGCCAGGACCTCGTCGGCCCGGGGGCCCATCCTCGACTTGAGTTTGGACACGACCTTTTCCCGGGAAGCAAAATAGCCCCACGGCGGCACCAGCGCAAACAGGTTGCCTTCGTCCCGGTTGTTGCCGACCAGGACCGGGACGCGGTTGAATTTTCCCTGGGCGAACAGGTCCATGGGCCGGGCGGTCAGGAACCACCCGTCCACATGCGCCGTAAACTCGAGCTCGCGGCGCGCGCCCAGGGTCGTGGCCAGCTTTTTGGCCGGAAGCGCCCGCAGGCAGGAGCGGGCGTCCTCCCCGGCACAGCCCAGCTTCTTCACGAACTTGCGGCTGTTCTCAAAACCCTGGGCCAGAGTCTGGACGTCGTCACAGCGTCCGCTCTCGATGATGGCGCGCTGGAACAGGCCCGCGGCCCGGGGCGAGGCCAGCTGTCCGCAGACCGAGCGGCCGCCCGCGCTCTCGCCGAAAATGGTGACGTTCTTCGGGTCCCCGCCGAAATTGGCGATGTTGTCACGGACCCATTGCAGGGCCGCGATCTGGTCGAACAGCCCGTAATTCCCGGTGGAGCCGTTCGGGTCTTCCCGGGCCAGCTCGGGAAGCGCGAGGAAGCTGAGCGGGCCTACGCGGTAGTTGATCGTGACCACGACCACGTCGTGTTGCGCGGCCAGGTTGGCCCCGCGATACATCTCGTAAGAGCCTGAGCCCATGACAAAACCGCCGCCGTGGATCCACACCATGACCGGGAACGATCCGGGCTTCTGCGGACGCCAGACATTAAGGTAAAGGCAATCCTCGCTGAGGGACTTGCTCTTGCCGCCGGCCCCGAAGATTTCATTCTGAATGCAGGACGGGCCGTAATCCAGCGCCGCCAGAGTCCCGGTCCGCGCGGCGGGCGGCTGCGGAAGCCGAAAACGCAGCTCCCCCACCGGCGGCGCGGCATACGGAATGCCCTGGTAGGAGCAGACGGCCAGGTTCTTTTCGGCCCGGCCGGTCACCGGCCCCTGCGCCGTGGCGATGGGCTGGGAGCAGCGATCATCCGCGGCCGACGCGCAACACGACGCCGTTCCCAGCAGCGCGCCGACCGCGAGCAGGGACAAGGTTTTTCGAATCACCGTCAGGTTCATGGTTCCTCCCCTTTTTCATGAGGCGGGGCGGGGTTGCGGCCTCATGGCGCCGGGTCTCCGGGGTGAGTGCTCTTGGTCTTCAGGGCGCGGAGCCGGAGGAGGGTTCTTCGCGGAAGACCACCCGTTGGATCGAGCCTAAAGAAAAGCTGACCTCGACTTTGCCCTTGACCCGGACCTGATCGCCCAGGTTGGGCAGGGGCCGGTCGGTGAGGACGCGGACCTCGCCGGTGTCGTCGGCGAGGAGGAAGGAATTGGCGTGCAGCAACCCGGCCCGCTCCTTGACCGTGCCGGAAATGGTGACGGTCTTGTCATCGTAGGCGCGGGGGTTCTTGGCAAGATCGCCGATGGGGACCGAGCGGGAGCAAGCCGTCAGCGCGGCCAGCATCAAGAGACCGACTCCGAGGAACCATAGCCTTTTCGTCGTCATGTTTCATGCCTCCTCGTTTTCCCGATGGTGGCATGGTTAACCGGAGCGGTCAAGGGCCGGCGGCGACTTCGGGAGATTGGTCCTTTACACAAAAAATGCTATAATTTGTGTATGAGAAAGGAGGGATTAGGGGATGCACCGGACGAACATTGAACTGGACGAGGCGTTGGTGGAGCAGGGTCTGAAGTTAACCCGGCTAAAATCCAAGAAGGCTTTGGTCCATTATGCGCTGCAGGAGGTGGTGCGGCGGAAGCGGCGGAAGGGATTGCTGAAGCTGGCGGGAAAGGTGAAGTGGGAGGGGGATCTCGAGGAGATGCGGGGAAGCCGGCGATGATTTTGGCGGACACCAGCGTGTGGGTGGATTTATTGCGCGGGGGAGCCTCCGCGGCCGGGCGGGAACTTTACCGGCTGGTCGAGGAAGAGGAAGACGTCTGCCTGACCGGGATCGTGCTGACGGAAATTCTGCAGGGGATCAAGAGCGACCGGGAGGCCGCCGTGGTCCGGGATTATTTGCTCGATTTCCCAATCCTGGAGCCGAAAGGCCTGGAAACGTATCTGGCCGCGGCTCAGATTTTTCGGCAGTGTCGCCAAAAGGGTCGAACCATCCGCAAGACCGTGGATTGCATCATTGCCGCGATCTGTATTGAACACCAATTGATCCTGCTTCACCAGGACCGCGATTTTAATTCCATCGAAGCCTGTACCGAATTGAACTGCTCGCCCTCAAGTAAACCGAAGGGGCCCGGCCGGCCGAGCCCCTTCGGCGATGGCTAACGCCTGAATTTACTCTGCTTCCTCCCGGCCCGCACCCGGCCCTGGCGGCGGGGTCAGGTCCTCGCCGGTGAGTTGCTTATGGATGGCCCGGGCGGCTTTTTTGCCGGCGCCCATGGCCAGGATGACGGTGGCCGCGCCGGTAACGATGTCGCCGCCGGCATAGACGCAGGCTTTCGAGGTCTGGCCGGTGGCCTCGTCGGCCACGATCCCGCCCCACTTGTGCAGTTGGATATCCGGGGTGGTCTTGGGCACGAGCGGGTTCGGGTTATTGCCGATGGCCACTACCACGGTGTCTACCGCAACCTCGTATTCCGAGCCTTTGATCGGAACCGGCCTTCTCCGGCCGCTCTGGTCAGGCTCGCCCAACTCCATTTTCTGGCAGACCATGCTTTTCACGTAGCCGCGCTCGTCGCCCTTGACTTCGAGGGGCAGGGTGAGGAGGTGGAACTCAACGCCTTCTTCCTCGGCGTGTTCGAGCTCGTCAATCCGGGCCGGCATCTCGGCGCGGGAGCGGCGGTAGATGATCATGCTTTTGTCCGCGCCCAGCCTGAGCGCGGTGCGGGCCGAGTCCATGGCCACGTTGCCGCCGCCGACCACGGCCACGCGCTTGCCCCGAATAATGGGGGTGTCGTATTCCGGGAACATATAAGCTTTCATCAGGTTGCTGCGGGTCAGGTATTCGTTGGCCGAATACACGCCGTTCAAGTTCTCGCCGGGCACGTTCATAAACATGGGCAGGCCGGCTCCGGTCCCGATGAACACCGCGTCGTAGCCTTCCTTGAGCAGCTCGTCCACGGTCACGCTCTGGCCGACCACCGCGCTGGTGTTGATCTCGACGCCCAGCGCCTTCAGGTAATCCACCTCGGCCTGGACAACGGCCTTGGGCAGCCGGAATTCGGGGATGCCGTAAACCAACACCCCGCCGGTCTTATGCAGCGCCTCGAAAATGGTGACCCGGTGCCCGAGCTTGATCAACTCGCCGGCCACGGTCAAGCCGGACGGACCGGAGCCGACCACCGCCACCTTCTTGCCGGTCGCCGGCCGCTTAGCCGGGATCGCGACCTTGCCGGAGTTGCGCTCGAAGTCGGCCACGAAGCGCTCGAGATAGCCGATGGAGACCGACTTGTCCTTTTTGCCGACCAGGCAGAGCTTCTCACACTGCTCTTCCTGGGGACAGACCCGGCCGCAAACGGCGGGCAGCGCGTTCTGCTCCTTGATCTTCTGGGCCCCCTCGGCAAACCTTCCTTCCTTGATCAGGGCCAGGAAAGCCGGGATGTCCACCCCCACCGGGCAGCCCTCGCGGCACTTGGGTTTCTTGCACTGCAGGCAGCGGGTGGCTTCGAGCTTGGCCTGCTCTTCGGAAAAGCCGAAAGGAACTTCATTAAAATTCTTGACGCGGACGTGCGGGTCCTGCTCGGCCATTTTCTGGCGGGGAATTTTTTCTTTCTTGGGTTTTTTGCCGGGTTCCTGGATATCGCTCATGGATTTTCTCCCCCTAACTTCAGGGTTAATGCCTAACACAAGCGCCGTTCGCCCTGGTCAGGGCAAGGCGCGCCTTGCCCCTACGGGTTGGTCGCCGTCTGGATTTTGCACGCGTGGTCTTCGTATTCTTTCCTGGACTGGGCTTCCTGGTCGCGGTAGCTCCGCAGCCGCGCGCCCAGGTTATCGAAGTCCACCAGGTGGCCGTCGAACTCGGGGCCGTCCACGCAGGTGAACTTGCGCTCGCCGCCCACCGAGACCCGGCAGCCTCCGCACATCCCGGTCCCGTCAATCATGATCGAGTTGAGGCTGACCATGGTCTTGACCTTGTAGGGCCGGGTGGTGTTGGCCACCGCCTTCATCATGGGCAGCGGCCCGATGGCGATGATGTAGCCCACCTTTTCGCCCGAGTCCAGGATCTTCTTGAGCACGTCCGTGACCAGGCCGTGGAAGCCCTTGGACCCATCGTCGGTCGAGATGATCAGCTCGCTCGAGACCGCCTTCATCTCGTCTTCCAGGATGAGCAGGCTGGCCTTCTGCGCGCCCACGATGCTGATCACCTTGTTGCCGGCCTGCTTCAGCGCTTTGGCAATCGGGTAGAGCGGGGCGGTGCCGATGCCGCCGCAGACGCAGACCGCGGTGCCGAAGTTCTCGACGTGAGTGGGCGTGCCCAGCGGACCGACCAGGTCCAGGATCTCGCCGCCCTCGGGCACGTCGCGGAGCAGCATGGTGGATTTGCCCACCACCTGGAAGATGAGGGTGATGGTGCCGGCCTTGACGTCGGTGTCAGCAATGGTGAGCGGAATCCGCTCGCCGGTCTCGTTCACCCGCAGCACGATGAACTGACCGGCCCGGTGCTTGTTGGCGATTTCCGGCGCTGCCACCAGCATCCGAACAACATTGGGTGCCAGTGTCTCTTTTTTTACTACTTTTCTTGCCATCCTCGAGCCTCCTTATCTTCAGCGGTTTGGCGGGCGGACCAGAAGCTCCGCTCGCTTAATTCCTGCCGGCGGATCAAATCTTGATGGGCCAATCAAGGTGGTAGCAACGATTTGTCTTTAATATGCGGTAAATCACTCTAGCCCAAGCGTGCTGGCGTTGTCAATAATTCTTACGCTCGGTGGTGCCTGGAGAAAAATGGGCGGTGAAATTCTTTATTTTAAGCCGTTTGGCCCTATCTGTTAAATAAGTTAGCACAAGCTCGCGAGACAATCAACCCTGTCTTCGATTGGTAAAGGTAAAAACTTGCTTTTTTTAACATTTTCAGGCTTTTGACCGGCCTTTCTTATCCAGACCGTGCCCGTGCTGCTTGAGACAATACATCACTTCCAGGCCCAGGCGGTGCCCGATCTCCTGCTCCTCGTCCACCAGCACGTGCGCGCCCGCGGCTCGGAGTTCTTCCGCATAAGCATGATAACGGGCGCGCACGATGACCGGCAGATGGGGCACCAGCCCTTTGACCAGTCGGATCATCAGGGCCGCGGTCCGGTGGTCCGGCACGGTCACCACCACCGCCCGGGCCGAGGTCACCTCGAAATGGCGCAGGATTTCCTCTTGGGTGGCGTCGCCGACTTCGGCCTGGATCCCGGCCTGACGCGCCAGGGCCACGGTGCGCGGATTCAACTCGACCAACAGCACCGGGATGCCGGAGCCGGCCAGCGCCTCGATCACGCCCTGCCCGGCCGGGCCGAAGCCGATCACGATCACGTGCCCGCGGAGCTTGTCCCTTACCGCCGGCGGGATGGTGGTCTCGAGCGAGGCCAGGTTCAGCCCGGTCAGTCGCCTTTCCACCCGGCGGGAAAATTCGGGCGCGATGGTGACCAGGTAGGGCGTGAGCAGGAGGGTGGCGACCGTGGCCGAGACCATCAGCCGGAAGGTGTCGCCGGCGATGAGGTTGCTCGACCAGGCGATCTGGGCGAGCACAAACGCGAACTCGCCCACCTGGGCCAGACAGATGCCGGTGGCGAGCGCGTGGCGATGGGTGCTTTTGAAGCGGAGCGCCACCAGCCAGATCACCAGCGTCTTGCCCAGCACGATGGCGGCCACCAAACCGGCCACGGACAGCCCGTGCGCGGCAATCCAGCGCAGATCGGTCAGGGTGCCGATGCTGGCGAAGAAGAGAGTGACGAACAGGGTCTTGAGCGCGCCCACGTCGGCCCGGAGTTGGGTGGCGTAAGGCGACTCGGCCAGCAGCATGCCGGCCCCGAACGCGCCCAGGGCCGGGGAAAGATCGAGCGCGTGCGCGGCCCAGGCCGCGGCCAGGCAGGTGGCGATGGCAAGTAAAATGGGCAACTCGCGGTTCCGGGAAGTCGCGGTGGCGTGGAGCAGCCGGGGCAGGAGGAAGTTGCTGACCAGGTAAAGCCCGACCGCGAACAGTCCGGCCAGGGCCGCGGCCTGGCCCAGGTTCAGCAGCACCCGGCCCGCCGGGCCTGGCTGGCCGAGGGTCGTGACCAGGAGGACGAGGGGGACGATGGCGATGTCCTGGAGGAGCAGGATGCCCAGGCTCATGCGGCCGTGCACGCTGTCCATCTCGGCCCGCTCGACCAGCATGCGCAGCACGCTGGCGGTCGAGCTGGTGGCGATCATGGCGCCGATGGCCAGGGCCGGGCGGAGGCCGAGACCGCAGGCCCGGGCCGCGATCATAGCCAGGCCGGCGGTCAAGATCACCTGCAGCGAGCCGCCCCGGATGGCGAGGGCGCCCAGTTGGCGGAGCCGGTTCCAGGAGAATTCCAGCCCGATGGTGAAGAGCAGGAGCGCCACCCCCAGGTCGGCCAGGGGCGAGAGGGCGGAGGAGTTGTGGATCAGGTTCAGCGCGCCCGGACCAAGCAGGGTGCCGGCCAGCAGATAGCCCAGGATCGCGCTCTGCTTCAGCCGCTCGAACACCACCCCCAGCACCAGCGCCGCGGCCAGCAGGGTGACGACGTCCTGTAATGTGCTCCAAAAATCCATTTAGTGCTCAGCGCACGGTGCACAGTGCACAGTGAAAAAAAGTGAAGGTCACTTCTGGCCCTGTGCTCTCCGTGTCTCTGTGGTGAAAGTTATCCTCTTATTCTTTTCCGCCGATGATGGCTTTCAAGCCTGCCGCCGTAAAGACCCTTTTGGCTTCGAGCATGGCCTCATCCGAAAGCGTGCCGAGATCGGTCAGGGTGTAGGTCTTGCCGAGCTGGCGGTATTTGGGCCGGCCGAGTTGGTGGAAGGGGAGCAGCTCGACCTGGATCAGCGCCTTCAAGGTGCGCGCTAATTCGGCGATGGCGCGGAGGTTGTCGGGAGCATCGGTAAAGCCGGGGACGATGGGGACGCGCAGGATGATGGGCAGGTTGGTCGCGGCGATTTCGCGGATGTGCTCGAGGATCGGGGGCAGGAGCGCGCCGATCGCCTGGCGGTGCCGCTCCGGGTCCATGATTTTGAGGTCGAGGAGCACGAGGTCCGTGGCTTCGAGCACCCGGGCGAGTTTTTCGCCGCCGATCACGGCGCTGGTATCGAGCGCGGTGTGGATTTTTTCCTGGCGCAACCGGCGGAAAAATTCCGCCATAAACTCGGCCCAGATCATGGCCTCGCCGCCGCTCGCGGTAACGCCGCCGTTGGACTTTTCATAAAACACCCGGTCGCGGAGCACGCGCTCGACCAGGGTCTCCACTGTTACCTCTTCGCCCATGACCTGCCGCGCGGTGGAAGGGCAGGCCTCGACGCACTGGAAGCAAAGCTCGCATTGGTCAGAGCCGACGCCCCCGGGAATCAGGGCGCCGTGTTTGCAAACCTTCACGCACTCCTTGCACCCGATGCAACGGCTCTCGTAAAACACCAACTCCCGCTGGCTCAACAGCCCCTCCGGGTTATGGCACCAGGGACAGCTCAAAGGACAGCCCTTGAAAAACACCGTCGTCCGGATCCCCGGCCCGTCCTCGGTCGAGAAGCGTTGGACGTTGGTGATAAGGGCGGACAACCCATCCTTGCGGGCAAGGATAGGTTCATTTCTTCCATTCATCATCCGGTATTTCCGCATTACTAAGAATTTGATGCAGGGTTCCGATGGGCAATGGGCGGCCGCGATGTTCCGGCACGATCACTTGGAGGTTGGATTCCGGATGGCGCCACTTGCGGTGGCTGCCTTTTTGCGAGATCAACTCAAAGCCGTGGCTCCGAAGCAGGGCTTCCACCTCCCGGCTGGTCAGGCGCCGTAAGCGAGGCGTCATCCCACGTTGACTTCTTTAGCCACCGCGCCTTCCGGCAAGGGCACCGGCGATGGTTCCAGGTAAAGGGTAATGGCCTCCCGGATGTTCTCCAGCGCCTCTTCCTGAGTCTCGCCGGCCGAAGCGCACCCCGGCAGTTCCGGGCACCACACCGCCCAATCCCCGGTTTCCCCATCCTTCTCCAAAATGACTCGCCATTTCATTGCCGTTTCCTTCCTCGTCTTCGTCCCAGGATAACTTCATTCTAACCGCGAAGGCTGATCTTTTCAACCCGCCGCGCCTGCTTGACAATTCGCACGCCTCGACTAAGATGAAATTGGAGGTATGATCCCATGACCCAGGCCGAAAGTGTTGCCGAGGTGTTTATGACCGCGCTCAAGGCCTTGCCCAAACGCGAGCGCGACGCGGTCTTGGTCCGTATCGCCCGCGACCGGGCCATGGCCCGCGACCTCCTCGACCTCGCCGCCATCGCCGAGCGCCGGGTCCAGCCCTCCCGACCCTTCCGCGAATACCTCGCCCAGAAGAAACGCAAGGCCAGATGACCCGGGCCATTTTCTCCAGCTTTCGGAAAGAACATCCACAGATTTCGCAGATTGCGCAGATTCTTTACCCTTGAACTTGAACCTGATTTTGAACCAGAACCAAAATTGCTTCATGATCGTGGCTGATTCCGCGAGACGGGACCACGCATCATTACGAGCAAGCGCCAAAGCTGTTCATCGTGTCCTGCCTTAAGTGTTATGTGAAGTTTTGTGTTCCCCGAATTCAAATATGAAGTTTAATGCGTCATTAAAATTCGTTACAATTTTATCTGGCTGCACTTCTGATCTAACTGAATCAGTTTTTCTCAGCAAAATTGTTTTGGCATTAACATCTTTCCCAGCCTTAATATCCGTGGCTTTATCCCCGATAACAAATGACGATTGTAGATCAATGTTGAAATACTCAGCTGCTCTGGTAATCATTCCTGTTTTAGGTTTACGGCAATTACATTCAATTGCATATTCGCTAATTATTCCTTCAGGAAAAGGAAGATGCGGACAATAATAGATAGCATCCAGAAATAAATCCTGCTCTGCTAATTTATCTAAAAGGCGCTGATTTACAAGTGATAGCTCGTCTCTAGTAAATTTACCCCTTGCAATACCGCTTTGATTTGTTACAATAATAAGACGAAATGAATTCTGCAATGCTCGTAGAAATTGCACAACATCTGGAAGTAATGTAACTTTTTCTGGATCTGAGATATAGCCAAAATCCTCCATCAGAACGCCATCTCGGTCTAAATACACAGCCCTCTTAATGAGAGATCTAGCTGGTATACGACTGAATGGAGTATGGAAAATCTCTTGAGTAAGTGGATGTTCGATTAATTCAATTGCATCTTCTTTAAGACTGAAAATATGTTCATGGAACCTATCAAATATCTCCTTATTCTCAGTATTCCGGTTCATTTGAATAATGGGACAAGTTCTGCCAATGCTTCTATGCATATACGGTTCAAAATATAGATCATTATCGCTTAAAAGAAAAAAGCCAATTGGAGAATATTTCTGTATCAAATATACATGAAAACGATTCCCAATATCAGCAAGAGATTTCTTAATATTTAATGCTTGACGTAAATTGGCATTGATGTCGTCGGAGATTCTATCTTTTGGACGGCTCTCTTCTCGTTCTCTCTGCATTACAATATCTGAATAGGCTTCTAGATATAATAAATGAATTTGGAGGGATAAGCTTTTGCTAAGAGCACGCTTTATTTGAAATGAGAGATCGTGGAAAGTTGTCAGAGTATGTAGAGAAATGCCACACGCTAGAAGCTCAGTTTTGGCATTTATTATTACCTCATCATAATGAGCCTGTAACCATGACCTATCTAAATATACTTTTCTAACAAGTTCCCTTTTGTTAAAAATATGATATAATTTGCGATAATATCGAGCGAAGCTTATCGCTGTAACTAATGTCGATATCGCAATAGCAATAGAGGTTTCCAGTAAATAAATAGAACTTCTAGATGGCGTCATGTGTAGATCTAACCATCCATCTAAAGCTACTATAGCTCCGCTAACAACTAATAAAGTTGGAAAGAATATCTTAACGCTCTTTCGTAGAAAATCCTCTTTACCCACAGGAAAGGTAACTGACTTGTCGATGTTTCTTTTGGTCATTTGGCCCTCCTATTTGCATTAAGGATTGGGGTAAGAGATTCAAATAACACTTAGGGAAACCTCATGTTTCCAGTTACAGTTCTTCAGTTTATCGCCCCTAATTATGGCTCTCTTTTTAGCAGAGAATATTGGCCTTGTCAAGTTCGGGCCGGGGCCTCCTCAGGGGTGTCAAAAATCCCCAGGGCTAAAGCCCTGGGCTAATGGCGCACAACGCGCGCATGGCTCGCTCCACCGTCGGAAACACCGCGAAGCCGTGGTCGCGGATGTATTTCACGTATTCCATGCGCGCGGGCAGCTCGATGGACTCGAAGAAGATGAAGGCCGCGGGCTTGCCGGTCGCGGTAAGGCCCTTGAACATT
>Ga0209777_10008516_pt1:0-10000 | contig 11211 bp, 11 predicted proteins | sample FrelakmetHBP12HB_FD_187147 | JGI IMG/M metagenome (GOLD analysis project Ga0209777, IMG submission 187147) | Freshwater lake sediment microbial communities from the University of Notre Dame, USA, for methane emissions studies -HBP12 HB (SPAdes)... | ecosystem: Environmental > Aquatic >...
GGTGGACGTTTCAGTTGTAGCGGGAAACAAACGACTACATACTGGAGTCCGTTGCCCGCTACCCCAAACGCCTGGTGGGCTTTTGTACCGTTCAGCCCAAGGCCGGGAAGGCTGCACTGGCCGAGCTTGAGCGCTGTCTTAGCGGCGGGGCTAAAGGCATCGGAGAGATGATGCCAGACAGACAAGGCTTTGATCTGGATAATGAGGACGTAATGGGGCCAATAGTAGAATTTGCCGTCTCTCACAAGCTGCCCCTTCTCACCCACAGCTCTGAGCCGGTGGGGCATCAATATCCGGGCAAGGGGGATGTTACACCGGACAAACTTTATCGTTTCGTGACCAAATTCCCCCAGCTACCGGTTGTGTTGGCCCACTGGGGCGGCGGCTTGCCATTTTATGCTCTGATGCCAGAGGTGAAGCAAGCTCTGGCTAATGCCTTTGTAGATACCGCAGCCTCGGTCTTCTTATATCGCCCCCAGGTCTTCAGCTATGTAGCTGAGCTGATAGGGGCCGACAAAATTCTGTTCGCCACCGATTACCCGCTTATCTCCCAGAGCCGGCTCATCCAGCAAGTCAAGTCCCTGAACTTGCCTCCTCAGACACAGGCACTCATAATGGGAGAAAACGCCCGCAAGCTGCTTGGTCTCCCGGAGAGCACCCCGGCTGGAGGTTGAGATGGAGCAGATACGTTGTTTCGTGGCCATAGAACTGCCCGAGGAGATAAAGCTGGAACTAGCCAAATTGCAAGGTCAGCTTAAGACGGCCAGCAGGGCCTCGGTGAAATGGGTTGATACCAAGGGCATACACCTCACCCTTAAATTTCTGGGCAATGTAGATGTAAACCGAATTCCCACCATCGTGGAGGCGATGGCACAGGCCAGCCAGGGCATAGCACCGTTCCACCTTGAGGTAGCAGATACCGGAGTATTTCCCAACCAGCGGCAGCCGAGGGTGACCTGGGTTGGCCTCCGGGGAGACGTCCCGCTACTGCTTCGACTGCAAGAGCGCCTTGAGGCCGCGCTGGTGCCCCTGGGATTTGCTTCTGAGGCCCGCTCCTTCACCCCACACATCACCCTGGGGCGGTTGCGCCCGGAGGGTCAGGCCGCAGAAAAACAAAACCTTGCTCTGGCAGTAATCTCAGCCCAATTTGAGGCAACCACACCACTTGAGGTGAAGTCAGTGAGCCTGATCAAGAGCCAGCTTACGCCTTCAGGGGCTATCTACACCCGCCTGGCTGAAGTCAAGCTCTGAGGCACTTGCCAGCAGGGGCGGATGGTGATATACTAATAGTTCGTAAATAGCATATAGCTGTAATCAATAACCATAATATGGTTGGGAGGTTGGTCTAACTTGGAACACTTTGCTTTCCCGAGATGCTTGAAATGCAAAAACGGCGACCTGGTACCCCTGTCTGACTTTGGCAGTCAGGGTGCACCCATCCACTACAAGGCGTGGGCCTGCACTAACCCTGATTGCGGTTTCAATCTCAAGATTAGAAACGGCGATATTTATATCAACGAGCCTATTGTCAGCGGAGAGCAACACACGCCACGAACTCGCTTATAGCCTCAGGACTGGCGGGGGGGGGTGAGCCCGCCTGAGGCGGGCTAGGGGGACAAATTATCCCCCAATCTGAGGTGGGGTCAGGAGTTTTGTTTATCCCTTCAAGACGGCTCAGCGGCGTATTGTTTGATCTCTTGTTTCCACAGTGCTGCGTCGGCTGTCAGCGCGAGGGTGAGCTTTTGTGTTGCGCCTGCAGCAGTGCTGCTCCCCGTCTCCAGCCTCCGCTTTGTCAGCATTGCGGTCTGCCTATGGCAGAGGGCTCGAGCCTGTGCCATGGCTGTTGCACACATCCCTTGAAGCTGGACGGCTTGAGGTCGGTCTTCTACTTTGAGGGGGTAATACGCCAGAGTGTTCACGACCTCAAGTATAGCAATCTGCGGGCACTGGCTACGCCGCTGGCACAATTGATGGGGGAATATCTGGAGACTGTGCCTTTCCCTGGGGAGATTCTGGTACCGGTGCCTCTCCACCGGCGCCGCTTAAAAGAGCGCGGTTATAACCAGTCGGCCTTGCTGGCCCATGAACTGGGGCGACTGGCCAATCTGCCTGTGTTGGAGGGCTCCCTGGTGAGGCTGCGGGACACCCCACCCCAGGCCAGGACAACCAGCGCCGAGGAGCGACGCCGCAATATGGCTGATGCTTTTACCTGCGCTGACCTCCGGCTTAACGAGAAGGAGGTTATCCTGATCGACGATGTGGCTACCACCGGTGCCACACTGGAGGCGGCCGCGGAGGCGCTGCGTAAAGCAGGCACCAGTTCAGTATGGGCTCTGACGCTGGCCCGGGAAATCTGAGAGACCCCAAAACAGGGATTCTGCTATCTTAGGAGGTATGTCTGTGGAAATGCAGGTCACCGGCAAACACCTGGAGCTATCCCAGGAAATACTCAGCTACGTGGAACGCAAGTTCGACAAGCTCAATCGCCACCTGTCGAACGTCATAGAGTCAAAGGTGGAAATAATCAGAGCGATGAACAAATTACCCGATCACCGCTATGTGGTTCAGGTCACTCTGAACAGCCACGGCACTTTGCTCCGAGGCGAGGTTAGGGCGGCTGACCTGTTTGAGGCCATAGACAATGCAGCCAAAGTCATGGACCGCCAGATCGAGCGCTACAAAGGCCGGCTTCATGACAAGAGCAGAGGACTCCCCCACAACATTCCACCACAGGAGGCTGTTGCGCCTCCTCCGCCAGGCAAGGTAGTCAAATCCAAGAAATTCGCCGTCAAACCCATGACGGTGGATGAGGCGCTGGAGCAGATGGAGCTTCTGGGGCATGACTTTTTCCTCTTCTTCGATCCAACCAGAGGACAGATCAATCTCCTCTACCGGCGCAAGGACGGAGATTACGGGCTGATTGAACCGGAGCTGGCCTGAGAAGGCTGTGCTGGCGGTAAAAGCTGGGCGCTGGCTTCGGCAGTTATAATGCGGTAGACCTCTTGAAGGGGCAAACTGTGCTTCAGAGCCAGCTCCCGACACTCCTCATACTCCGGTGCCAGGCTTATCACCACCCCTCCCAGGCGCTTCACCTTTACCGAAACTTGCCCCAAGCTGGTGGCCACCTCAAAAACTTCCCGCTCCGCCTCTCGCCGCTCAATCTGCTGAACTCTGAGTCCCAGCGTAGAAGTCTCCCGAAAGACGAGGTCAACGGCGCGGTGGTGCAATGCAGCAGGCACCAGTACGCTGAGCATAACCGCCGGGCGGTTCTTCTTCATCTGGATAGGGGTAAACCAGACATCCCTGGCCCCCTCTGCCAACAGCCTTTCCAGGACATGCCCGTAGAGCTGAGGATTCATATCGTCTATGTTGCACTCCAGAAGCAACATCGCCCCGCTTGATGGCTCTTCCAACTGGCCAACCCAGACTCGCAGCACATTGGGCAGCTCAGCCAGCTCCCTGGCCCCTACTCCACAGCCGATGCGCTCCAGGGTCAGGCAGGGGCACTCAAAAGAGGCCAGTGTGGTGATTATGGCCGCACCGGTAGGGGTAACCAGTTCAGCCTGGACTTGATGACTCACCCGAATGGGGGCATGGGCCATAGCCAGCAGCTCCAGCGTAGCCGGGGCAGGCACAGGTAGCACACCATGCTCGGCACCCACCCGGCCAGCGCCGCTGGGCAGCGGTGAGGAGTACAGAGCCTCTATCCCCAATAGCTCCAGGCCAATAACCGAGCCGACCACATCAACGATTGAATCGACAGCCCCTATCTCGTGGAAATGTACCTCTTCCGGCCTGATGCCGTGCACCCGGCCCTCGGCATCGGCCAGACGTTTGAAGATAGCCGCCGCCTGTGATTTGACTTTAGGCGATAGCTCACTGGTTGCCAGAAGCTCCAAGATAGCGTGTAAGCCGGTGAAGGCAGTAGAAGGCTTCTCTATGTTGACAGTGACCCGTGTGCCCCGCAGTGCGCCACGCTGCGCAGGCTGAGCCAGGATGCGGTAGCCGCTCAGAGGTAGCTTGGCTAGCTTTGCCTCAAGCTCTGGTAACTTAAGCCCGGCATCCAGCAGCGCCCCCAGAATCATATCGCCGCTAGCGCCAGCTACACAATCAAAATAGACTGCCTTCAACTCTTGCTCCTGAGCGCCTCGTTGAGACTGCCGCTGCGGTAGCCTTGCAGGTCAAGAGAGATATAACTGTAACCCAACTCCTGGAGTTGCGCCACCACCTCCTGCCGCCTTGCCAGGAGGACAGCCATGCTGTCGGGGTCAACCTCAATGCGGGCGGTTTCGCCGTGATGGCGCACCCGCACCTGGCGCACCCCCAGGCGGCGCAAATAGTCCTCAGCCTGTCCAATACGGTTTATCACCTCGTCGGTTACTTGAGTGCCATAAGGCAGCCGGGAGGCCAAACAGGCCAGAGAAGGTTTGTCCCAGGTAGGCAGGCCCATATCACAGGAAAAGCGTCTGATTTCGTCTTTGGTCAGCCCCACCTCACACAGGGGGCTGCGCACTCCCAGTTCAGCGGCAGCCCTCCGGCCAGGCCGGTGGTCAGACAGATCGTCGTAGTTTGAGCCATCCACCACCCAGCGCAGTCTCTCTCTGGCAGCAATCTCTTGAAGCTGGCGGAAAAGCTCCTGTTTGCAATAATAGCAGCGGTCAGGGCTGTTGGCCACAAACAATGGGTTGTCCAGCTCCTGGGTCTTGATTATTAAGTGACGCAGGCCAAAGCGGTCGGCCAGCGCCCGGGCAGAGTGCACTTCTGCCTCCGGATATAGCGGCGAGCTGGCGGTAACCGCCAGGGCTTTATCAGCCAGCACGCGATGGGCTAGTACCGCCAGAAAAGTACTATCCACCCCTCCCGAGTAAGCCACTACCATTGATCCCATATCCCGTAGCAAGGATTCTAGTTCACTCAGTTTGGTCGTCACCCGGACTCCCCTTTTCCAATTGCTTAGAGCGAGGCCCCAACCCCAGCCTGAGTGCCTGCTTGAGGTCACTTACCTTGATCACTTGGAGACCAATAGAGTCACCGATATCAGCCGAGACGCTGGGCACCAGACAGCGCTGAAACCCCAGCCGGGATGCTTCAGCCAGCCTTCTCTCCAGGTGAGGCACCGCTCTCAGCTCACCACTGAGGCCCACCTCTCCCACCACCGCCAGGCGTGGGTTCACCGGACGATCGCTCAGGCTGGAGGCAATGGCCAGTGACAGCGCCAGATCAGCCGCTGGCTCGCTGACATCCAGGCCGCCCACCACGTTGGCAATAATATCTTGATTGCCGAGGGACAGACCAGCCCGCTTGGCCAGCACAGCGCTAACCATTAGCAGGCGGCCCAGGTCAATCCCATTGGCAGTACGCCGTGGCGGGCCAAAAGTGGCAGGGCTGGTCAACGCTTGAATCTCTACCAGCAGAGGTCGTGTACCCTCCAGTGTGGGCACTACTACCGAGCCTATAGACTGCTCGCTGTGCTGAGATAGGAAAACCAGGGAGGGATTGGCCACCTCCTGTAGCCCCTGCCCCCCCATCTCAAAGATGCCTACCTCGTTGGTAGAGCCAAACCTGTTCTTGACCCCACGCAGCAAACGGTAGCTGCTGAATCGCTCCCCCTCCAGGTAGAGCACCACATCCACTATATGTTCCAGCACCCGAGGCCCGGCCAGAGTCCCGTCCTTGGTCACATGGCCAGCCAAAAGTAAACATACCTGTCTGGGTTTGGCCCAGCGCATCAGCCGCAGGGTACATTCTCGCAACTGGGTCAGACTGCCTGGAGCACCCCCCGCCTCATTCAGATAGACTGTCTGGATAGAGTCAACGACAGCTAGCTGGGGAGAGACCTCTCCCAGATAGCCCAGGGCCGCCTCCAAATCGGTTTCGGCTAGAAGATAAAGTCCCCGTCCCTGGATTCCCAGCCGCTCCGCCCGGAGCTTGATCTGCTGTGGCGATTCCTCACCGGAGACATAGACCACCTTGTTCCCATTGCGGGACAGCATATCCGAGACCTGGAGAAGCATGGTGGACTTGCCTATGCCGGGGTCGCCCCCCAGCAGCACCAGAGAGCCGGGAACCAAGCCCCCTCCCAGCACCCGGTCCCACTCTCCCCAATTCAGGGATATCCTTTGTGCCTGCTGGCTGGACACCGCAGCCAGCTCCTGCGGTGGACTTGAGGGGGCTGATCCTGATAGTGTAGCAGCGCTTACCTGTGGCACCAGGGTGTTCCACTCCTGGCAACCAGGGCAGCGCCCCAACCACTTGAGGCTCTCCCGGCCACAGCTTTGGCAGATATAGACAGTTTTGGCAGAAGGCTTTTCCATATCGGCTACACTTTACACCAAAAGAGGCTGATACTCAAGAGGAGGTTAAAATGAAAAATGGGGATTCCAAAGGGACATCGCCCCTTGGCGGTCCGCCGCAGGCGGATGGGGGTGTCCCCCATTCTCCTCCTAAGTTCCCCCAAGAATGGGGGACAGGGGGGCTGATAGACCTATTTTCGTAGCAATAACTAGTTGTGTACCTCGTCCTGCTACGTCTCTCATCGTGTGGAGTGTAGTGCAGCGCAGTCCACCCTACAGCTTTATAATAAAAGAGGCTGATGCTCAAGAGGAGACCAGAGGGATAGATGCCCAAGTGGTGTTTCAGCCGCTCTAGGCTTCTGGCTCTATTTTAAACTCCCATATACAGGCGATATCATCCTTGCTTTTTCGAGGGGGCAGCTTCAAGGGCGTTGCTTTCATGCGGGGATTAAACAGCTTTGCGCTGTATTCGAATCCTTTCAATTCCAATACTTCACACAGTTGTTTCTGGGCGACAGCGTCCTCGATTTTTTCATAGTGTTCCAGTGGCCGGCAGCGCTTGACAGTCATTATGCCGTGATTCTTGTTCTTCAATTCGAACTCTATCTCCATCAGCGTAGCCATAGCAGGCAGGAGCTGCATAACCTTGAGGTAATTTGCGACATCGTTACCGGAGAAATTGAGCTCTTTAGTAAGGGAACGAATCTCCAGTTCAGCAGCGCCTCCCCTTTTGTACCACACCTCTGTCTGCAACTCACCAGCCATCTGGTCGCCGAATTTATCCCTCATAACGCCATACCATAGCTGGTCTATCCCTCCGTAGATCCTGCCTGCAGCCCGAATGAGCCGCACCAAGGCATTCTTGGAGAAGTGCTGAAGTTCCAGATCAGGTTTGAATTCCCCACTATAATCTTCTAGCTCTTCCATCCCAACTCCCACGAAAAAATTTAACATGGTGACCAAATCGTATGGGTAAGCCTTAACCCTAGTGCTCTGCCCTTATCCCAGCCATTATTAGGGCCAGGCCAGCAAAGGCCAGCAGACTACCGACCAAATAGAAAACTAGTTTAGGTGCAAGGTCATCGGATATCAAGCTGCCACCCCTGGCCAGCCCCACCCCAGCGACAGCCAGAGCCAGCCCAGTCAGCCAGAACCTCCTCTTGCTCATCGCATATCGAGCACCACGGCGTTCTCCGCTATTATCTGATGCCCATCGGGATCATAAGCAGTGGCCCCGGTAGCTGTGGTTGCCCGGCATGAAAATGGGGATTCCATAAGGGGCGTCCGCCTTAGGCGAATTGGCGGTCCGCCAGAGGCGGATGGGGGTGCCCTGGAGGGGGGTTGAAAGAACTATAAAAGACTTCGAATCAATATTCAATGATAGCCAGCACATTGCCCGCCTGGACCGTTTGTCCGGGAGCCACTTTAATCTCCTTAACCGTGCCATTTACCGGAGCCACTATGGGGTTTTCCATTTTCATGGACTCCAGGACACACAGGGTGGTCTCTCCCTCCACCGCCTTGCTCCCGACCTTGACGTCCACGCTGAGTATCTTCCCAGGCATGGGTGCCTCAACCCTTTCTAGTGCCATCTTCCTTGATTCTCTCCTCTTACAAAAATATAAATAGGGAAATGCCTTCTTCCGGCATTTCCCTATTAACTAGCAGTAGTAATATTGTCCGCTCCACGCCTTTGTTCTATTATGTAACCCCTCAGCCTCCTATGTAAAGAACAAACAAACCCTATCCGCCCTGAGACCTCAGGCGCTGGGTTGTTGGGCCAGGCTTACTGTACGTGCAACTATTCTCTCCCCCTCGCCACAGTCAAGCAGCACGGTATCACCGGCGGAGAACTCACCGCGCAGCAACATTTCAGAGAGCTGGTCCTCCACCAGGTTCTGGATCACCCTGCGCAGGGGACGAGCACCAAAAGTCTGGTCATAGCCCTTCTCACCCAGCAAGTCCTTGGCGGCATCGGTTACCTGCAGCTTCACACCCTTCTCTTGAAGCTGCTGGCCCACCTTCGCCAGCATAAGGTCAACGATCTGGCGGATGTGCTCCTTGCTCAAAGCGTGGAAGACTACCACCCCATCAATTCGGTTGAGAAATTCGGGGCGGAAGGTCTTCTTAAGCTCACCTAACAGCTTGTCCTTCATTCGCTCATAGGCCAGTTGCTGGACTTTGCCCTCATCAGTATGGCTGACAAAGCCTAGCGTGCTCTCTTTCCTGATCAGTTCAGCACCGATGTTGCTGGTCATCACCACGATGCTATTGCGGAAGTCCACCCGGCGTCCCTTAGCGTCGGTAAGATGACCATCATCAAATATCTGGAGCAAAATGTTGAACACGTCAGGGTGGGCCTTCTCAATCTCATCGAACAGGATAGCGCAATAAGACTTGCGCCTCACCGTCTCGGTGAGCTGCCCTCCCTCATCATAGCCAACATATCCTGGCGGCGCTCCTACCAGACGGGCAACCGTGTGTCTCTCCATAAATTCGGACATATCCAGGCGGATAAGGGCGTCCTCGCTGCCGAACATGAACTCGGCCAGCGCCCTCACCAGCTCCGTCTTGCCCACACCGGTGGGCCCCAGGAAGATGAAGCTGCCTATAGGCCGGCGCGGGTCTTTAAGGCCAGCGCGGGCACGCCTCACTGCCTTGGCCACAATGACGATGGCCTCATCCTGGCCAATGATGCGCCGATGCAGCACTTCTTCCATCTGCAGTAGACGAGTGGACTCGTCTTTGGCGATACGCACCACCGGGATGCCAGTCCACATGCTGATCACCTCAGAGATGTCCTCTTCGGTGACCACTGGCTTCTCCTGGTTCTGCTCCGCCTGCCAGTCCTGCTGCATGCGCTGCGTCTTTTCTAAAAGCTGCAACTCACGGTCGCGCAGCTCAGCGGCATACTCATATTGCTGAGCGGCGATGGCCGTTTCCTTATCCTGTCGCACACTCTCCATAGCCCGTTTGACCTCTTTGATAGTGATAGGAATGGCTCCTCGCTTAATGCGCACACGGGAGGAGGACTCATCCACAACATCAATGGCCTTGTCAGGCAGAAAGCGGTCAGGGATATAGCGGGCAGCCAGCGTGGCAGCGGCTATCAGAGCCTCGTCACTGATAACAAGGCGGTGGTGCTCCTCGTAGCGCGACTTAATGCCACGCAGGATATCCAGAGTGCCTTCTACCGTAGGCTCCTCCACCAGCACAGGCTGGAAGCGGCGCTCCAAAGCAGCGTCACGCTCTACATATTTACGATATTCATCCAGAGTGGTAGCCCCGATGCACTGGAGCTCACCACGGGACAGCGAGGGCTTGAGAATATTGGCTGCATCCACAGCGCCCTCAGCAGCCCCAGCGCCCACGATGGTATGTATCTCGTCAATAAAGAGGACACAATTGCCCGCCCCCTTTATCTCTTCGATGACCTTCTTCAGCCTTTCCTCAAACTCGCCCCGATACTTGGTGCCAGCTACCAGAGAACCCACGTCCAGAGTGACTATGCGCTTGCCCTGAAGGGTCTCTGGGACTTCCCCGGCCACAATGCGGTGTGCCAATCCCTCAACAATAGCCGTCTTGCCCACCCCGGCCTCGCCGATGAGCACCGGGTTATTTTTGGTGCGTCGGCTCAGTATTTGGATCACCCGCTCGATCTCGCGTTGTCGCCCGATTATGGGGTCAAGCTTGCCCGCCCTGGAAGC
>Ga0209777_10008517_pt1 | contig 11211 bp, 17 predicted proteins | sample FrelakmetHBP12HB_FD_187147 | JGI IMG/M metagenome (GOLD analysis project Ga0209777, IMG submission 187147) | Freshwater lake sediment microbial communities from the University of Notre Dame, USA, for methane emissions studies -HBP12 HB (SPAdes)... | ecosystem: Environmental > Aquatic >...
GGCATTGACCGTGCCCTCGGCGATCAGCCCGGACACCACGTAGTCACGGGCCGGGATCGGGTCACTCATGACGCCGCACCGTCAGCGTGACGTTCCACGCCAGCTTGCCGTGCTCACCCGGCGAGTATGCGACGTTGGCCACCTTGACTACCCGCCAGCCATCAGCGCGCGCCTTGATCTTCGCGAGACGCACGGCATCATCGGCGTGCAGCGCCGGTATCCAGAGGGTGATCCGGTCGGGCGGCGAGTAGTCAGTCACGTCACACCCTCCAGCTGGGCGAGGGCAGCGCGCAGGGCGTTCGTATCGCGGTCGCGGTCGAGGCAGTCCCGCGCCGCCTCCGCCACGTTCAGCAGGGCGGGCAGAGCATTGACTATCACGAGCCCGGCGTCGTGCGGATTGCCGCCGATGGCCCGCGTGATGGCAATGGCGACGTTGATCTCGTGGCCCACCATCGGACCGGCCAGCAGCGCCCGGAGGCGTTCGATCTCGCTCATGACGGCACCAGTAACCGCAGCACGAACACCGCGACGAACACGGCGATGACCAGCGCGGCGAGCAGCAGGTCCCGTGCCAGCGGCTCCCGCGGCGGTTCGGCGGGCGGGAGGTAGCGGCGCCGGGCGTGGGGAGTCATGACGCCACCTCCCAGAGCGTGAGCCGCGCCGCGGCGTCCTCCGCCGTCCTCATTCGCAGCCCCGTGCGTCGCAGCTCCTCGCACGCCGACTGGACCTGGCGGATCGTGAGGTCGAGGACGAACGCCATGTCGGCCTGCGTCACCGAGGCATTACCGAGCAACGAGAGGACGCGCTCGGCGTCGCTCATGCCCGTGGCCTCTCCTCGCAGCTCGACTCCGGGCAGACGAGGAACGCGCCGTAAGGCTTGCCGGTCTTCTTGGACACTCCCGCCGGGACCGTCCGCCATGCAAGGTGGTGGACCGGACAGGACGCCGTTGGCCCGGTGAACTGGAACGGCGCAGCGACCGGCGGCAGGGGCACGGTGATGGTGGGCATCGGGATCTTGCCGGGAACCATCGGCGAATAGTCAGGTGCCAGCGTCGGCGTCAGCGGAGCGCTCGGTGACAGGAGATCGGCGGGGGCCTGCGTCGGCCACGGCGGCTCGGTGATGCTCACGAGCGGCGTGAGCGCCGCCGGCATCTGCTCTAGCGCAATCTGTTCCAGCGCCGTAGCGATGCGCTCCAGCGCGGCGTCTGCCCTGTCAGTCATTTGATTGCCCTCCCGAGCGGTTGCCCCATGACGGTGGTGGCCTGTCCTTCGCGCCAGTCGTAGAGCCGGCGCGCGTAGAGGAATGCGTTGAACGTCTCCTGATCCACGGAGTAGGGGACTACCTCGTAGCCTTCCGGGCGCAGGTGCAGCACGCCATAGGCCGTGATCGGCGGGATGCTGTAGCGCTTGCCGTCGCCGGGGCGCCCAATGAAGTCCGCCCAGGCGTAAGCACTCAGTTGGAGCGCCGTCTCCGGGTAGCAGCCCTTGCTCGTTTTCGTGTCCAACATCCAGGTATCGCCGGCCATCTCCACGATGGCGTCGAACGTCCCGCCGTAGAGGTGGGTGAGCGAGACGACCATCTCCTCCGCGGCGAGGTAGTGGGGCTCCCAATCGGCGAGGAAACGCTGGTACGCGGCGAGGAACGGGCGCTCTTCGTCGGTGAGCTCGACGGGCTGCCCCCGCGCCACGGCCTCGGCGAGCGCGTGAACCCGCGTCCCGACGTCGGCGGCCTTGTCGCGCTTCACGCTGGCCGCCTTCGTGAGCAGCGAGATGGCGCCGTCCCGCCCGCCGAGCTCCATCCACGTGGCGAGCTGGTCACGGTTGTCTACGGCGGCCTCGGCGGTGATCCTCTTGGCCCAGCCAATCAGCGGCCCGCTCTTGTCAACGATCCCAATGATCGTCGTGACGCTGGGCAGCGTGCCGGTCGCCGTATGCCCGTCGGACCACACGTAGCCGTGCCGCTCATCGCGGCTCAGGCCGAGGACGGCGCTGCGGTCGGCGATCATCGCGCCCACTCCACGTAGCCGCCGAACGCCGCGTCCCGCTCCCGTACCGACTCCCGCACGGCGTCGAGCACGTCGCGCAGCGACGCGATGGCGACCCGGTGCGCCTTGAAGTTGGCGCTCGCCGTCATGATTTCCTGCGCGCTGCCGCCGCGGTCGAGCACGCGGTCCCACTCGCGCATCCGGGCGCGGTGCTCCCACACGGCGGTGAGGATGGCTCGGCGGACCTCGGCGACTTCGATGGAGGTGGTCATGCTCGCGGTCGCTTACGCGATCCAATAACGAGACCGCTTATCCTCTTGTCCTGTGGGGCGATCTTGTTGTATTGCTCAAGTACCGCTTCGGCGAAGTCACTGGCGCTCATTGAAACGGACTTCCGATCCACGGCGATCCGTTGAGCGTGGCGAACCATCTTGCTCGGACCGTTGAGGTTCATCGCCTTCCGCAGAAAAGTCTCATTCCATTCCGGCCGGTTCTGAGACGAGTTCAAGAAAAGGGCCAGACCGTAGATCGATCCCGCGGATAGGGCTCCATCCTCGCCGAGCCAGACTTCACCGATCCACCGCAACGTATCCTCAATGAGAAGTTGGCCAAGCCTTAGATCCTTGGCGCCTCCGCCCAAGCGGAATACCCTTCTGAGCGAGTCGATCGTGAGAATGCAGCGATCGTCTTCCCGCTTCCTTCGAATCTTGAACCCGGCCCGGAGAACAGCAGCTTCGACGGCTTTTGCTTCCTCGCGATCATTGACGAGTTCAGCCCGGAAGAGTTGCCAAGAGGTCAGCGCACGGCGTTCCTGTTGGTAGTCAACGAATGCGCCAGCTTCGTCCTTCTTGGAAAGTCCCGTGATGACGAGTGCAGCGATATGTGTTACGCCGCTCGTCTTTGCCAGCAACCAACGGTGCTGCCCGTCGATGCAGTACAGACCGCCGCCGCGAGCGCTCAAGATGATGGCGCCGCACTTGTGAGGATTGAACGGAAGGTGATCTTTGATCCAATCTTTGGAATCGTCGCGCTGATAAGCGGGATCGATCCTGATCTCGATTACAGGGACCATGCGGAGTTCGGCTGACCCCACCTTTTCGCCAGCCTCATTCCTGACGATGTATCGACGCCCAACGGGAGTGTTCGCGACAGGCGGCATTGCGAGAGTCATGAGTTTCCCAGCCTTCCAAACTGCTCCAGGCAGACAGCGATCCGCCCGAGCACCATTCCCTCTTCGCGGAGCCGCTTAGCTGTCGTCTGCCTTCTCTTAGGCGGGACAACTGCCGCGATCATCGCGGCGTCGGCGCGGCTCTGCGCCTCAATGGATGTCATTGCGACATCGAAGTCAGTCCATTTCGGTGCGGGATCAGCGGCCTTCTTTGCCTCCTTTTCAGCTTCATGAAGCCAGTTGTGGACGGCGCTTTGTGACGCTCCGACGGCCACAGCGATCTCACGCTGTTTCATCCCAGGATTGGTCACGGCCATCTCTCGCGCGCGGTCTGGCCGGTCGTCGGGCGGCTTATCACGAGTAACATCTGTTACCGTGATATCCCGACTGACCGTCATCGGGGTTACCCCGACCTTCGCGGCTATCTGCCGCTGCGTCATCTCGGGGTTCTCAGCCTTGAGTTGGCGAATGAACTGCTTACGGTCATCAGGGCTTAGGTTTCGTCGGCCAAGGTGGAGCGCGATAACGTGCTCGCGCTTCTGTTCTTCAGTCCATCCATTACGGACGACAGTCGGGTAGGGGATGCCCAGATGGTCGGCAATGTCCTTTCGATGGTGCCCGTCGAGGACGTTGCCCTCTTCGTCCAGTTCGATCGGATCGCGAACGCCGTTGACGGCGATGTCCGCCTTGAGTCGGTCGTATTCGTCATTCGTGAGGTTGGCGAAGAGCTGGTAGTTCGCGCTCATTTCCCGTAGAGCTCCAGCAGCTCGCCGGGCGCCCAGTCGGTGAGGTAGGTGAGCGGCGGGTCGTTCGGCGGCTCCTCGCGCTTCCGCCATTCCACGCCGAGCAGCCGGTCCAGCCATTGCCGGACGTGCGAGTCGCAGCGAGACCAGCCGGGTCCCGGCGTGCGTTCGCAGCCGTCTACTGCGCATTGACGTGCCATGTTCTCCCTCTGCGGCGATGCCCCGGCGCGCGGGTTCAGTGCAGCCGCCACTCCAGCAGGACGACGGCTCCCAAGCCGGCGAAGAAGAGGACGCCGAGGACTGCGGCGGCGATCAGGACAGTCATCTCTCTACTCCTGTGAAAGCGCGGCGTCGGCGTTGACGAGCCGGAGCGAGTAGAAAACGCGGAGTTGGTGCGCCTGCTCCCGGGTCGGCGTGACGCCGCGCTCGATCAGACTCAGATGTCCGCGCTTCGTCCAGCCCAGGCGCCGTTCGACTTCGCGCTGTGAGAGGCCCGTCGTCAGCCGAAGGGCGAGCCAAGGGCCGATGTGCGGCTGGTCCAGTTCCGTATCCATGCCAGCTATGCTATCACGCGCGTAGCGGATGTCAAGCAGCAATCGGCAGGCCGTTCGGCCCTATCGCGGGGGCCGCGTGGCACGACTAACTCCGGAGGTACGCCTCAACTTCGATGAAGCCGCCGTAGTTGGTTGCGCCGGAATCGCTGACGATCCGCAGGGACGTGATTCCGGTCAGCGTTGGGAAGTCCACGAGGCGCCACGCCGTGCCCGAGCCGCCGAGAGAGACCGCGAGCGGCACGTAGGTCGTGGTCGCGCCATCCGAGAGTTCCAAGTGCGTCCATCCGAAGGTATCGCCGGCGCGCTCCTTGATGAGAACGCGGTTGAGCGTCTGCCCGACGGACCACGCTACCTGCCAGTAGAGAGGGGCGTCAGTCGCACCGGTCAAGGCGGCCCAGTCACTCCCGGTGCCGTCCGCCGCATTGCTCGCCGGGTGGCCACCGTAGCTGCTGCTCGCGGTGTAGGTCGGCGTCCCGGAGGTCGGCGTCTGCACGAGATCACCGCCTTGGTTGAGATCATCGAGGACATCGAACCTGTCCAGACTGACGCGATCTCCAACGTCAGCTCCGTAGAGCCGCCCAAAGCCGATCTTGGCGGGAGTGAAGGCCGCAGGCACGTAATGCGTCTCACCGGCCCAGGTGAAGCCATTCAGGCTGAACCGAGCGAAGTAGACGTCACCCGCCAGGGCCGTCTTGACCTTGAGGATGGAGATCCACTGCTTGATTCCGCGGTGATACTCGGTGTGAGTGTTCCCGATTGCGAGGCCGGCCCCGTCTGAGTCATAGGCATACGCAACGGCCTTGTTCAGGGCGAACTGGTACGTCGCAGTGCGCAGAATGGCCATCATGCCAGTCCCGGTACTCGACACGATGGCCGGACCAACCATGATGTCAGCGGTGCTCATGAACGCGAACGAGGCCCGCAGTTCGAAAGTGTCGGTCGTCGGCCCGGCCCGGTAGACGGAGTAGGCGCCCGTGTGATTGCCTACGAACTCCAGCCACGAGCCCGAGACGCCGGTGCGAATCTGCGCGGCGACAAGAGCGCCGGTCGGGGTCCATGCGCCGCCCAGCGCTGCGGCCGCGAAGTCGTCCCCGTAGGTCGCATGGAGCGTGTTACCCGAGTCGAAGTAGGGCCGCGGATCGCCCCCGCCGGGTATCGTGATCGTCTTCGTCGCGCCTGTTCCGCTCGCGGTCACTCCCGCGCCCACAAAGTCGAGTGTGTCAGCGGCCGTGGCGAGCGGTGAGCCACCATTCTCAACGGTGAACCCGGTGGCCGTTCCGGCTGGCGTGCTGAAGTGCCCCGTGCCGTCGAGGTATTCGGTGGCGATAGCCGGCAACGCATCGACCAGCGTTCCTTGGATGCCAGTTACCGTCGGGCTTGGATAGCTCCCAGAGAGATCGCCGCCGGCGGCGCCGATCGGAGTCCCGCTGCCGCCAGTGCTGCCGCTGTTTCCGGTGTCAACGGAGACGCCACCGCCTTGTGAGAGCGTGGTATCACCGAGTTTGCGATGGTACTTGGCATCGAACTGTGCGATCTTCATGGGGCCGGCATCGTTCCCCAGATCAGGAAACTGTTGATGTCAATGCCGGGGTAGTACCAGAGCCCACTGCCCGACACGGGCATACGATAGACGAGCGCCCAGTAGCGACGTGTGAGGTTGGGCAGCGAGATCGGCCAGGAATAGGGGAGCGAGCCCCCCGCGGTCCGGAGTTCAGCGTTTGAAACGCTCTCCACCCAAGTCATCCCATTATTGGATGTTTCGACCGTCATCCCGGGCGGTGGCGAGGGAATGCCACCCATGATGTCGATTAGGAGAGCGCAGATGCTCGGGCTGCCCGCCGCGAGCAGATCCCACGTCCAGCGTGCTTCGAGCCAGCCGCGTGTCGGGTGATCGATAGCCCCCATGACACCCGCGGTGATGCCCCACCCGCCGTCGTTCGGCGTCCCGTAAAGACCGCTCGGCATCGGGGAGAGTTCGGTATCGACGAACGTCGAGGTCGCTGCGTAGACCGGGCTTGCGGGGGTGTAGCCGCCGTAGAAGTAGGAACCGCCCAGCACGTCGAGCGACGAATGCCCGGGGAAGTTAGGTGCGACATAGGAACAGGCGAGCGCCTGCATGGGTGAGAGTTCTAGTCGCACGTTGTAGAGTGCATTCGTCATCTCGTTTGCCATAACGTTGCGATTGAGCACGCGGCACGGCTGGAAGTCCGATCCCCATGTAGCGCTCAATCCGTTTGGCAGGTGGCTGAACTTCGCTTGGACGACCTGGCCCGCCTTGATCCCCGTGACCACCGACGCCGACAGTTTCAGGGTGCAGGTGATCCGGTCGTCCTCGGTATCGGTCGTGAGCAGGTAACGCGCCGCCCTGACGTTCGCCGTTGCCAGCGTCTTGACGTTGGCCGAAGGTGCCGAAGAGTCACGCCAGCCATAGTCATATTCCGTCTGGATGCGCGTCTGGTAGGCCGGCGAGCCCGCGCCGTTGAATGGCAGATAGACCGCCGCTGAGATGCGCGATGGATCGCGGACCAATTCAGCGTCCGGTTCCGGCGCGAAAGTCGTGACGCCATCCACGTCGGCGAGCACATTGGATATCCGAAGTGTCGCCGCGTCGGTCAGGTCATCCTCATCGACGTAATGAAGGCTGAACTCATTGGCCGTCTCGTCAAAGCGGATGAAGAAGTTCCGCCCCGACTGCTGCGCGCAGTCGTTGAGCACGTCGGCGGCGTGCTGGCCGGTATAGTCGCAGGCATCCATATCCACACCAGCCCCGGTCGAGATGAAGCCCGTGTCGTGAACACTCGTCAGGAAGGGCACGGTGAGCAGCGCGGCGACCCGCACGAGATCCGTTTCGGCTGGACGGATGAAGCTATTGCTCGCGTTGTACTGGGTCGCGTTACTCCCGTTGACCGGCGCGAATACCCGGAAGGAGAGCATGACATTGGCGTCGGCGAGCGAGGCGTCGAGCTTACGCGCCACTCCGATGATCAGCGAGTCGGTGCCGCGCTGGTAGCGGCGATCGTAGATCCACCCGGTGAAAAGCCGCTGGTCACCCGCCGGGCAGGCCGTCTCGTCGATCCAGATGCGTTTCAGCCCGCGGATACCATCCGAATAGTGCGAGGTACCGAGCGTGCCGAGCGGATCATCGAAGAGCAGGCTGGACTGGCCGACGGAGCCGAGCTCCGCCTCGTCGATGATCCCGGCGATGGTGCTGAGCCGGATCGCGCCGGAGAGGTCTTCGGTCCACGGACCGGAAGATGCATCCGCCGGCATGTAGTACGTAACGACGAGGCCCACTACTGCGCGCCCTGGTGGACCGGCGTCGGGCCGATGCGGTTGGAGATGCCGCTCGCCGTCTCGTTCTGGCGATTGCTCACCTGGACGCGAACGGTGAGATGCGTCGCCGGCGCCTGAAGAGGCCGCGGATTCCGCAAGACGGTTACGAGTTCGTTCCCAGCCTCGCCGGCATATCCGAGATTGGTCAATCCACGAGTCATGCCAAGAATGCCGCCAGCATTACCCGCGCCGCTGTGCTCGCCGGTCGGCGTGCCGGCGGCTTTGGGCTTGACGGCTGGAGTCGGCTCGCTGCCCGCGCCCCCGTGCTCCCCGGTCGCGGTAACGGCGCCGAGCACCCGGACGGTGAACTGCTTGACGACGATGGCGGCGGTGGTTCTGTCCACCGCGGTCTTCAGCGCGGCGATCGCGGCCGTGATCTTCGCCGCCGTCGCAGTGTCCCCACGCGAGGTCGTGAGCGCCTGGAGCCTCTGGAGGTCCGCGATCTTGCTTGCGGTCGTGTGGCCGTCCGACTCGATCTTCTTCGCCTGGGTAAGCAGGTCGTTGGTGAACGTGCGATCGACCGCCGATTGCGTCGGTGCCTTGCCGCCGTGGGCCGCCTCTGAGCGCGCGGTGATCCCGGCGATCTTGCCCGCCGCGCTGCCCCATTCCTTGTACAGGATGCTGTTCGTCAGGCCGATCAGACCCGCGATGTTGCCGAGGTCCTGCCGCTCTCCCTCTCGGTAATTCTTGTACGCGGCGATCGTGTCATTGCCCTGCTTGACGATGGCATCGCCGAGCGCGCTGTGCTCGCCGATTAGGGTTGGCACCGTCGGCGGCTTCCATTCATCGATGGCCTTATTGAGCGCCGCCAGCGTATCGCCGAGCCCGCCCTCGGCCGCCGGAGCAATCGGGTTCCAAGGTTGGCTGATGAGTTCCTGACCTGCCTTGAGAACAGCCTCACGGGCGGCCTTGAGTTGATCGAGGGTGGCCGTCTTCACAAACTCGCCCGTCTGCACAGCGATCGCGTCTGCGTGCGAACTAGCCTGCATGTATTGGTCGATTGCGACCGCGCCAATACCGGCGCCCGCTGCGACCGTCGCTCCTGCGGCTACTACGCCAGCGACCCCGGTCCACTTGGCCCCGGTCGCGACCGGGCTCTCGCCGCCGCCTGGCAGCCCAGCGCCGGCCACGTTGACGACGCCGGCCTGCACGGACATCGAGGCGGTAGTGGCGTTCCTGAAGAGCCCTTCGATCGCCCCCTTGAGCGCCCCGCCTGCCAGCCCTGCCACGTCGATGCCAAACGTCCACTTGATCGCCTTGTTCGCAAGGAAGCCGCCGATCAGGAGTTCCTTGATCGGTCCGGGGAGCGAGTTCCACACGCCGCCGATAGCCGAGATTGCCGGGATCACGACATGTGTGAACGCCCCGCCGATCTGCTCGGCGAGGTTCATTAGACTGCGGAATCCACCCTCGATACCTGAACGATTGTTGACGATGAAGTCCCTGAACGCGAACAGGCCGGTCGTGAGGTCGGGCAGCGCCACGAGAGCCAGTTGCATCTCTAGGCCGCCGATTGCTTCGCGAGCCTGCCGCTGGATATCAATGAACTTCTGGACGTTCTGTATGTCTTCAGCGCTCTTCAGCGTGACGCCGAGCTTGTCGGCCTCCGCCGCCGCCTCCGCAATACCCTTCGATCCGAGTTTGAGGATCGGGATCAACGCGACGTAGCCGCGCCCGAAGAGTTGCGCCGCGACGGCCGCCTTGTCTGCGGCGGAGGCGTTGCTCACATAGAAGTCGGCGACTTGGCCGAGCTCGGTCGCGAAGTCAACGACCTTGCCCTTGGAGTCCACGAGCTGGAGACCGTATTGGAGATCGAGCGCGGTGAGCTTGGAGACGGCAGCGCCACTCGCAGCGAGTGCGTCGGCGGCTTTCTGTTCGGCGATAGCTTTGTTGACCGCCGCGACGCTGCCGCCCTGCGCTGCGATGTTGAGTTTCGTGTTCTCTAGGCTCATGAGCGCGGCGCTCTTGGCGACCTTGCCCTGCGCCACGTCGAGCTTGCCGAGTGTCTTCTCAGCGAAGGCGGCGACGGTCGTGGCCTTTGAGGTATCTACGCCGAACTTCTCGAAGACGGCGACGAGTTGGCTGGCGGAATGGACCGAGAGGCCCGTCACGCCGGTCAGTTTCTCGACGGCGAGCCCCATATCTTCGACCTTCTTGACGCCCTGCTCAAGGGCGCCGAAGACGCCGAAGGCCACTGCCCCACCGGCGAGCAGGCCGAGACCACCGACCAGTCCGGAGAGTTGCGACTTGGCATGGCCGAGTGCGGTGCTCACGCCCGCGGTAGCTTTCTGCAGCCGCGTCATGCCTCCGACCGACGCCGCGCTCGCCGATGCCTCAAGCCCGCCGAGCTTCGCCTGGGCAGCGGTCAGGCCGCCCGAGAGCTGATCCTTCAGCTTCAGGATAACGGCGAGTTCGGCGGTTTCGGCAAGCATGTCAGTCGCTAGCCCCTTCTGCCGCTCGGGCGGCTAGGGCGTCCTCTTCGGCGCGCGCTTGGCGGCCGACCGCGCGCATCGGTCCACCGACACGTTCCTCGGCCTCGTATTGCAGCGACAGGCGCGCCTCCCAGAATGTCATCGGCCCCGGCCCGCGGACCGCTTCCCAGCCGAACCGTGCCGCGAGGATGGCTTGGAGGGCGTCGGGAGCGTGGCCCCAGACTCCGTCGGCAGAGATGTCGATGCGTCCTTCGGCCCAGGCAGCGAGGACTTCGCTATCTTCGGCAGGAAAGGGCGGAAGAGGTCCGCCGCATAGAGTTCATTGCACTTCTCTGCCACGTCGTGAGCGGTAACCCAGTCGAGTCGGGCGTCGATATTGGCGTTCGTGATCGGCAGCGGCTTGCCATCGGCGTCCACCATTGACCACGCGATGATGCCTTGCCGGAGGAAGGCCGCCGCAATGGCGGCCTCTACCTCGGCATTGGTGCTTTCAGCACCGCGGATCGCCGCCATGACGCCCGCGCCTGCCGTGAGAGACAGGTGCGGCGCAAGGCGTACCCAGTTGCCGTCAGGAAGCGTGACCGTGACGAGATCGGCCATCAGAGCGCCGCGAGTGTATTCACCACGGCGGCGCTGAATGGATAGGTGAGCGTCTGGTCAAGCCAACCCTGGCAGACGAGCTGCGCCGTGGTATTCGCCGTGCCGTAAGTGCCCTCCGTCCGGGTGAACCAGTAGCCGGAGAAGAGGATGTGCTGGCTGTAGTTCGTGCCGACCTGCGCCGCCTGCACGCTGTCCGTGCGGATCGAAGCGAACCGCTCGACCGGGTTAGCGTTGAGCCACTTGGCGACCTCAGCGAGTGCCGCGGTGCTCTTGGCGAAGTTGTACGTGACTTGGAAGGTGCGGAGCCCGCGGCCGTAGCCCGCCGCCTGGAAGCGCGAGTTAGAGCCGTTCTGGAACCGCTTCACATCGAGGTTGTTGTTCACGACAAGCGTCACG
>Ga0209777_10008518_pt1 | contig 11210 bp, 11 predicted proteins | sample FrelakmetHBP12HB_FD_187147 | JGI IMG/M metagenome (GOLD analysis project Ga0209777, IMG submission 187147) | Freshwater lake sediment microbial communities from the University of Notre Dame, USA, for methane emissions studies -HBP12 HB (SPAdes)... | ecosystem: Environmental > Aquatic >...
GTAAGCCCGCAAAATGCGGCACCGCAGATCATCTGAATAAGCTCTCGCCATCGTCGCGCTGTCGGGAGAATCGCCACCCGCAACATAGCACCCATTCAGCTTCTACACTATTAACTAAGTTGGTCTAGCCCCTACCGCCTCCCCGCGCGCTTCTGCGCCGCCACCAGGCCGCGCGGGGTGGGCAGGAAGATGGCAGAGATCAGCCCTTCTTGTTCGAGCTTGAACGCAGCGGCGCGGACTTTCTCCAGGTGCGAGCTGGCGTCGTGCATCAGGATGAGGCCCTGCGGATTGATCTGCGGCAGGTAGCGGCGCACCTCGGCTTCGCGGATGTCCAGATCGCTGTCGCTGAAGAGCAGGTCAATCTCGCCCTCCACCTGCATCTCCAGGCTGGACTCGTTGCGCAGGTCAATCCACTCGCGGACGTCGCTGGCGGCGATCTTTTCCCGCGCCTGTTCGAAGACGGCCTTGTCATACTCGCAACTGATGATGCGCCCGAAGCCGTTCTCGCGCAGGCCGCGCGCCATCCAGAGGGTGCTCACGCCGAGGAAGCTGCCGGTCTCGACGATGAGCCGCGGCTTCGCGGTCGTCACCAGGGTTTTGAGGAACTCGAGCACTTCGAACTCGGCGGTCATGGAGTCAACCATGCTCCAGCGCTCGGGGTGCGGACACTCGTGCGTGGCGCGGTGATACTCCGGCTGCAGCGCCTCGCCACGCTCCAGCACCTGGCGCATGATCTTGTGTTCCTGCTTCTCTTTCTTTCCGAACAGTCGCATGAATTCTCTGACTTTATCGGAATTGCCGGGCGGGGTCTAGGGCGCGTGCGTGAGAACCAAGTATCGTCCCTACGGGACTCGGGTCTTAATCCGCCTACTACCCCGGACTCACGTCCGGGGCTACCCTATTTCGTCCCGCAGGGCGGGACTGGTATCGCGCCAATCCACTCCGCCCGCTCATCCCAAAACAAGTTCTCAAGCAGACTCCAGCGCTCGTCCGGCGCGGCGATAATGCCTTTACACGACCTGCGGCATCTCTTAATATGTGCGGTTCTCTGTACAATCGGCGGGGAGTCGAGCGGCGCCTGAAGCTGGCACCGAGGGGTGGGGCATGGCGAAATCTGAGAAACTTGCGGTGCCCAAGCCGGGCACGAATGCCACGGCCGACGTGCACAACAACCGCACACCCAGCGCCAGCGAGCGCCAGTGGGCGGAGAAGACCCTTGCCCGTGCGCTCGAGGCGCAGCCGGAGCGGCCGATCGGCGCAGCCACCGGCACCAACCTCGACGCCGACGGCAATGCCCGCTTCAGCACCGTCAGCAACCGTCCCATTCGCCGGCTCTATACCCCGGCCGACCTCCCTGCCGACTGGAGTTACGAGCAGTATCTCGGCTATCCCGGCGAAGCGCCCTACACGCGCGGCATCCACGCCACCGGCTACCGCGGCAAGCTGTGGACGATGCGCCAGTTCTCCGGCTTCGCCTCACCCGAGGAGACCAACGAGCGCTACAAGTTCCTGCTGGCGCACGGCGGCGGCGGACTCAGCGTGGCCTTCGACCTGCCCACGCTGATGGGCTACGACAGCGACCACCCGTTCAGCGAGGGCGAGGTCGGCAAGTGCGGCGTCGCCATTGATTCGCTCGAGGACATGGAGATCCTCTTCGGCGGCATTGACCTGGAGAAGACGACGGTCTCCATGACCATCAACTCGCCGGCGTCCATCCTGTGGGCCATGTACCTGGTGGTGGCGGAGAAGCAGGGCGCGGACTGGCGCAAGATCAGCGGCACCATCCAGAATGACATCCTGAAGGAATACATCGCGCAGAAGGAGTACATCTACCCGCCGGCGCCGAGCATGCGCCTGGTGGTGGATACCTTCGAGTTCGGCGCGCTCTTCACCCCTCGCTACAACACCATCTCCATCAGCGGCTACCACATCCGCGAGGCGGGCTCCACCGCGCTGCAGGAGCTGGCGTTCACCGTCTACGACGGCGTGGAGTACGTGGAGTGGGCGCAGCGCCGCGAGCTTGATGTGGACGAATTCGGCCAGCGCCTCAGCTTCTTTTTCAACGCGCACAACGACTTCTTCGAGGAGATCGCCAAGTACCGGGCGGCGCGCAAGATCTGGTACCGGCTGATGAAGGACCGCTTCGGTGCCAAGAATGAGCGCACCCGGCTTATGCGCTTCCACACCCAGACCGCGGGAGTCTCGCTGACGGCCCAGCAGCCGCACAACAACATTGCGCGGGTGGCGCTGCAGGCCCTGGCTGCCGTGCTGGGCGGAACGCAGTCGCTCCACACCGATGGCTTCGACGAAGCGCTGGCGCTGCCCACGGAAGAAGCGGCGCGCATTGCGCTGCGCACGCAGCAGATCATCGCCTACGAGAGTGGCGCGGCCAATACCATTGACCCGCTCGGCGGCTCGTATTTCGTGGAGCGGCTCACGCTCGACATGGAGCAGGGCGCCTTCGACTACTTCGACAAACTCGACGCCATGGGCGGCATGGTGAAGGCCATCGAGAAGGGCTACCCGCAGAAGGAGGTCGCCGAGGCCAGCTACCAGTTCCAGCGCGCCGCCGAGGCCCGCGAGAAGGTCATCGTCGGCGCCAACGAGTTCACCATCGAGGAGCAGTCACCGGTGATCCTCTACATTGGCGAGGAGGTCGCCGCGCATCAGACGGCCAAGCTGCGCGTGCTGCGCCAGCGCCGCGACAATGACGAAGTCCGCCGCCGGCTGGACGCGCTGAAGAAGGCCGCCGCCGTGCAGCCAGAGGCCGGACGCGATGGCAAGATCTCTCCGGTGAACACCATGCCGTTCATTATGGACGCGGTGCGCGCCTACGCGACGGTCGGCGAGATTTGCGAGGCGCTGCGCCAGGTGTATGGGACGTATGAGGAATCGGCGTTCGCGTGAAGGGCACCGTCTGGTATGGCGTCATTCTGAGGCGGAGCGAAGCGGAGCCGAAGAATCTGCTTTTTGATACGAAAAGCAGATCCTTCACTTCGCGGCCAAGAACGGCCGCTCGTTCAGGATGACAACTCAAGCAAGTCAGGCAACAAGTCCAGGGAAACCGCGCTAGAATAGCCGCAGACATGGCAACCGAAAAGAAGATTCGAGTACTCGTCGCCAAGCCCGGCCTTGACGGCCACGACCGCGGCGCCAAGGTCATCGCCCGCGCCCTGCGCGACGCCGGCATGGAGGTCATCTACACCGGCCTGCGCCAGACGCCCGAGATGGTCGTCCACGCCGCACTGCAGGAGGACGTGGACGTCATCGGCCTCTCCATCCTGAGTGGCGCGCACAACGCGATTGTGCCGCGCGTGGCGGAACTGCTGCGTGAGAACCAGATGGACGACGTGCTGCTGCTCGTCGGCGGCATCATCCCCGACCAGGACATCCCCGGACTGAAGAAGCAGGGCGTCACCGCGGTCTTTCAGCCGGGCACTCCGATGGACGACATCGTGAAGTTCATCCGCGAGAACGTGAAACCACGCGGCGTCACGGCCTAACGGCCTCATCTTCTTCACGATGCCCAATGTACTTTGAATTGACTTCGGCGTCTGCGGCTGACGTCCTTCGCCTTTGCGGTGGCGAAGCAGCGAACATCCTCGCGCGCGCCCGGGTGCTGGCGCTGACCGAATGCGTGGAGCGGTTAGCCGCCCAGCCTGCCCCGCGGCCGCTCATCATCACCGGCAACGAGCATTTCTTTTCCGCCGGTGCCGACCTGAACGAGATTGCCGCGCTCAGCGGCGCGGAGGCGTACGAGTTCGGCAGGATGGGCCAGCGGTTGATGGACGCCATCGCCGGCTTCCCTGCCCCGGTGTGGGCGGCGGTGCGCGGCTGGTGCATGGGCGGAGGCTTCGACCTGGCGCTGGCCTGCCATGCGCGCGTGGCCGCACCCAACGCTGTCTTCGGACATCGCGGCACTGCCCTGGGGCTCATCACCGGCTGGGGAGGTACGCAGCGCCTGCCGAGGATCATCGGGAAGGCGCGTGCGCTCGAGATGTTCCTGGCCGCAGAGAAGGTCCACGCGCAGCGAGCGCTGGAGATCGGGCTGGTGAACGCCCTCGCCGACGACCCGCTGGCGTATTGCCTGAAGCAGCTTGCCGGGGCGTAGATGCACTGCTAGGCTCTAGGGTTAAGTCGAAATCCTTGCGCGATTCAGTGCAGGCCGCCGCAGAGGTATCCATGGCAGAGACCAAGAAACCTACCCCCCCAGCCGCCAACGTCATCCCCAGCACCATCAACAAGTCCGGTTCGCGCTGGGAGAAGAACCTGCGCGAGCTGGCGCGGGGCGTGGCGGAGATGCGCACCGAAGAGCAGCAGATCTCCGAGGGCGGCGGCGCCAAGGCCATCGAGGCGCAGCACAACAAGAAGCGCCTGACCGCGCGGGAACGCATCGCTCTGCTGGTGGATGCCTCCGAGGAGTTCTTCGAGATCGGCATCCACGCTGCATTCGGCATGTACGAAGAGTGGGGCGGGGCTCCGTCGGCGGGAACGGTCACAGGCGTGGGCCGCGTGCAGGGCCGGCTGTTCATGATCATCGCCAACGATGCCACGGTGAAGGCCGGGGCATTCTTCCCCATGACCGCCAAGAAGGTATTGCGCGCGCAGCACATCGCCATGGAGAGCCGCCTGCCGACCATCTACCTGGTGGATTCGGCCGGCATCTTCCTGCCGCTGCAGGAGGACGTCTTCCCCGACCAGGACGACTTCGGGCGCATCTTCCGCAACAACGCGGTGATGAGCGCCATGGGCATTCCGCAGATCACCGCCATCATGGGCATGTGCGTGGCCGGCGGCGCCTACCTCCCGGTGATGACCGACCACACGCTGATGACAGACGGCAGCGGGCTGTTCCTCGCCGGGCCGGCGCTGGTGCAGGCCGCCATTGGACAGAAGGTGAGCGCGGAGGAGCTGGGCGGCGCGAAGATGCACGCAGAGATCAGCGGCACGGTGGACTTCCGCGAACCCACCGACGAGTCATGCATCCAGCGCATCCGCAGCATTGTGGATAAGATGGGGCACCGCACGCCCGCGCCCTTCGACCGCTCGGAGAAGGTGGAACCGCCGCTCTACCCCGCCGAAGAGCTCTATGGCATCTTCGAGAGCGACCCCGCCAAGCCCTATGACATGAAGCAGGTCATCGCGCGCATCGTGGACGGCAGCCGCTTCGACGAGTACAAGCCCGAGTACGGTCAGACCCTGCTCTGCGGCTACGCCCGCATCGGCGGCTACGCCGTGGGCATCGTCGCCAACCAGAAGATGCACGTGAAGCAGGTGGACCACGCCGGCAACACGCGCATCGAGTTCGGCGGCGTCATCTACACGGAGAGCGCGGAGAAGGCCTCGCGCTTCATCATGGACTGCAACCAGAACCTCGTCCCACTGGTCTTTCTCCACGACGTCAACGGCTTCATGGTCGGTCGCGACGCCGAGTGGAGCGGTATCATCCGCGCCGGGGCTAAGATGGTGAGCGTGGTGGCGAACTCGGTGGTGCCGAAGATCACGGTCATCATCGGCGGCAGCTTCGGCGCCGGACACTACGCCATGTGCGGCAAAGCGTACGATCCGCGATTCATCTACGCCTGGCCCACCGCACGCTACTCCGTGATGAGCGGCGACTCCGCCGCCGGAACGCTCGTTGAGATCAAGCTGAAGCAACTGGAGCGCGCGGGCAAGCGCCTGAGCGAGGCGGAGAAGAAAGAGCTTTACGACAGCGTGACCAAGACCTACGCCGCGCAGCTCGATCCCCGCTACGGCGCCGCGCGCCTCTGGGTGGACAAGATCATTGACCCGATGGAGACGCGCGAAGCCATCACGTGGGCGCTGCGCGTAGCCCGCCACAACCCCGATGTGGCGAAGTTCAACCCCGGGATCATGCAGACGTAGGTCATCGCCGATTGAAGATTGCCGATTGACGATTGAACTCCGCGGCGATGACGTGCTCGAATGAGTGCCGCCCTGGCGGGCTCGCCCGCATGTGTACCCAGTACCCAGCGCTCCCGCGCTGGGCTAATCATGTTTCGCCCCTGCGGGGCTGGCGCGGATCATCCCGTTCGGATGGACAGCGGGGTGTAAACTTTTTCGTCATGACCGAGGTCAAGCTCATCGAGTGTCCCCGGGACGCCTGGCAGGGGCTGCGCGGGCAGATTCCCACCGAGGAGAAGGCCGCCTACCTGCGCGAGCTTCTCGCCGCCGGCTTCCGTCACCTTGATGCGGTCAGCTTCGTCTCGCCCAAGGCCGTGCCGCAGATGGCCGACTCCGAGGACGTGCTGCGGCGACTCGACCTGCCCGAGGACGCGGAAATCATCGGCATCGTCGTCAACGAGAAGGGCGCCGACCGTGCCGTCGCCACCGGCAAGGTGACGACCCTCGGCTTTCCTTACTCCATATCGGAGACCTTTCTGCGGCGCAACCAGAAGCAGTTGCCGGAGGAGAACTCCGACATGCTGGAGGAGATCGCCAAGCGTGCCGAGGACGGCAAGCTCGCCCTCACCGTCTATATCTCCATGGCCTTCGGTAACCCCTACAACGATCCCTGGGACGTGGACGAGGTGATGCTGGCAATTGAGAATGTTGCGGACATGGGCGCGAGCAGCATCTCGCTGGCGGACACCGTGGGCATGGCCGGTTCCGAAGAGATCGCGCGGCTGTGCAGCGCCGCCGTGCAGCGCTTTCCGGAGCTTGATCTCGGCGTGCATCTGCACGCGCGGCATGGCGAAGGCGCAGCCAGGATTCTCGCCGCTTACGATGCAGGCATTGCGCGCTTTGATTCCGCTCTCGGCGGGCTCGGCGGCTGCCCCTTCGCGCAGGATGACATGGTGGGAAACATCGCCACCGAAGAGGTTGCGGCGGCGCTGGAAAGCCGCGGCGCCGGCCTTCCTGTCCGCAAACCGCTGGACACGCTGGTCACACTCAGCCGCGACCTCGCCGCCCAATACTCCATGCGCTGATTCTGTGAGGACGTTATGACGACACAGCTAAGCACCTCCAGTCGAGTGAAGTTCTTTCCTGCCGGCCGCTATCGCTGGTTGCGGCGCATCGTGATCCTGGTCCTTCTGCTGGCGTTCTGCGGGTTCGGCTTCCGGCCGGAGCTGGACACGCTCTGCTGGCATGCGCGCAACGGCCACACCGTGGACTTCGCCGGCCTCCGGCTGCGCGTTCCCTTCTGGAGCTATGCCATCAGCACACCGCGCAGCTGCACCATCATTCAGCCCGCGGGCGCCGTGCGCGGGCTCCTGGGTGCGCACTATCGCCACAGCAGCTTCCGCATCCAGGCGACCACGACTCCTGACGCGTTGCAGAAGCTGCTGGAGATGCGTGTCGCTCGCGGGGAGCTGCGACGTGCCGGCGAGAAGCGGATGGCGCTGGCGGGTGCGATGATGGTCTGCTCACAGTACGAAACCCGGGACGGCGGCTTGACCGTGGAGTGCCTGCGCACCTCGGATGGCCCTGCGCCCTACTACACCGGACCGGTGGGCTCGGAGCAGATGTTCTACGACCTGCTCGCTTCCGCCACGTCAGTGGCCGCGCCCAGCTCGGCAGACGCACCATGAGGAACGCCGTGCAGCGGATTGCCTCCGGCGGCGAGGCCGGATAGACTTGCCCGCAAACCTTCGCGGGGAGCCCGATGTCCTATCAGACACTCATTCTTGAAATCACGCCGGACTGGAAGGCGGTTCTCACCCTCAACCGTCCGGAGAAGCGCAACGCAATCAACCATGAGCTGATCGCCGAGCTGCTGGCGGCGCTCAACGAAGTGCAGCGCTCGACGGCGCTGGTGCTCATCCTCGCCGGCGCGGGAAAGTCTTTCTGCTCCGGCATGGACCTTGAGGTGCTGAAGTCACTCGCCGGGCAGACAGCGGAGCAGAGCCGCGCGGACTCTGAGCGCATGGCGCAGTTCTTCCGCGCGGTCTATGAGTTTCCCCTGCCGACCATCGCCGCCGTGAATGGTCCGGCCATCGCCGGCGGCTGTGGGCTGGCTACGCTGTGCGACATCACCATCGCCGGCAGCGACGCCAAGTTCGGCTACACCGAGGTGCGCATCGGATTCCTGCCGGCAATCGTTTCCGCGTTTCTGGTGCGCCAGGTGGTCGAGAAGCACGCGCGCGAGCTGCTGCTGACGGGGAAGGTCATCAGCGCGGAAGAAGCGCGCCGCATTGGGCTGGTGAACATGGTGTGTGCGCCTGATCAGGTGATGGCGCAGGCGCACTCCGTGGCCGCGCAGCTTCTGGAGAACTCGCCCGCCTCGCTGCGCGCGACGAAGGAGCTGCTCAAGGGCTTCAACCGTGCCGCGCTCGATGCCGACATCAAGGTAGCCGTTGAGGCCAACGCCGCCAGCCGCGCCACCGACGACTTCCGCGAAGGCATCAGCGCCTTCCTGGAGAAGCGCGCACCCAAGTGGAGTGGGAAGTAAGTCGGCAATATAGAATAGCCGCATGGAAGCTGCAACCCCGCAACCCGTCCCCCACGTGGCCGAGGCGCGCCTGAGGGTGCGCTACGCCGAGACCGACCAGATGCACGTCGTCTATCACTCCAACTACGTCATTTGGTTCGAGGTGGGCCGCGTGGAGTTGATGCGCTCGCTGGGCTACACCTACCGCGAGCTGGAGCAGGACGGCTACCACCTGCCGGTCGCCGAGGTCCGCTGCCGCTTCAAGAAGCCCGCGCTCTATGACGACCTCATCATCGTCCGCGCGCGCATGACGCAACTGCGCTCCACCCTCATCCGCTTCGGCTACGAGGTGCTGCGCGAATCCGACGGCGAGCTGCTGGCCGAGGGCGAGACCGTCCACCTGGTGGCGGGCCCGGAGTTCAAACTCGCCCCGCTGCCGCCGAAGTACCTGGTACCCTTCCGCAAGGCCGCAGGGCTGTAAGAAACTCTCATGCCCGCAACCCACCTTGCGCTACTGCGCGGCATCAATGTCGGCGGCAAGAACAAGCTTCCGATGAAAGGCCTGGCTGAGATCTTCGCCAAGGCCGGCTGCGCAGATGTTCGCACCTACATCCAGAGCGGCAACGTCATCTTCACCTGCGCCGAAGCTGACGCGGAGAAACTTCCCTTCGTAGTCAGCGCAGCCATCGCCAGGCGCTTCGGGCTCAAGGTCCCAGTGGTGATGCGCACCGCGGCAGAGTTGGGCAAGATCCTGCACGGCAACCCGTTCCTTGCCGCGGGCACACCTGAGGGTGAGCTGCACGTCATGTTCCTGGCCGCCGCTCCGTCGAAAGACGACGCCGCTAAACTCAATCCCCGCCGGACCAGTTCGAGCTGCGCGGGCGCGAAGTCTATCTGCGGCTGCCCAACGGGGGCGCAAAGAGCAAGCTCACCAACGCTTACTTCGACTCCAAGCTGGGAACGGTAAGCACCGTCCGCAACTGGCGCACGGTCACCAAGCTCTTCGAGATGATGAGCGCAGGCTGACGCTTCATTCGCGTGAGCCACGCCCTCCCGAAAGACATTTCTCCACCGCGCGGCATACAATAACGAGTTTGCGCGGAGCACCTGCCCGCGCTGGGGAATGTCATGTCGAGTGCACTTCATCTCAACGGGAACGACCTCACCCTCGAGCTCTTTGCAGAGGTCGTGCTGCAGGGCCGCCCGGTACTGCTGGAGCCCGCGGCGCGTCGCGCCGTGGATGCCGCCCGCGCCGTGGTCGAGGAGCTGCTCGCAGGCGACAAGGTCGCTTATGCCATCACCACAGGCGTGGGCAAGCTCGCCGACGTGCGCATCTCCGCGGCTGACGCCCGGATCCTGCAGGTGAACCTGCTGCGCTCGCACGCCGTGGGCGTGGGCGAAGCGCTCTCGCCGGAGGAGTCGCGCGGCATGTGCCTACTGCGCGCCAACTCGATGGCCAAGGGTTGCAGCGGCGTACGACCCATCATCATTGACACGCTTTGCGAGATGCTCAACCGCCGCGTGCATCCCGTCATCCCATCGCAGGGATCGGTGGGGGCCTCAGGCGATCTGGCGCCGCTGGCGCACCTGGCGCTGGTGCTCATCGGCGAGGGCGAGGCTTGGTATGAGGGCAAGCGCCTCGGCGGCGCTGAGGCGCTCAAAGCTGCCGGCATCTCGCCGGTGGCGCTGGAAGCCAAAGAAGCCATCTCTCTCATCAATGGCACCCAGGCCATGCTGTCGTCGGGTGCGCTCTCGCTGCTGGCGGCCGAGACTCTGGCGGATACCGCTGACGTCGTTGGCTCCATCTCGCTCGACGCCCTCCAGGGAACTGACGTCGCACTCGATCCCCGCATCCATGCCGCACGGCCACACCCCGGACAGGTACAGGTCGCCGCCAACCTGCGGCGCATGATGGAAGGCTCGGCGCTGCGCGAGCGTCACCGCGACTGCACCCGCGTGCAGGACGCCTACTCCATGCGCTGCATGCCGCAAGTCCACGGCGCGGTGCGCGACGCGATAACCTACGCCCACCGCATCTTCGAGATTGAGATGAACTCGGCCGTGGACAACCCTCTGGTCTTCGTCGAACCGAAGCGCGTGGGCGAGCCGCATCCCGACATCACGCACACCGCCACCGGCGACATCCTCTCAGGCGGCAATTTTCATGGACAGCCGGTTGCCTTCGCGCTCGACATGCTGGCCATCGCGCTGGCGGCGCTGGCGGGCATCAGCGAGCGGCGCATTGAACGGCTGGTGAACCCGCAGCTCAGCGAAGGTCTGCCGCCCTTTCTGGCGCCCGCTGCCGGGCTGAACTCCGGCTTCATGATGGCGCAGGTGACGGCCGCCGCGCTGGTCAGTGAGAACAAGGTGCTGGCGCATCCGGCGTCGGTGGATTCCATCACCACCAGCGGCAACAAGGAAGACTACGTGAGCATGGGCATGACCGGCGCGCTCAAGCTCAGGCGCGTGGTTCAGAACACGCGGCACGTGCTCGCTATTGAGGCGCTGGCCGCAGCGCAGGCGGTGGATTGCGTGGCGCCGCTCAAGCCTGGTAAACGCGCGCAGCAGGCGCTGAAGGAGATTCGCGCCGTCTCGCCCATGATGGAGCGGGACCGCTCGCTGGCGAAGGATTTCGCGCTGGTCGCCGACTTGATTGCGAAGGGCAAGCTGGCAGCGGCGTTGCGATGAGCTTAGAGCATTTTAGTTAATTCTGTAGTTGATATCCGCAGTGACGGAACCAAGCGGCGGCATTTTGGGCGGTGATGGTTTTCAGAGCTTCGGCGATGGCCTGGTCGAGAGCCTCGGCGCTGCGGGCTTT
>Ga0209777_10008519_pt1 | contig 11209 bp, 5 predicted proteins | sample FrelakmetHBP12HB_FD_187147 | JGI IMG/M metagenome (GOLD analysis project Ga0209777, IMG submission 187147) | Freshwater lake sediment microbial communities from the University of Notre Dame, USA, for methane emissions studies -HBP12 HB (SPAdes)... | ecosystem: Environmental > Aquatic >...
GACGCCCAGTCCGACCAGAGCCTTCGTCTTGGAATGAGGTATGGCCCATCCGAAGAACCCGGGCGCGAAGGTCTTGCCAGAGACGACGATCGCTTTTTCAGGATTGATGTTCAATCCTTCGAACATAACCTCGTAGCCAGAGACGAGCTCCTGGGGCCTCGTAAGCTTCAACCACTTGGACACATAACCTTGGACCCCGTCCGCACCGACGATGAGCCTGGACCGGTAGGTCCCTTTACCCGGGGACCCGTCACCGGGCTCTGTGCGGACCTCCAGCCCGTCCTCGAGCTCGATGAGCCCGCACACCTTCGTGCCCGTGAAGATCTTGCATCCGGCCTCGGCGGCCTTGGCGGCCATGAACTTGTCGAAGCGCTCCCGGTCGAGCACGAAGGCCCTCGGGTCGGGGGCCATGAAGGAGATTATCTTCCCGCCAGGAGAATAGATGTCGGCCCCTCGAAGCGAGTTGACGACCTCCGTGTAGCCACTGATGCTCAGGACCTTTCCCGAGACCAGCCCGCCGCACTGGATGGGCCTGCCTATCTGGGGGTGCTCCTCGAAGATGGCCACCTTGTAGCCTTTTTTAGCGGCGAGCCGGCCGACCTCAGAACCTACAGGGCCGGCCCCCACGACGATAAGGTCGTAGTCGAAGGTGCGGGCCTTTCCCTTCCCGATGGCCATGTATCGAGAAAAACCCCGAGGATATTTTAAAGTTTGTATCAGGCAAAATCGATTTAGCGATGTCAGAAATCGGGGTTAAATCGGTATCGACGATGACCAAAGGATTACCCCTCGTCCATCCCCCTTTACCGGCCGATATGGCCGGTCTCGGGCCCTGGGTGACCAGGGCCCTCTCTTTTTTTAACGCCTTTTAAACAATATTTTATAATAGAAGTAACATATTTCAATTGCTGAGGCTGGTAATAATAATGAAGAAAGGGTTTGCTCTGTTCTCATGTCTACTTATTATTACATCAATGTTGTTTATTTCTATTCCTTCTGGAGCTTTGAACTATTCCAAGAATCAGAATCTATCCAATATAGATGCTTCATTCTATGGCGAGTATTTATACAACAATTCGGGATTTTCGGTTGCTGGCGCAGGGGATGTAAACGGCGATGGATATGACGATATATTGATTGGCGCTCCGGGAATTAATGATGGTGGTGGTTCCGGCATAGGTAAAACCTATCTAGTTTTTGGTAAGGAATCAGGATGGAATAGAGATATAAACATCTCTATGGCGAATGCTTCCTTTATTGGCGAGTATGAAGATGATTATTCAGGTATTTCGGTCGCAGGTGCGGGAGATGTCAATGGTGATGGATTTGATGATATCCTGATTGGTGCCCCTGGAGATGGGGCTGCAGGCCATACCTATCTTATCTTAGGGAAGGCGTCGGGATGGACAAAGAATACAAGTCTGTCAAAAGCAGACGCATCTTTCATCGGTGATATTGGTGGCGAATCATCAGGAACCGCGGTCGCAGGTGCCGGTGATGTCAATGGCGACGGTTTTGACGATATACTAATTGGGGCGTATAGATACAGCGGTTCTCATGAAAATCAAGGACAAACCTATTTGATTTTTGGCAAAGCATCGGGTTGGGCCAAGAATATAAGTCTTTCTAAAGCAGACGCCACTTTTATTGGTACATCTGATTTTTATACAACTGGATCTTCTGTTGCGGGTATAGGAGATGTGAATGGGGATGGTTATGATGATATCCTTATTGGGACCTACGATGCCAACTACACCTATCTCATCTTTGGTAAAGCCTCAGGATGGGCCAAGGATACAAGTCTTTTCCATGCCGATGCCTCCTTCGTGAGTCCAAGAATAGGTAGTAACGCGGGCTTTTCAATCGCTGGGGTGGGGGATGTCAACGGAGATGGTTATGACGATATTCTGATAGGGGCCTATTATGAGAGTATCGGGTTTCCCATGACAGGTACGACTTATCTCATCCTTGGTAAGACCTCAGGGTGGTCGCTGAATACAAGTCTTGCCAATGCTGATGCTTCCTTCATCGGTGAGCATCCAGATGATTATTCCGGATATTCGGTCATAGGCGCAAAGGACGTAAACGGCGACGGATATGACGACTTCCTAGTCGGGGCTCCTGGAGCCGACAACATTAACAATATAGGTAAAACTTATCTTCTCTTAGGCAAGGCTTCTGGGTGGAGTATGAACACGAGCCTCTCCAAGGCTGATGGCTCTTTTATGGGCGAACATGCGGGCGATTTTTCAGGATCGTCAATTGCTGGCGCAGGAGATGTTAACGGCGATGGATATGACGATATATTGATTGGGGCACCTTACAACAATGATGGCGGAGGTATGGCGGGTAAAACCTATCTCATCATCATGGATTCTAATTCTAAACCAACATCTGTCAATTCGATCAAGGCATTCTCCAATGATAACTTTTCGTTCGAGATAAGCAAAGCATCTGAAAATGATACGGTCTTCGTCGAATTGGATGGTGTTGATAGCAATTCGAGCAGGAACGATATCGCCCTGGTCCGAGTGGCCAGCAGTACAAGTGACCCTATCGGTTTTACCTTGCGATTGTTAGAGACCGGAATGGACACGGGGATTTATCGGGGAAATTTCACAATCAAAAATAAAACTCATACCGGGTTCAATTGGGTAAAAGCCTCTGTTGGGGAAACCGTAATATTGTCGTCGGTTCAAGATTCTACAAAGAAGGTGACCATCGTGGTAGTCGCTCCATTGTTACTATTCCCTACCATGGGTCCAATCAACATTAATGAGGACCAACCGGTCAATATCCATTTTTGGGCAAGTGGTCCAGGACCTATTACTTGGCATGAGACCGTTAATAATGCATGGTTAGTTTGGGACGGCCAAGCGCACAATATCTCGGGCATACCTGACAATAGCGATGTAGGTCTTAATTGGATTAATGTCACGGTAACTATAGACGGAATGGGACCAAGAACCCAGAATTACACAATGATCGTCAATAACACCCCACCGAAGATAATCACCACGGATGTTACATCAGTGCTGCAGGACAGAAATTACGGAGTTGACTATAATTCCACAGATGACGGACAGGGCACAATCACATGGCACCTGAAAACGAACGCTAGTGATTGGCTGACGATGAATTCATCGACTGGATATCTGTCAGGCAAGCCTGTGAATAAAGATGTAGGAAAATACTATGTGAATATCAGTGTTGACGATGGCAATGGCGGTTGGGATCGCTCGAACTTCATCTTGACGGTCGTGAACGTTAACGATGTCCCGGTTATAACATCCATGGATTGCAGTACCGCTTATCAGGATCATTTTTATAGTGTTCAATACAAAGTCCAGGATATTGATGTTGGCGATGTACTGACTTGGAGCCTTAGGACAAACACCTCGAATTGGCTTCAGATAAACTCGACCACAGGCCTCCTCTCCGGAATACCTTCAAACGCAGATGTAGGATTTTATTGGGCCAATGTTACGGTGATGGATCTTGCACATGCCTATGACTTCAGAAATTTCAGTCTTACAGTCGTGAATGTCAATGACCCGCCAAAGATAACGAGCGTCCCTGTGACTATTGCGATTACCAATATTGAATATAAATATCAAGTCCGGGTAATTGATGTCGATGTCGGAGATATTCTGAATTATTCCTTAGATGTCAAACCAACTGGCATGAACATCAACAATAGGACTGGCCTGATCACCTGGACCCCGGCCGTAGCCCAAATGGGGGATAATTCCGTTGTTGTGAATGTCACTGATGGCAAGGTCGCAGTGATACAATCATTCAAGATAAGTGTGAAGGTCCCGGTCGCTGTGACGCTCCTTGCTCCTAAGAACAATACCCAGGGTACTGTCACTAGGCCAAATCTTCAATGGTCATACCAAAACCATGGCAATACGAATGTTCACTTCGATGTTTATCTAAGCGAGGATATAAGCAAGGTGAACCTCAAGGACACGAAGGCGAAAGTTATTGGGAATAGAACAGAATTGGAATACACACCATCCACTGATCTGATCAGAGGGATGACCTATTATTGGACAATCAGACCATTCGATTCCTATACGGTGGGATTATGCTTGGATGGAACTTGGGCCTTCACGGTAGCACCAAATACAAAACCGGTTGTGTCTGCCATACCAAATATCACGGTCAAGGTCGGTGATGTTTTCACATATCAGGTGAATGCGAGCGACCCGGATATAGGTGATATTCTTACCTATTCAATCGCTAACAAACCTGTTGGGATGTCAATATCATCGTCTGGATTAATATCCTGGATCCCGACCAAGGACCAGATCGGCGACCATATAATCTTAGTAAGTGTCACTGACGGAAAGGACCAGGTAAATATCCAATTCAAGATAACAGTTAAAAAGAAAGATTCCACGAATGGATATTCAGGCTTAAGTTTCCTTGAAGTGGGAGTTATTGTGGCTATTATTATTGCGATACTGGCAATCGTGCTCGCCTTGCATATAAAGGGAAAGAAAAACAAACTATCCAATGAGGATGAAGAATTGATGATGGATGAACCCGATGCTGAAGAAAAAAAGATAAAAATGAAGAGAAAGATTAAAAGACAAAAGAAGAAACAAGAGGATTAAAAATATTGGAGAATAACCAAGTCTATCGGCATATTTCAAATCTTTATTAGCATGCAAATTTGTTTCATTTAGTAGTTGGGTCCTTTCTTCACACACGAGGAATATTATATATAATAATTATTATATTTAAATTGGATCTCATAGGACCAAACTTGATTTTTAACGAAAAGGTAAATTAATGAGATACTGTATTATCATCTATTGGCTAAATCGTTCGGGAGGCAATGGAGATGAAGAACCGTATACTCGCCTTCGCTATCGTGATTGGTTTCTTTTTTGTAAGTCTTCCCCTCGATTCAGTTAATGCAATGAATTATGGAAAGAATGTAAGTCTTAATTCTGTCAATGGTGGGATCGAAGGTAGTCCTGGTCTACTGGCCGGATGTTCAATTAATATGGTCGGAGATGTAAATGCAGACGGAAAAAGCGATTTCATGATCGGCGGGCAAGGTCCGCCTTATTATTTATTCTACGGAAATTCAGGACCTTGGTCAATGCATGAAAAAATAGACACCGCAGCCAATGCTTCATTTCACGAAGTTCGTAGCGATAGTGGAATTCTTTCATCTGATAAAGTGGGAGATATCAATGGAGATGGTATCGATGATCTGGTCTTAGGATATGGTGGAAGTTACATGGGTAAAGATTATGGGGGAATGACCTATGTTCTTTTTGGAAAGAAAGGTGGAATGTCGAAGAATTTCGATCTTGCTAATTCGGATGCGTCATTCATAGGGGAAGATCGTGGTGATGATGCAGGATTGAGCATTGCTGGGGTGGGAGATGTCAATGGGGATGGAATTAATGACCTATTGATTGGTGCACCAAGAGATATTTTCTATCTTAAACCTGGAAAGGCCTATCTTGTTTTAGGTCATAAAGATAATTGGACGAGAAATACCGATTTAAAGGATATCAATGTGTCGTTTATTGGACCGCAATCGGGAGATCATGCGGGTGTACGGGTGGCAGGGTTAGGCGATGTTAATGGGGATGGATTTGATGACCTTTTAATTGGAGCCGAGGGGTCAGTCTATTTAATATTTGGGAAATCGAATGGTTGGACAACGAATCAAAGTTTATCGAATGCCGATGTTATTTTCAAATCTGGAGTTCCAAATGATGGTGTGGGGACTTCGATTGCCGGAATTGGAGATGTGAACGGTGATGGTTACAAGGATTTTGCTATCGGGGCTCCAAATACTGACAAGGTCTATTTGATATTTGGAAAACCAACTGGTTGGAACAAGAATACAAAACTATCAAATTCCGACGCATCATACTTAGCAGAAACCAGCGGGGACGTCGCGGGTTCCTCGATATCCGGAGCGGGAGATGTGAATGGAGACGGCTTTAGTGATTTTATAATTGGCGCACCATTGCGGACATATACGGAATTTGCAGACGGCTCGACTTACTTAATATTAGGAAAATCATCAGGCTGGAATAATAATATAACTCTATCGAATGCGGATATAATATTCAAGGGGGTTCCGGATGGTACATCGGGAGGAGGATTTTCTGGTTGGGATGTCACAGGTGGTGGTGATGTAAATGGCGATGGTTATGATGATATTCTAACATCCGCATATTCATATAGTGTTACCTCGGCGCATGGTATTGAAGGGAAAACATATCTCATTTTTCCAGACAATAATTCAATGCCGAAGAAAAATATCATCCTAAAGGCATATTCAGATAAAGGATATGCCAAACAAATATTCTATGCATCGATAAATGATACGATTTATGTAGAATTGAGAGGCAGTGACGAAAATTCAAGCAGGGTGGACATGGCTACGGTCAGGATACAGAGCAATAGAAGCAATCCAAATGGCATCTCGCTCCGACTCTATGAAACAGGTGTGAACACAGGGATATTCCATGGTAATTTCACGATCAAGAATCGAACTCATGATGAATATCGGTGGATCAAAGCAACACCCAATGAAATAATAAATATCTCATATCCGATCGCAAAAATCAAAACATCGTTATACATCGGAAAATTTGATCTTCAACCAAAAACTCACAAGCAGTATGCATTAGAAGATGCCTTTTTTAAGGATAATTTCTGGACGATCGGTTGGCCGGCAAGTCAATGGCTTGTGAAATCGAATGCAACGTGGCTGTCATGGAACGCAACCAACCGGACGATCTATGGGGAACCAACGAATGATAATGTAGGGCAATTTTGGATAAATGTAAGTGCGACAGATGGTGTTGGGGGCGTTGACCATCATAATTATACAATTACTGTGAACAATACCCTTCCAAAGATACTGACAAAGAATATCCTAGCAGTCCTTCAAGACCATCAGTATTCAGTGAATTACACGAGTACTGATGATAGTACTGTGAAACATATCGTTCAATGGCAATTAAAGACAAACGCCTCATGGCTTTCATTGAATACAACAACAGGTCTACTATCGGGTCGACCGACGAACAGTGATGTAGGGAATTGGCATGTGAATATTACAGTTGATGACGGTCATGGCGGTAAGGATTGGACCGATTTCATCCTTCAAGTGATCAATATCAATGACCCGCCAAAAATAAATATCATTCCAGTCACAACTGCTTACGAGGACCAAGAATATAGTGTTCAATTCAATTGTACTGATATAGATATCACAGACCATATATTTGATTGGAAGTTGGATACCGATGCATCGTGGTTAAATTTCGATCCTGCACATGGTATCCTAAATGGGACCCCAACGAATTATAATGTAGGGAAATTCTATGTTAATATCACGGTAAAGGACCCAGAATTGGATATGGATTCTATAAATTATTCTCTGACTGTTATAAATAGACCGCCAGTTATTTTGACCAAGAATGTCCTCTCTATCTACGAGGACCAGAATTATTTTGTGCCATATTCGTGCGATGATGATGAAAGTGGTCTCACAACTTGGAGACTCAGGACCAACGCTACTTGGCTTGAGTTCAATCAGACCTCGAACATTCTTAGCGGATCACCCACAAATTATGACGTCGGAACATATTGGGTGAACATGACCGTATATGATGGGCAGGATGGTACTAATTGGACCTATTTCCTATTATCAGTAATCAATATAAATGACCCTGTTAGAATAGTAAGCAACCCTCCTTTGAATGCCCAGGTCGACTTTGGATATTATTATAATCTCACTATTTCTGACGAAGATAAAGGTGAGACCTATACCTATATTCTAAAAACAAAACCGGATGGAATGCAAATCAATCCATCAAGCGGAAAAATAACATGGGTTCCAGCCCTAGGTCAAGAAGGAAATAATGCAGTAGATGTTACTGTCATTGATGGAAATTATTCGATTGATCAGGCATTTTCAATAACTGTTCTCCCTCACCTAAAAATATATGTGAATTATCCCCCAGATGGTAAACAAATCGCAGGACCTTTACTAATTTGTGGAACAGCTATTGGTCCAAATAATATGAATGTTTGGATTAGTATTGACAATTCAAGTTGGTTCCAAATTAATGGAACAGCCACCTGGTCCTATAACTTAGATAGCCGAACATATTCAAATGGTATTCATTCGATTTCGATTAAAGGCAAATTTGGCTCGTCTGAATCGGTTCCAATTGAAATCAATATCAACATCAAAAATAAACCAAAAACAAAATCTCAGAATAATGTACAAAGCATTTTAATTGCGTCTGGAGTATTAATCCTATTGGTCGTTTTGATTTTGATTGGTATTTTCTCTTTAAAACGAAGAAAAGAGAAAAAAACCTCGCCAGAAGAACAAGAACAAACTACCCAACCGATTGGGAAACGTAGGCGGGAAAAGAAATAACCTTTTAGGATTTGTTTGGTGCAAAGAAAAAAGGCCGGTAAAATATCATCCATGGAATTTGCATCAAGGGCCGAAGGAATCAAATGTTTAACCCTGAAATCCAGACATGGGAAATCGTTTAAATCCCCAAAGCGGATGCTGTCTTGCTCTGTAAGATGTGCCAAAGGAAGGCGGACCTTATGCAGGAATACGATGTCATCATAATAGGCTCAGGCGCAGGCATGAACGTCGCATCCAACGCCCTTGGTGCGGGGCTCAAAGTGGCCGTCCTAGACCACGGGCCCTTGGGCGGGACGTGCCTCAACAACGGATGCATACCCTCGAAGATCCTCCTCTACCCTGCAGAGGTCATCAGGAAATTGCAGGATGCTGCCGAGATCGGGGTCCATGGAAAGATCACGAAGGTGGATTTCGACCTCATCATGGAACGCATGAAGGCTTTCGTCGACGACGGCCGGCACGAGATGGAGCACGGCGTCTCAGCGACCAAGAACATAATGTGGTACCAGGCCAAGGGTGAGTTCACCGGCGACCACACGATGAAGATCGGCAACGAGATCATCCACGCGCCCAAGATAATCATAGCCTCGGGTTCCAGGCCGCAGGTGCCCAATATCGAGGGCCTCAAGGAGACCGGCTACATCGATAATGTGAGCCTTTTAGAGCTCCACAAGCTACCAAAGAGCCTCGTTATTATTGGCGGCGGGTACATCGCGTGCGAGTACGGTCATTTCTTCTCGGCCCTGGGCACCCAGGTCACGATCTTAGGTCGCAACCCTCGATTGCTCAAGAACGAGGAGCCCGAGATCTCGGACATCGTCCAGAAACGCTTTGGAAAATATGTCAAGATCTTCACGGGAATGGAGATACTGCGAGCGGAAAAGAGCGGCTGGAGCAAGGCCGTCATCGCAAAGGACCTGGCGGCCAACAAGGTCTTCAAGTTCACCACCGACGAGATAATGGTGGCCGCAGGTCGCATCTCGAACGCGGACATATTGCATCCGGAAAGGACCGGGGTCGAGACGGACGAGAACGGCTGGATCAAGGTCAATGAGTACATGGAGACCACCAAAGCGGGCATCTGGGCCCTGGGCGACGCCACCGGGAAGTACATGTTCCGGCACAACGCCAACCACGAGTCCGATGTCGTCTGGACCAACGGTTTCACCGACAAACGGGTGGTCATGGACCACCATGCGGTCCCCCATGCGGTTTTCGGGTACCCAGAGGTCGGTTCCGTAGGATTGACCGAGGCACAGGCTAAGGCGGCGGGATACCAGATCCTGGTCGGCCGGGCCCCTTACAGCTCGGTCACGAAAGGTTATGCGATGAAAGAGGACGACAGCCTCGTGAAGGTCCTAGTGGACTTCAAGACCCGCAAGATACTAGGGTGCCACATCGTCGGCACCGACGCCGCCATCCTTGTCCAGCAGGTCGTCTACATGATGAACACCGACGACCAGACCTACTTGCCCATTGCAAGGTCCCAGGTCATCCACCCGGCCTTGAGCGAGGCCGTCATACAGGCCTTTGCGAGGATGGTGCCCCCAGACCATGTCCACCATCACCACGAAGGGCCCGAAAAACCCGAGGGGCTCGGGCACCACGAATAGAATTATTAATTGAAAAGGAGATTGCGTCCCCATGAAGAACCTGCAAGGCATCATCGTCGGCATCGAAAAGGAGCTCGACGAAAAGGACAAGGTCCGCGAGATCGCATTGAAGACCTCCAGGGAACTGGTCCGCATGAGCAAGGACGTCGTGGGGGCCATGAACCGCAAGGAGGACCTGAGGCCCTTGCTCGCAAAGATGAAGAAGGAGGCCTCGAACCTCAAATCGCAGACCCAAAGGTTCCCCGAGATATACCACGCGGGATACGTCGAGGCGGCCCTGGCCGAGGTCGTCGAGGTGTGCGTCCTGCTCGCGATCTTGAACAAAGCGCCCCTGCCGACGCCAAAGGAGCTTTACGCGACCCCCGAGGCCTATCTTTTAGGCCTGGGCGACGTCGTGGGCGAGCTCCGAAGAAAGGCCGTCGAGGCCCTGCGCGAGATGAGACCAGACCAGGCCGAGCTCCGTCTGACCGAGATGGAGACCATTTACGACCAGCTCATGCGCTTTGATTATCCGGACGCCGTGGTCCCGCTCAGAAAGAAGCAGGACGTCGCGCGCAGCCTCATCGAGAGGACCCGCGGCGAGGTCCTCGTGGCGCGCTCGGAAAAGGCCCTCAAGGACAAGCTCGACCGGGTAGCGGCCCAGCTCGACAGGGTCCAGCAAGGCCAAGACCCGCGCCGAAGGGACCAGGGCCGTCATCACTGATACATTACAGGAGCGATGAACATGCCCGCAAAGAAAGCAAAGGCCAAAAAAGCAAAGCCAAAGAAGGCACCCAAGCCCAAGAAGGCCGCCCCAAAGACCGTGGGCCTTTTTTCGGTCAAGCGGCACGTCCAGGAAGGCCACATCCTCATCGCGGCCTGCGATGCGGAGCTTTTGGGAAAGACCCTGGACGATGGCGACCTTTGCATCGAGATCAGGGAGAGCTTCTACGGCGGCGAGAAGGTCGGCCCCGACATCCTTGGAAGGCTCCTGGAGATGTGCACCATGGCCAATCTCGTCGGTAAGCGGGCAGTGAAGGTGGCCACGGACCTAGGCGTCGTGGACCAAGACTGCGTCATCTACATCAAGGGCGTCCCCCACGCTCAGTGCCTTAAGTTCCTCTAGGCCCGTCCGAACAGTTCATTAACCATCGGACCTTTTCCCCTTCATATAGGGGGG
>Ga0209777_10008520_pt1 | contig 11208 bp, 8 predicted proteins | sample FrelakmetHBP12HB_FD_187147 | JGI IMG/M metagenome (GOLD analysis project Ga0209777, IMG submission 187147) | Freshwater lake sediment microbial communities from the University of Notre Dame, USA, for methane emissions studies -HBP12 HB (SPAdes)... | ecosystem: Environmental > Aquatic >...
TCCGATCTCAGGAGGTCTTCATGGAATCGGTGTGTCAGCGGTCAACGCTCTCAGCGAATGGCTTGAGACTGAGGTGCACCTGAAGGGGCATTCCTTCAAACAGCGATATGAGCGAGGAGTACCAGTGACTCCAGTCCAAGAAATCGGTGCGAGCGATGATCACGGAACAATAGTCAGTTTCAAACCCGACGCTCAAATATTCGAAGACATAAAGTTCGACAACAAAATCATTCTAGGCAGACTCAGAGAACTTGCCTTCCTTACGGATGGACTCGCTATCACCTTCACGGATCAGAGAGTAACTCCACCTAAGTCTCGAAGTTTCAAATATCAAGGTGGTATCAGAGAGTTCATAACGTATCTCAACGAATCGAAGAATACCCTTCATGACGACGTGGTTCACGTTTCAGGAAGCAGGACAGACGTCCGAGTAGATTGTGCATTTCAATACACAGACGATTATTCATGGAGTATCCACACGTTCGCAAACAACATCAACACACGTGAAGGCGGATCGCATCTTGTCGGTTTGAAGGCCGCGTTGACGCGCGCGATCACCGATTATGCCTCTGGACACGAGCTTATCGATGAAGAGAAACTGAAGATTCAAGGCGACGATGTCCGTGAGGGACTAACTGCTGTCTTGAGTGTGAGATTACCGAATCCGCAATTTGAAGGTCAGACAAAAGGAAGACTCGGCAACAGCGAGATCAGAGGAATCGTTGAATCAGTTCTATATGACGGGTTGAAAACCTACTTTTCAGAGAAACCAACCGTCGCCAAAACTATCGTGCAACGGACAGCAGAGACAGCAAGAGCAAGAGTTGCAGCCAGAGAGGCCAAAGAACTCGTCCGCAAGAAAACTTCACTGGAAGGTGTAACGCTTCCAGGAAAATTGGCTGACTGCCAGATTCATGATCCAGAAAAAACTGAACTCTTCATAGTAGAAGGAGATTCAGCAGGTGGAAGCGCCAAACAAGCACGAGATCGACGAATACAAGCAATTTTGCCCTTGCGCGGTAAGATTCTGAATGTGGAGAAACACGGATTCAGTCGTATTCTCGATAACAATGAGATACGTGCACTAGTAACCGCAATTGGATCAGGGATCGGAGACGCTTTCGACCTGAACGGTCTGCGGTACGCCAAAATCGTTCTCCTTACTGACGCGGATGTCGATGGTGCACATATCCGGACACTTCTTCTGACTTTTCTTTATCGCCACATGCCGCAACTTATTGAAGCTGGTAAAGTCTTCATCGCGCAGCCTCCTCTCTACCGTATACGAAAAGGTGACAAGATTTTCAATGCTATGAGCGAGAAAGAGCGGAAACGGATTATCGAACAGGAACTCAAGGGTAAACCAGACCTCGTGCAGAGATTCAAAGGGTTGGGCGAGATGAACCCCAGCGAGTTATGGGAAACAACCATGAACCCTCTCTCTCGCTCCTTGCTCAATGTCACAGTCGACGATGCTGCGGAAGCAGACAAGGTGTTCTCCACGTTAATGGGAGATGTTGTCGAACCAAGGCGCCAATTCATCCAAGAGAACGCTGACGAAGTAGATTGGCTCGATATTTGAGGATGAACGTTGAGCAATCCAGGAGAACGTATCAAACCAGTCGCTATCGAGACAGAGATGCGAAGATCCTACATCAAATATGCTATGAGCGTTATCGTCGGCCGTGCACTTCCTGATGTGAGAGATGGGCTGAAACCAGTCCAGCGACGAATCTTGTACGCGATACATGGTCTCGGTCTATCATCGAAAAGCCAGCACAAAAAGTCAGCAAGAGTTGTAGGAGAGGTACTAGGGAAGTACCATCCTCACGGCGAGATCGCGGTTTACGACGCATTAGTTAGAATGGCACAAGACTTCACGATGCGCTATCCTCTCATTGACGGCCAGGGAAATTTCGGAAGCATAGATGGTGATTCCCCTGCCGCAATCCGATATACAGAGACTAGACTCACGAGGCTTGCGGAGGAAATGCTTGACGAGCTCGAAAAGAGCCCAGTGGACTGGATGCCCAACTTCGATGACTCCCTCCAAGAACCAGTTGTTCTCCCAGTAAGATTTCCCAGTCTGCTTGTGAATGGCGCTTCCGGCATAGCTGTGGGAATGAGTTGCAGCATTCCCCCACACAATATGAGTGAGGTCATAGATGCTCTTGCATATTTGATCGACCATCCTGCGGCTAATATCGAAGATCTTCTAGGGTTCATCAAAGGTCCAGATTTTCCAACTGGAGGGATTGTATACGAAGCTACGTCATTGCTGCAAACCTACAAACAAGGTCGAGGCTCGATAAGAATACTCGGGCGAATTGAGGAAGAAATTGCAAAAGGTGATCGAAAGCGGCTCGTGATCACCGAGGTTCCTTTCCAAGTAAACAAGTCAAAAATCGTTGAGGACATTGCCAATCTCGTTAGGGAAGGCGAGATTGATGGAATCTCGAACATAAGAGATGAATCGAGTCGCGAGGGTATCAGAGTAACCATTGATCTCAAGTCGGGATCTCAGCCAGAAGTTGTCAAGGGACAACTTTACAAGCTTACTCAATTGCACACAACCTTCAGTTACATCAACCTCGTTCTCGTTGGCGGAAGACCCCAAATTCTCGATCTGAGACAGACACTCCAAGCCTTCATTGATCATCGAATCAGCGTAATAGAACGCCGATCAAAGCATGATCTACAACAGGCACAAGAGCGACTCAACATACTGGAAGGCTACACCATAGCACTGAAGAACATCGACAAAGTGATCTCCATACTTCGCAATGCCACCGAGCCAAAAGAAGCCTCGATAACCCTCAAGGAGCTGCACTTTGACGATCATCAAATTGACGCCATCTTAGAAATGAAACTCCACCAGCTAACAAAACTGGAAGCAAACAAAATACAGAAGGAATCTGACGAGAAACGCTCTGAGATAGCGGATTTCCAGGAAGTCCTCAGTGAACGCTCCAAGTTACTTGCAGTTCTAAAGAATGAACTTCTGCAAGTTAAGAAGGAATATGGAGATACAAGACGAACCGAAATCAGACCAGAAAGCATCAACTTTGACGTTGAACTCGTAATCCGTGATGAACTAGTACTCGTATTCCTATCAAACGATGGCTACATCAAACGCGTGGGATCGAAGTCCTTCCAAGTCTTAGAACGAGGAGCTCCGGGAATCCCGTCGATTGATTTGAAAGAACAAGACAAGGTTCTAAGAGTGATTTCCGCACGGACTCTCCAGACGATGGTTTTCGTTACTAATCAAGGAAAAGCATACACGTTGAAAGCACATGAGATTCCAGAAGGCACAAGATCAGCACGCGGTACACCCGCAGTCAACCGATTACAACTGGCTGACGAAGAGAAAATAGTCGAGATTGTTGCGGTAGATACTTTCTCTCCGACACAGTATCTAACACTGATAACGCGAAAAGGTACTGTAAAGCGGACACCTCTAGATGCGTTTTCAAATGTTCGTTCGACTGGTATTATCGCCACGCAACTTGACAACACAGACAGCCTCGCAAAGGCAATCGTAACGACAGGCGACGGGCAAGTCGCCGTTACCACTTCTGATGGCCTAATAATTCGTTTTGAGGAAGCTGACATCTCAGTGATGGGGAGGACTGCGAAAGGTGTGACAGGAATCAGACTTGAGGAGGGTAGTGAAGTTGCAGGGGCGTGTTTTCTTCCTCACGGTCAGAAAGGATTGGCAATCTTGGCTGTTTCAAAGAGGGGTTATGGAAAGAGAACACCGGTTGAAGCGTTTCGTCTTCAGAAGCGTGGAGGTTCCGGAATCGTAGGATTCAACGTGAACAGCAAGTCTGGCAACTTGATCGGAGTTCTTCCTTTGACTGAGCGGTTCGACGTGCTCTTGATATCGGAAAGAGGACAAGCTTTACGAATTAATTCCGGCTCCATCGCACTCCAACGTAGAACTGCAGCCGGTAACAGATTAATCAAATTAGATGAGGGCGACGCCGTCGCTTCGATAACTGCGACTCTTTCCGAACTACCTGAAACCAAGATGACTAGGAGAAGATGATGCAAGGTATCGAAATTTTCATGGATGTTAATATTCAGGCATAGTTGGAAAATGGTGAGGAAAAAAACGTAGAAAAACGTTACTTGGCTACATTCAGCCCCTTATTTCTTCACTTTCTTCTTTTTGTGGGCTTTTGCCACCTGACGTCTCACCTCAAAGCGTTTTCAGCTAGTTAGCCCTGAATCTAGACGTATGCGCTGTTTATGCTTAAAAAATAATCAAATTCTGAAATGAATGGACCTAGTCAATATATTGCGGCCCGTCGAACTCGAGCGGGACTCGAAATGATCACTGGGATGAACTTCAACCATCAGTTCGACGAAGTGGACTTTGACGATCGTGAATTAGAGGTTCTGAATTTCCTATCGAGTGAACAGAATGCGTATTTTACTTTTCAGGGTTTGAGAAGAAGATTGGGTTTACATCAGGAGACTCTTACAAGAACTCTCAAGCGACTTGAAGAGGCAAATGCAATCGAGCGATCAAGTGAAGGATACAGGATAAGAGCGGGCTCAAACGATTCGTTCTCATTCTCCGTAAGAACGAATCAGTCGTTTAAGCAAGTGATCGATGCGTATCTCCCTGCAGAGATTGATGTCACCTTTCTTTATGAGAGATTGAAAGGCAGATGGTTCAGCAACTTTCGCTGGTTGGGTCACTCCCATGACGGCCAAGAACTATCTATGAGTTGGATCAACGAAGATGGCCAAATGCAATTGCAGGCACACGTAACTAAGGGAAAGATAACAATAGGTATCGGATCGACAGGAGCTCTCACAGAGACCCCAAGAATCGCTGCGGCTTACCAGCTTTTCGAACACATTAGCAAGGCAACTGAGGAAATAGTTCAATCTCATAATAGTCAAGCCGTGGCCAATTGACTCTTCAGATTATCATCAGAAAAGACTGGTAAAATGTGATCACGTCCTCGATTCTGCGTATGGAGAGAGCATGTTTTAGGTGGATCTTGGGAGACCGCGTATTGTCAGATTCAGAAGTGACACGCAAATCTTCTTAATTGGTCTTCGCGATGGCGTTCCTATTAGGTGTATTTAATGTCAGAGAGACGGATTATTGACGACGCCACCTTTCCGAATGAATGGCCCAAGGTAGGCGACCATGAAGGTCATGAGGTTCGGAAGAAGGAAGGCGTCAGCAAAGAGCTCGGCGTGCACGGTGTCGCTGTTGCAGTAGACTTCGACATTTGTATCGCTGACGGAATATGTATCTCCGTTTGTCCAGTCAACGTTTTTGACAAAATGGACATTCCAAGTGAAAAAGAGAGAATGGACAAGCAAACGCCGAACGATAGCGGAAAATCGCTGCTGGACACTTGGAAAGCAGACCCGGCTCGAGAACGGGATTGTATATTCTGCAGAGCCTGTGAGATACAGTGTCCCGTCCAAGCGATCAAGATCACCGAAGGCATAGGACCCTTCGCGTGATTACCTTTTTTTCTGACTCAACTACTCACTCTTGCATCGATCACAAATCAGTGCTTAGACACTCCCTCCGCGACCAATTATCTGCGCTCGTAACTCGTACGGAAACGTTAAGTTACTCGGTTAACGGCTAGCGAATCCAGCGAGAGACGATTCTTGGCAAACGAGGATTTTGAAACGTTTAGTGTCTATAATTTCTCGATAGACTACCCGCCTGTGTGCCGCGTTGAATTCAACCCAAAGACCAGACGTGAAGGCGGAGACATCGTATTTCACTTCCCGGACCGAGAGAAAGTATTTCTTTCTTGGGGGAATCTGGAAAAAGCCGAGAAAAAGTTTGAGACTGCCGAGAAACAAGCAGAACACAGCCTCCAAGTTGTGAAGAAGAGCGGTAACGTCAAGAAAATGGAAAAATTGTCGAGCGATTCACTGACGCTGAACTCCCACAAGGCAGCTTACAACCGCGTTAGGCTCGACGAACAATCTGGAGGCCTGTTCCCGGGAAAAAGAACTGTTCCTCACGACGCTTATTCAGTACATTTACACTGCGATAAATCATCACGATACTTTGTCATCTACACAATGCTCTCCCCTAAGGCACCTGAGGATTTTGGCGATGCCATCTTCATGGTGATGACAAAGTCATTCAAATGTCATTGAATTCGGAAAAGTGCTGAACCCTGGGAGAGCACTGTCATTAAACCTACAGTTACTCTCCCTGAGAGGATGACATACCAGTCTCCCATGTAGCGCACGCACAATTAGCAATATTAAATGTTCTTTGCAGGCGTAACGAACATGTGGAAATTAGGCTGCTCGTAACTCTCATCGGTATCTGTCAAGCTTAAAACACAAGCAGGACGCCTCACATGATTGGCGAACAATTATGAAGCTTGTTCCTGCTCTTGGAACAGTTGTACTCGTTGGAGTTATCGTGCAGATTATTCTTGGGCTCCAGATAACTGGTGCGGGAGTCGACAGTTTCATAGGTCCACATATTCTGCTTGGCGTACTCGGATTAGTCCTCGTGATAATCCTCGCTATTACTGCATTTCGTGTGAAAACCGCAACGATCTACTCCAAACTCATCATAACGATTCTAACTGTAATCGTTCTTCTCCAAGTTGGTCTAGGATTCCAGCTCCTCCAAGGAGCAGACGCAATGATCATGTCGCACGAGGCAAACGGATTCCTAATCCTGATACTCACACTCGCTATGGGAGCCGTCACGATGCGAAACGCGAGAAAACGTCCGTAACTCTATTTTATCTGCACCATTCCTGCATTAGCTTTATGTGCACGCCGAAGCCTAGCTGAGTTCGCGTGCGGGGTAAGACCCTGGCTTTAGCGGGGGTAGGCAAAGATGCGTATCCCTCCAGCGCCAAACTCAACGAGGGCGAAGCCAGGTCAAAGGCGCGAGACACCATGTGCGCGAAGCTCAGGAACATGACGAATGTTAAGAGACCTCGTCCCGCAGGGGTTCAGGGGTTCAAATCCCCTCCCCCGCACCATTACTTTTTACATATTTCCCACCGCGCGGGCTTTTTGAATGGTAATTTCATTTTGGGCTGGAATTGGTTGGGATGGGGGTGTTCATTTGCTGGGTAATTCAGGGCTATTTTTTGGGAGAACCAGATTGGACAGTCTGACCGGTTCGATTTCAGTACCTTCTTGTTCTGCTTCCTCCTGAAGCGACTCGAGCCCTTGGTCCAGAAGGTCACTGCTTGGAGTCTGATCCGCAGTAGGAACGTTTCTGAGCAGACGTAGCAGACTCGTACCTCGCGAGGTTCTCGCAGAAGTCAACAATATGAAATCATCCCATGTTTGTTGCTCCGTAGGCAATGGAAGATCGGGTCGGAGCCGTTTCCAATATCGTGCAGACATGGCAAAACAGGCAGGCACGCAGTCAGTTCCCTCGTTCCGACAGAAGTCATGCCAGTCGAATGGAACCTGTCTTGTGACCCCTCTAGCTGCTTGCAAGCGCGTCGTCTACTAGATCAGCCTCTATCCTTTTGAAAGTTATTATCAATTGAGGTTTGGAGCGAGTTGTTGCCACTGTTCCATCTCTTCCCCCACATGGAACCGCCCTCCGCTCTGGACCATGACGTATTCTCTGTTATCTGAAGTTTAGCCGTAAGTTCGTTACGGATGCCCGTCTACTCTTACGAGTTGTGGTTTTCCAACTTGATGCGTATGATTGGAACTTCGTCCAATCCATCGACTCGAGGAAATTTCGTCCATCAATCTTTATCGTGAGCAGCAGTTGGAAGTCAAAAGCCTTCCTCACCCAATCCTCCTTTTGCTTTGCCGTTGCTTTTTCGTTGACCCCTTCTGGATTCTTGGTTCTTCGCGAGCTGGTAATGTACACGAAGCGCCAAAACAAGTCGTTTGCGAACTCTCTCAGGTCACTTAGAAGCTTACTGTCGACATGTGAAAGCGGTGCTTGTGAGAACTGGTTATCGGGATTGTGGTTGCTCCTGATGAAAACGGACAGCAATCAGCTATCTCGAAACCTGTAGTGCTTCAGTTGTCTATGAGGTCGTGGGGACCCCTTAGACAGTTCCCCAGGTGTGTTCGCAGTTGCAATAACTCTTGCCTAAGTCACTAATGCTTACCGTGCGGGTGCCGCTTTTGAATTCGAAATCTATGACCCTAGCAGGGTACTCGTTGTATAATATCCCATGCCATAATGGTCCTATGAGGGGTTGAGATATGTTCCAACAACATCTCGCGTATGTTGCCATTTCGATTCTGAGCTCGCTATCATCGGAGAATGCATTGACACTGAATATCGGCAGGTCTTTCTCGTAACGCTTGCTTATTCTAATGTCTTCCATGAAATGTTCCTTTCCCTCTGTGGGTTCGTAGAAGTTTAGCGTCTTTGAAACCATTTTTTCTCCCCAATCTATCGTGCTTTCGTGTGACGTCGATTGCCTGAGCATTGGTATCCCGATGTGCGGCAAGAAGTATTGCAGATAACCGCCATTTTCCCATTGTATTGTACCCCAATACCAGCAGGGAGTTATCGAGGATATCCGCACTTTCTGAAAATAGGATCTGCCCTCTACTGGGGTCTCTGTAGTGCCCACTCGGATCTTCCCCAACGACGAAAGTGCTCTGTATTTCAGCATAGAATACCCCATGTTTCTGAAGAAGTTTTTTCCCGTTGACATTAGTTCCGCCATTACGCTTTTCCACTGCTGCATCGAGAGCTCGATTCCTACGTTCTCGCTGTCAACTCTTAGCCATAGATCAGCAGGGCTGCCACCGAAGGAATAGACACCATCAGCACCTTCCATTTTGATTTGTCCAGAGCGGTCACCCCACACGGTTTCAGTCTTGCCGTGGTCGAGGATGAATGGGTCATGCATCTTGTTTCCGTCAAAATACCAAGATGCTACTATTGATTCGAAAGTGGCGCGACCTTCGTTGATCTCCATTGGGATTGTTGGTTCCCAGCGATAATCATTTATGCGAACTTTCTTGCAGTTTCTGGAGCCCCATAGGATCATGAGTTGCCTGGGGAATTCTGGGTGATCTGGGTTCTCGAAGAAGTGAATCCACCACCACCAGTGCCAAGTGCGGTTTGCAAGCATGTTTTCAGGGTAAACCCTCCATATGTCGTCGAAGACCTTGTGCATGTGTTCTCGCAAATCAGATAGTCTCAGCTTGCACTAGACACAACAACGTTCGGGGCATTTAGCAATATCCAAGGATTGTATGTTTAGTAGTGACGATTCAGCCGAGGCGGATATTTCTCATTTTCAACTTAAGGCGTTTGTCGAGTTGATTGATCAAGCGTCGCTTACTGTCTGGCTGATTGACTTCGAGAGCTTGCAAATGCCTGTAAGGTTCTAGTTGGCACTGACCGCTAACCCTGCGGCAGATGTTGCATTCACCTAAACCGTTGGACCTTATGTTGTGATGTGACATCACGTGCCCGCATAACTCGCAACGTTCCATAAGTACCCGTGCGATCCACCGGGTCAAGGTTGCAGTACAACCTTCACGCTGATGCTTCTAATGAGTTGTGCGCGTACTCTCCTGTCCAATATATGCGTCTACAAACCAGTAAGAGTCGATTCGAATAGTAGATAGAACGCCCAGCTAGGCCTTAGTGTAATACATTGAATTACTATGGTCAGATAGTTGATGTTCTACGCAGAAACCATCATTCTGAGCCGCATGGTTACATTCAAATGCCCGAACTGTAGCCTTCCTATGGATTTTGTGGGAAGATACATCCTTGATGTGAGGCTTGAGAGCGCTGCCCCCTCCCATTTGAAAGATTTTGAGGCGTGGCGCTGAAAAATGTGGCAAACTCTATGTTGACCCAGGCGACGGGCGACCGCACGAGACGGAGCGATTGCCAAAGGGCGCCTTGGCTTAGCCACCGCGGAATTTGTCACCAAGCGACTTCAGCTTCCCGTGGTCTAGGACCTGTATCTTCGTATCTAATCGTACGTCCAGACCGATCTGGCGAAGCAAACCGTATAGCTGCTCGCCCGTGATTTGACCCGTAAGCTGGCCACTTTCGACGAGTTGAGCAAGTTCTTGGAACAGTCTGCCTACGATCGAAGGATACTGCTGTTTTGTGGCTTCATAGACTTCCCAAGCGCGTCCCACAAAGACCCGCTGTAAGGTCTGCTCTGTAGTAGGTCTCTGCTTGGGTTGGGTCACTTGCTTTTTCGCGTCCAACACTCGTTGCATCTCCGCTAATCGCTTGCGCTTGATTCGTTCCAGTTCGCTGTCACTCAATCCTGTTCACTTCTTTCGAGTCTTTCCTTGGCGACCCCTATGGACCATTCGAAGTCATAAACGAAACGCCCCGCAACTACCCATGCATCTAATGAATGCTTGTCGATGCTGTAAGTCTCGTTCAACAATCGCTTGGTGTCTGCTGTGAAGTGTCCGCGGGGAAACGCGCCGATGAATATCATTGGGTTATCAAGTTTCGCAGTAGTATCTGCCACGTTGCGGAGAAGTTCAGGTTTCCCGATTCGACTGAATCCTATAGTCCTAGAAGGCGCATGTTTTTCGATAAATCGCTCTAGGGTTATTCGTTCGACACTCAGCAACGGTTCACCATCTAGTGGCACCCTTTTCTCGATGAATAGTTGTTCGATCAACCCAACGAATCGCGTGTAATTTTTCGGCAGCCTGATTCTGGGATTGATAGTAATCAACTGGTCTTCCTGAGTATGGATGAATACTTTGAGATAGTTTTCCCAGTTTAGCGGTGTCTCCAAAACCTGTAAGAGTGTATTGTGAATAATGTCTGGTCGCCCCATTTTCTCCGGTAATATATCATGACTAGTTCGTGGCAACTGTTTCATTGCTGAATGATGGAACGCCCTATCCAGCAGAACCTCTTCAGGTAACTTCCGTCTCTTACTAGCGTAAAGTTTGATCTGAGGATGTGATCTTATCTCATCAGGTACTCGCTGCATTGCTGCCTCTACAAGAACCAATGTTAGCGACATGAGTAAGACCCACTAGCATTGGATCACGAGAAAAAGGTTACAAGCTGATCTACGCTTCCAAGTCAGGGTAAGCATTTGACGTGGCGGAGCGGAACCATTCGGCAGATTGCTCGTGAACGAATAGAGATATTGCTTCGCCTAGCAAGACAGACCTTTTCAGACGACCCTTCTCTCTCTAAGAGATACGTGGAACTCGCTCGCTTAATCGGAATGAAATCTGGCATCCGCCTGA
>Ga0209777_10008521_pt1 | contig 11208 bp, 17 predicted proteins | sample FrelakmetHBP12HB_FD_187147 | JGI IMG/M metagenome (GOLD analysis project Ga0209777, IMG submission 187147) | Freshwater lake sediment microbial communities from the University of Notre Dame, USA, for methane emissions studies -HBP12 HB (SPAdes)... | ecosystem: Environmental > Aquatic >...
CTGAGATAGCACTTTTTTGAAGATCACCAGTTGATGATAGGTCATGGTTTCCACTTATAAGACGAAATCTGCAATCTTTATTTCTTACTAGAAAATCTTTAAATGCATCTTGTGCAACACTATAAATTACAGATTTATCATTGACGATATCACCCAAAAAATCAAAATCAAATATATTCTTTCGTTTACAAAAATCAACAATAAAATCTAAAGACTTAATTATATAGCCTAATCTTTTTGGCAATCCATCATTTCCAATGGAATCAGATTGGAAGCCGCTGAGATGCAGATCTCCGATGGCGCAACGCAACATATTAACTCCTTAAATTGTTCGATTACTTTTTCTTTGTTTTCTTTCCAGTCTTTTTCTGAAACTCTATATACTATATATCCAAGGGAGGCTAAATCAAGAGTACATTGGATATCGTTTTGTTTTGCTTTTATATTTTTGTGCCACGATTCATCAAATTGAATAAATAATTTTAATTCTAAAATATGTCCATCTGGAAATCGACCAATAATATATCTAAAAGATGGATCATTTCTGATAATTTTATAAGCTGTATAATTCTGGAGCTCATTTAAAAATGATCGTTCTTGATCACCAATTATTGGAGAAAGTGGTTCACCATTCAATTTTTGATTTTCAATCATTCTAATCGCATTAATTCTAGAATACCATTTTCCTTTTTCTGTTTTAGAAAATGAATCAGTACCATATTTTGATAAACATGTTGATTGATTTTTCTTTTTAAATAAATCGAATTGTAATGCATGTTCTACACCATATTTTCTTATCATTGTTTGAGTGTATAATTTTTTAATAATTGGTGATTGTTGTGGATAATCTACACCCCAATTTAATCGACTTGTTTGAATTTTTTTATCTTGGATTTCTTTTACTTGACTTGGATTTTCAACTCCATAATTAATAATAAATGTTTGAATTTTTTTATCTTTAATTTCTTGATTTTGGTTTGGATTTTCTGCTCCAAATTTTTCTAAACATGTTTGTTTATATAATTTTTGAATTATTGGTGATTGTAAAGGATGTTCCACTTTGAAATTTTTTAAACAAGATTGTTTCTTTTGTTCTTTTACTAAATTAGATTGTGATGGATTTTTGACTCCAAAATTTATAAAACATGTTCGTTGGCTTTTTTCTTTAATTTCTTTTGATTGTAAAGCATGTTCATAGCCATATTTTTTATATATCGAATTATGTTGTTTTTTCTTTATTTCTAAATTACGATTGCTATGTCCTCGTAAAAATCTAGCTTTAATCCAAATAACTTCTTTTCCACAACCACATTCACATAACTTATTCATGATTGCTTTCTGCAGCATATTGAATATTATATTTGGTTTCAGATAAACTTACGCCATCTTCAATTACATCATTTAATTTCTTTCTTGATATTGCTGCGACTATTTTTAATCTTTGATGTACATCTTTTGTGATTTGTATTGTTGTAAAATCTGGTTCCTTTGTTAATTCTGCTTTCAATTCAATTCCTAATTTTGTAGCTCTTTCTTTCGCGCCCATTTTTGATCTCCATAATATAATGTTATATACTTTATATAATTTATTCTAGATGAAAATCAAATCATTCTATTAAAAAATGAATAAATTAAAACGAGGAGATTATGAATCAATATCAATTTTTAAGCGAATTCTTAAAAGATAAAGAAGATAAAGAATTGGCTAAACATCATCTTAAAAGAGCTGGAGCTATTGGAACCGCCGGAGCTATATTTGGTGGACTTCGAGATCATTTTCATTGGCGAAATGAATAAGATTGAAGAAGAGATGTTTATGAATATTGATGGTATAAAAAGATATGATGCTTTTAAAAAATCTCCTCAATATAGAAAATATAGAATCAAAGCAATTAAAAATGTTGCTCATGGTGCCACTAAAGCGGCTATCATAGCATTATTAACTTATACCTTTTATGAATTTTTAAAAGCATCCACTAAAAATTATAAAGATAAGAAGGTGGAGTAGCAACTATTCTTCTTAATAGCTGCTACTCCACTATTCATTAACCATCACACATACTATTTCTTGCCATTTCTAATCTATTTTCTATTTTAGTCATATCATTTGGATCTACTGGAGGAACATCTTTAATATCCTCAGGAAATATTTCATCAACATCATCTTCAGACAGCATCATCTCACATGATTGACACATTGCCGGAAAACTAATGATCTCTTGAATTTCTCCACATTTTTTACATTGATATTCTGGTTCTGGATCATCGTCATCTTCAACATCTAAATCAAACCCTAATTGTGAATCCATTCCACTTCTCAATAAATGTCGAACATCAGATTTTCCATTTGGCCATCTTGAATTTTCACTGACTGGACTTTCCATTTTCTTAATTTTAGTTGTGATTTGTTCACTACTAAGATCTATAATTGGATAGGCCACTCTAGGATCTAAATCTACTTGCAATCTAAATCCTTTAATTTTAATATTAAGAATTCCCTTAATAATATCATTGCTTTCATACAGCAATGAAAATTCAAAATTGCTATTTATATATTTTCCATCAGTTCCACTGAATGATTTACATCCAGTGGGATGCCGATGAATTACACCATTAAACTTTGGAGCGGGTGGTTCTTCATTAAAGTCTATACTAGCACCACCAACCTTTTGTGATGGGAGAAAAAATTCTTCTCCAACCGTTAACTGACCATCCTCGCTAAGATTGCCAGTAACATATATTCCAAACTCTAATGTTCCCATTCCAGATTGAGTAATTAATCGTTCAATACTTCTCATGATAATAACTATCTTTTGAGGAATCAAACAAATAATTGGAGTATCAATGGGTGTTTCTTTTTCATTAACCCATACACCCTTTTCTAATTTTGAAAATGTCTCTGTTGATTCCCCAACTTTTTCAACAGCCTCAACTTCATCTGCATTACTATCAAAACTCAATTCTTTAACACTCATCTATTGTCCTTGTGTTGATAGAGAATTTCTATATAAGATTTCAATTATTTCTCTTGTATCAAATGTAAAACATTTATTAAATCTACCTCTGGCATCAAACGCCTGATTATTTTTTATAGTATCATTTTTAATTTCAGCAGTATCATCATTTTTTACTGTTAAAAGATCAGATACAATTAAATTAGCTACTAATTGAGATGGACAAACAAAACTCGGTGTTACTCGATAACCATTTGCTCTTCCCCAAACTGCAGTATTTCGAGGATTACCATCTATTGTACATTCTAATCCATCATATCCAATTTTATAATATTTGAAAGGTAACTTATAAAAATCTTCAAAAACATCATCTCTACAATCAATAATAACAGCATCGTTATTGATTATATCATTAGATACTTCATTAGAATTATAAGAAAACCTTGCAATTGCTTTTTGAATTGTTGAAGCTAATTCTAGATTAGTTTTTTGCTTAAAAGTAAAAATATCTATTGGTCTTCTTTCTAATATTAAATCTTTCAATGCATCAACTTTATATTGATCAATATCAAATAATCTGAAAGGAGTTCTATTTAAATTACTACTTTCAATAATATCTGGATCAACTAAATATAAATTTAGAATTTTTCCACTTAATGCTAAATCTAAAGCTATCCAGCTTCCAATTCCACCAACACCTAATACAACAGCAGCTTTATAAGTATATAATTTTATTTCGGTTTGTCTTGATCCAATCTCTGCTTCAATTGAAGTGCTCATCGTAGTATATTCTCATCTCCTAACATTAATGTTTCATGTTGAGATATAGATTGATTTTCAACTGGACCTGATATAAATACCATAGGTCTTCTTTCTCCATTATTTGAAACAACAGTTATATCTTGTAAAACAGATGCATCTTGAACATAATATACTGGAGTTTGATTTGTTAATTCTTCTAAGTCATTTGTTACTGCAGATAATCTATCTGTTGATCTCGCGGATCTCTCATCAAGAGGTTTATGTTTTATTAATTCAGCAATGACTTCCTTCTTACTATTTTTAATTTGAATAGTATCTTTTTTAACAGTACTTTTTGCTGTATCAATAATTTCTTCTTCATCATCTTCATCACCTGCAAAATTAGATCCTAATTCTCTAACTCCACCCATTTTTATCTTTGTGGAATTTTTTATATCTAGAACATTACAAACAGTTGAAACTTGTACTAAATGATCTTGCGCAGAATGATCATACGCAGAATCGTAATTAATCATATCAAGAAGAGTAACAGCTCTTGTAAGCATTTCTTGAATATTAGATAAATCTTTAGTAAAATCAATTTGTAAATCACCCATACATACTTTACTGCTACTAACGTTTGGATGATTTCCGTGACATCTCATTTCACCCAGTTGGTTGATATAAAGAGTATCAATTTTCCATTTTCTTTCTTTCTCAGGAATAGTATATCTAACATTCTGATACATAAAAGTATTTGGAATAATTGTTACTTCTTTAGCCCACCACAATGATATTTTATGATCATCTGGGAAATTAATTTCGCATGGTTTCCAACCAAGCATTTCCATTTTTAAACCAGTTTGCATTCCTTTAGAATATGCTTCTCTGTATATTACTTTTTCTCTTTCTTTTCGATTAGTAATGATTCTTGAAATAATATTCGCATAAGAATACTTATCTTTAATTCCAAAAATTCCATTCGAAAAGAAATTATCTAATTGACTTTTTATATACTGTTTAAGTTCTGATATATAAATTTCAGGATCTTTATCATTAATATTACTAGAAAATCTTCTACTGTAATAATTTGAAACCATAATTTTATTTAGAAGAGATGATTGAATATCTTCACTAAATTCTTTTTTAAATTCAGCAATATTCAAATCACTAAATTTTTCAAACATTGTATGAAAACAAACGAAAAGATTATTTAATGTTTTCTTAATAGTTTCTTTATCGTTTTCATCTAATAACTTTTGAAGTGCTTGTGCTCTAATATACAATATTCCATTAATTGAAGACATAGCCAACAACGAGTTTTTATCTCCAACATAATAGTATTCATATATACAATCAATGACCGAATCATATTGTATTAGACCCGCCATCAATTTTCGAATATCAGAAAAGTTTAAAATGTAACCTTTAATTTTTGCTTTTTTGTTTACATTGATGCCAATTTTTTTAGATGGCATTTGTTGGCGCCAATGATTATTAAACAAATTGCAATAAAAGAATTGATTTTCGCCAATTGAAGAAGTTCTTCGATAACCATCAGTATCTTCTCCAAAAATAGATCTATAGTTCAATTCTTTTGGAGATAAATCACAAATTCTTATAGCAGAAAATTCTTCATTTGCGGTATAACTAATACCCTCAATGTTACTCTTGGATTCATCTTTAGGAAATCGAATACTATAATTTGGATAGTATTGGCCTTGGTTGGTTATTTTTCCAATTGTCAATCCATTCATAAAAATACTTAATTTATCATTTTCCAAAAAGATCTCTCTTAACAACTTTGCTACTTTATCAATATAAGTACGGTTCATCGAAGTCCTTTTAAAAAGATGGGGTGCTCTACTATATTTCAAATAGAGCACCCCTGGTTAATCCATCAAACAATTTTAAGCAGCTTTGTTATGCTTCTGAATTGTCAAAAACATAATATGATTATCTTTTACTTCAATATCTTTATCATTGCTAATTTTGCGATTTTGCTTAATATCATCTACAGTGAAAACATTGAGAGACTTTTCGAGTGCATAGTTACGAATGCATGCGATTACATCTTCTGCAGTCTTCACAACATATTTTGGCTCATTATTTACAACCAGCAATTTTTCATCATTCTCCATCCGGATTCCCTTTCCATCAGGAGTTGTAACTTTCTTCATAATCTTATTATCTTTAGTCTTCACGGAAGCAACAGTATAACCCCGAAGGTCATCTTTATTAGCCTCAGGTAATTGAGCTGTAACTTTAGAACCTTCAACTATAGTAACCTTCTCTTCAGGTTTTTCAGACTTCTGAACCTTTGAAGCAAGCTTATAAAGTTCATACCGACTTGATTTATCAATTTCAATTCTTCCACTGCTAACCAATTCAGCAAGATCATTCTTAATGCTGGAAGCCTTAGAGAATCCTACTGCATGAGCAATAGCTGTAGCGGACAAACCTTCTGCATTTTGCCGAAGAGCACTAATAATTACATTATTCGAACTCATACTTTCTTACTCCTTTTGTTTTCTAACTTTTTCGATAGACTAAGCGGAATTGATTCACCTGCTTTTTTACCTTCTGTAAAAGATTCGCTATTAATTCTTGATGTTTTAGATGAAGATTTTTCAGCTTCTACTTCCATATTTTCAATATATTCTCTAATCTTTTCTATTTTAGAATCTTGATATTTATTATACAATTCAACACTAAAAGTATCCGATGACTCTTCATCATCTAATTCTTCTAATTCTTCGTCGTCTAATTCTTCTAATTCTTCATCTTCATCTATTTCGAAATTTTCAATAGAACATTTTTCTGATAAATCATTACTTAATTTTTTATCAAATTCTGTTTCTAATTCTTCTGCTCTTTCTAGAAGTGTTGTCGAACATCCTTCTGCAAAAGATCTCCAGTGTTTATAAGATCCCTCAAATTCATGAGAATGCTGCGTTGCTAATTTAGATACACTAGATTTCAAAAAATTAAATAACTCAATTGCAGATTGTACATCTACACAATCACCAACAAACACAATACTTAGATGACCATAAATACTTTCTGCTCTTTGAATTCTTTTCAATAAAGTTTTTGTATCAGTTACTTTATTAGTTGCTTTAATAATCGTTTCTAACCATTTCGGTAAATTATTAGCAGCATATCGAACTGCTTCACTTTCTTCAATATTAAATAGACCTGAATCGTCTGCTGTTTTATCAGATTGATATTCAGCAACAACTTGACTCATTGATAAATGATGTTTCTTTAATAATCGATGAGCAAATTGGAGTGCTGTTGAGGCCTCTTCAATATTGCTATTTTTATCCTTGTCTGCTAGATTTAAAAGCTTATGAATTTTAGATAAAACTTCAGAATCTATCTCTTTCATATTTCAGCTTTTATTAAAATACCATCTTTAACATTCGAAGAAACATTTAATTGTTTTTGAAATTTTCGACCTTCTTCAAAGCAAGATTGAAACATCTTTTGAATATGATCATATATTTCTTTTTCTTCTTTTTTACAATCTACATGTTGTTCAACTAATTTTATAATTTCTTCAATTTCATTAGATGCATCATAAGTTATAGTTAGTTTAGACATTATGCATTTTATCCTCCTTACAAATTATTCTTGAAATAAAAAAAGAAACTTAGTTATTTTATACCTCGACCTTTTTTATGGCTTTGATTATAAAATAATTCAAAGCCATTTTTTTGACGCACAAACTTTCTAATTAACAATAATTAATATATATAGTAACTTGATTCTTATTTAACTAAGATTCGTTGTTTCTTAAAATCTATATCATGAACAAATTAATATGAAAATCATTAATAAATTTCTTTTAGAATATGCTCCTGATCATCCAAAAGATGTTGTTATAGTAAGCAAATTTTATCCAACAGGACTCAAAGAAATTGATATTTACAACTATTATCTATCTCATAAAAATGAACTATTAAAATGGATTGATGGAAGACAAGTTGCTTTTTTATTAAAAATAGATAATAGTTCTTGGCCATGGGTTACAAATAATTCAGCAAAGAAACCCATTCATCAATCAACTGGAAAAACTGTTATGATTCGGAAAAACAAAGGTCAACCTATTTTTTTAAATTCTTCAAATTTTGAAGATTTAATCACAGGAAGAACGAATGTTATTTATGTAACGCAAAAGGAATTAACAAACTACTTTGTTATTGATATTGATGTGGGTCCCAATCTAAATATGAAACATGCAAGAAAAACTTTAGAAATTATATTACGCAATATAAAATCAGAAAACATAGATTCTCTTGGAACTAAAAGATATGAAGCAATTTCAACTAGTCCTCAAGGAATTCACTTAATTGGTTATTTAAATCATTCAATCAATATTGATCTTTTAAGAACAAACCTTAAAGTTGAATTAGAACGAATTGTTGTTGATTTCAATAAAAAATCACAAATCCAATTAACCGTTAATGTCAAAGGTAGAGAGAACAATAAAATTAATTTAGATCTTTCTAGTATGTATGTTAATAGTCTTCACATCGCAAAATATTCTTTAACTAAAGAATTTTTAATCTGTGATGATATATCTAAAGGATTAAAGAAAGTAAAGCAACAATCATAATAACTGTTGCTTTACTTTAATGATTTTCATATTATTCTGATTTCCATATTAGTTTACCCGAACCACTTTCTATGATGCTATTTATAATATTTATTAGCCAATCACAATGATGACTGATTTGAAAATAAAGAACTCTTTTATCTTCTGGAATTTTCTCTAATTGTTTAGTTACTTTATTCTTCTCTTCTGAATCGAAATAATCATCTCCCGATAACCATTGATCTATAGCAGATACAAAATTTCCAGATGAAAAGATTTTATAATCTCCACTATTATCTCTTATCTCTATACATTCCAAAATTTCATATAAATTAGGATCAGTTCTCTTACAACAAGTACATTTTACAGAATCATTTAATTCTATAATATAACTAGTAGTTGAACTATTACTCACTAAACCATTTCTTGTTTTCATTCGCTCATCTCATAGATATATTCTGCTAATCCTCGAGAAACCAGATCATCAATATATGATCGAGTTACATCATCATGGGCACTCATTGCAAAATAAAGTACCACTCGATCTTCTAACACTTTTTGTAATTGTGTTATAATTGGTTCAATTGTTTCTGAATCCCACCAATGACCAGGATTTTGAAAATATTTAATTAAATCATCTTTTGTACCAAACGCATATATATTATATTTATCTCCATTTATTCGTTCATGTTGTTCAATTATATCTTTTAATTCTGGATCACCTTTTCCACAATGCGGACATTTATCTGATGGTTTATATGCAACTATAAAGCTCGTTGAGGAGCTATTAGAGATTAAACCATTTCTTGTTTTCATTATTCCCCTTTTATCATTTTTAAAACAATATCTCTATCTACAATATATATTGCACCATCTTCAGATTGACATGCAATTCTAAGTATAACATATGACTTAATATAATCAACCACGTTTTCATAAATATTTTCGCCTAGTGAACTTGCATCCCATTCTGATAAAACTTTATCATGAATCAATTTTTCAATAGCATCGGATAATTCAACTTCAGTTTCATTTTTAGGATTAAATTGAATTCCATTTTTTGGAAGTAAAATAATATATGATGATGAACTAGAATTACTCACGAGGCTATTTCTAATTTTCATTTCTTTTCTTTCTTCTTTACTCCATACTTAGTTTCTGTATCTGTTATCAATGTAGTTTTTAATTTTGCTTCTAGATCAACTGAATAGTTTCGAATCATTGTTTCAATATCACCGCTACTACAAAAATCTTGTTCACCACTATACATTACAACTTTATCTTTTCCTATTTGTTGTTGAATATTATTTAAATCTATCAATACGCCATCAGAATCAAAATCTTTTAAAAAGAGACAATTATTAAAGGCTACCACAAAAAATTCTGGATTATCTAAAACAAATTGAAGTTGTCTTTTATCAGTTAAACTAAAAACATCAGTACCTTCTCCTAAAAATCTTCCAACAATTACAGTTTTTGTACTAATATCACTTTCAGTTAACATATGTATTGGTTTTCTAAGACCAAATAAAACAAAACTTGAAGAACTTGAATTACTAACTAATCCATTTCTTGTTTTCATTAACAACACCTCGTTCCTGTATAAATTTTAAATGACTCATCAAAAGAAAATAATTTTTTAACTTTATCACACATAGCTGTTATTTCATTCATATCATAAGTTTGATAATCCAAAGAACCACCATCTGAATGTACATCAGCAAGTGTTTTTCCAAAATAAATCCATCCATGCTCATGATCATCGATCATACCAACATCATGATATTCATTTAATGCTTCCGTAAATATATCATCAATATCAACAAGATCGGAAATATTTGTGGCTAGATTTAATTTCATCATTAATTCTAATTTTTGTTTATCATCTGTTGGTCTTTTGATTTGATAACCAGCTATCACAAAACTTGCTGAGCTTGAATTACTAACTAACCCATGTCTTGTTTTCATTATTAATACCCATCACAATCTTGAAGTACAACCATTTCTTGATTTGCGTCAACAGGAAGATCTTCCCATCCGCCGCCACAAAGACCACGCTGTACAACATTAGGACCACTATCAGAACATGAACCAAAACAAATTATTTTATTCTTTTTTAATTCTTCTTGAATTTGATGATAAAGATTATAATATCTTTGTCTTTCATGATGAAATTCTTTACTTCCAGCTTTCTTAGCTCGTTTTAAAATTTGAATACTTTCTAAATTATTCGAATAATAATCATCTAATTCAGTTTGATTATGAATTTTATATCCATATTCACCACAACCTAATTCCTCTAAAGTATATCCTAATACTCGAAAAGTATTTGGATCTTTAATAGAAATTACAAATGATGAACTTGAACTATTACTAACTAATCCATTGCGACTTTTCATTTAACTCCTTTTTAATCATGTTCAACAGATGCGATTAATTCATAATTATCTTCGAACATGAAGTACAATGCAATTTCTTTCATTACTTCATTTAATCCCTCATTAAAAGAATTATGCATTGATGTAGAACATTTCAAAGTTATATTATTATCTTTCTCACTAAATTCTATATTACGATATTTTAATACAGCTTTCACTTTTGCAGCATTATCATTAGAATCTAAAAGTTTTGTAAATATTTTCTTATGTTTTTTAGCATCTTCTAACCAATCTTTATACCACGAATCATCTGTTTTTCCTTCATAATCTTTAATGTTGACTTCTAATTTTTTTAGAATACCTTCAATGTTAAAAAATTCATAACTATATTCACAAAGCACAATGCTAGAAAATGTATCCATATCCATATTTTTAATTTCAAGAATATAACTAGCACTTGAACTATTACTAACTAAACTATTTCTTATTTTCATCTTTCCTCTTTTGGCTTGGTGTTGACATTGTCTGCTCAGGC
>Ga0209777_10008522_pt1 | contig 11208 bp, 11 predicted proteins | sample FrelakmetHBP12HB_FD_187147 | JGI IMG/M metagenome (GOLD analysis project Ga0209777, IMG submission 187147) | Freshwater lake sediment microbial communities from the University of Notre Dame, USA, for methane emissions studies -HBP12 HB (SPAdes)... | ecosystem: Environmental > Aquatic >...
CCTTGGCGACGATGCCGCCAATAACGCAGCCGCGCAGGTCGCCAATACCAATGACCATCCTTACTTGATACACGTGAGGCTCGGGAAAGCCTGTTTTCGCGTCGCCAGTCATGCGGACTTCTGTTTCTGCGATATCTCAGGCAGAATTGAAGAGCGTCTGAGTCTGGCGGCAGGCGAGTACCAAATACCGGTTCCCAAGGAACGGGGCGTGTGGCTCGCACGCTTGACCAACGGCTCGTCAGTTCAGACCGCAAAGCTGGTCGTCCCGAAGTAGCGCTCGGCGGGTCCATCCGGGACGCCGTTCGGCCTGTCGCAGCATCGTCTTGCCTGACCGCGTAGTGGTCAGTGCGGTCAGTCCCAGAGTCCGTTTTGCGGTCCGCTGAACTGCCATGCTCGCCAGCGGAGTTATTTACGGACTCTATGGCAGACGCGACCGAAGCGAACGAGCCACGCCGCACGCCGAGGCAACGAGACCCGTCCCTCAGAATCGTCATCCCCTCAAGGACAAGGAGAGGCAGTCCATACGAAGTCCACACGATTGACATGCATCAGCGTTTGGCTATACTGATGATTGAGGATGCGACACGAGACTACTCCGGCCGAATTGCGAGGGCGGCACGCGCCGCCTAGCATGAAGGTCGTGATTCTGGCCGGGGGGCGGGGGACTCGACTCGGGCGCGAAACCGAGACCAAACCCAAACCCATGGCTGAGATCGGCGACAAACCAATTCTCTGGCACATCATGAAGCACTACGCCCACTACGGATTCAAGGACTTCATCCTCTGCCTAGGCTACCGGGGCGAGGTTATCCGTCGCTACTTCCTGGACTATCTAACCGCCAACTGCGACTTCACCATCAGCCTGGCCGATACCCGGCTCGAGTTTCACAACCGCGACCGGAACCTGGACTGGAACGTAACGCTGGTTGACACCGGCCTGGATGCAATGACCGGCGCCCGGGTCAAACGCATTGAACGCTATGTGGACTCCGAGCGCTTCATGCTCACCTACGGCGACGGCGTGGCCGACCTGAACCTGCACGAGTTGCTCCGCTTCCACAAGGCGCACGGCGCAATCGGCACCGTCACCGGCATCCAGCCATCTTCCAGATTCGGGGAGCTGAAGGTCAAGGGCAACCGGATCACCCAATTCCGCGAGAAGGTGCATTTCCGGACCAGCTACGTCAACGGCGGGTTCTTCGTGTTCTCGCGGAAGTTCTTCGATTACCTTGAGGACGACGATTCCTGCGTGCTCGAGAAGAAGCCGCTCGAACAACTCGCGGCCGACGGACAGATGATGGTCCACAAGCACTGCGGCTTCTGGCAGTGCGTGGACACCATCCGAGACCTAGAGTATCTCAACGGCCTGTGGATCCAGAATGCCGCGCCCTGGAAGGTATGGAAGTAGCGTCTACTGCCGTGCGGCCCGCCAAGCTTGGAGACGGAAGGTCGGCGCGAGGAGTGAACCATGCCCGATAGATTCTGGCGCAATCGCAATGTCTTTGTCACGGGCTGCACCGGCCTGCTCGGTTCGTGGCTGACTGCCGAACTGGTGCAGCGTGGCGCGAGCGTCGTCGGACTGGTCCGCGACCTCGTGCCCCGGGCCAAGCTCAACTGGTCCGGCGTGGTCAACCGCGTCAACGTCGTGCGCGGCGAAGTTGAAGACTACGCCCTGCTCGAACGGACCCTGAACGAATACGAGGTCGAAACCGTGTTTCATCTCGCGGCCCAGACGATTGTCGGCACCGCGAACCGGAACCCGGTTTCCACGTTCGAGACCAATGTCCGGGGCACGTGGAATCTGCTCGAAGCGTGCCGCCGCAATCCGCTGGTGAAGCAGATCGTCGTGGCCTCCAGCGACAAGGCCTACGGCGCGCAGCCCAAGCTGCCCTATGACGAGACCACACCGCTCGAAGGCCGGCATCCCTACGACGTCTCCAAAAGCTGCGTTGACCTGATTTCCCAGGCCTTCTTCAAGACCTTCAAGCTCCCGGTTTGCGTCACCCGGTGCGGCAACTTCTATGGCGGCGGCGACTTGAACTTCAACCGGATTGTCCCGGGCACAATTCGCTCGGTCCTGTTCGATGAACGTCCGGTCATTCGTTCCGACGGCACACTGATTCGCGATTACTTCTACATCGAGGATGCGGTCGGCGCCTACCTGATGCTGGCGGAAAAGATGGCCGAACTGGACATCAACGGCGAAGTGTTCAACTTCAGCAACGAGATTCAGGTCACGGTCCTAGACCTGACGCGGAGAATCCTCAAGCTCATGAAGACCAGCCTCGAGCCGGTGATTCAGAACCAGGCCCAGAACGAAATCCCGCATCAGTATCTTTCGGCAAAGAAGGCGCGCGAGAAACTCGGCTGGAAGCCGCTTTTCACGCTGGATGAGGGTCTGAAGCGCACCGTCGAATGGTACCGGGAGTTCTTCGCGAAGGCGTAGCGCCCGACGCTCGACACCTGACGCCCACGGCAAACCCGCGATGAGTCTCCGCCCGCCTGTTCTGATTACCGGCGCCAGCGGCTTTGTCGGCGCGTGCCTTGCGCACCGGCTGGTTGGACTGAGCGACGACGTTCATCTGCTCGACTATCCCGGCACGCCGGACTGGCGCATTCGGGATATCCTCTCGCGCGTCGCGCTTCACCCGCTCGACATCACCGACGCCACGGCCATCGAACAGGTTGTCGTCCGAGTCAAGCCGCGCACGATATTCCATCTCGCAACCTACGGCGCGTATCCGACTCAGCAGGACGTGGCGCGCATCATCCAAGTTAATGTCACCGGAACGTGGAACCTGCTTTCGGCCGCAGTGAATCTTGGCTTCGACGCCTTCATCAATACCGGCTCGTCGTCTGAGTACGGATTCAAAGACCATCCTATGTCCGAGGAAGAACCACTGGAACCGATGACGCATTATGCTATCACCAAGGCCACGGCAACGATGCTGTGCCAGGCCATGGGGCGGACGAAGCAGTTGCCGATAGTGACCTTGCGCCCATTCTCGGTCTACGGCTTCTGGGAGGAACCGCCCAGACTCGTGCCCTGGGTCATCAAAGCCTGCCTGACCGGGACCAACCCGACCCTGACCACACCCAACCCGGTGCGCGACTTCGTGTTTGCCGAAGACTTCGTAGACGCCTACATCCTGGCTGCTGAGAATGCCGCGCGGTTCCCCGGCGACGTGTTCAACATCGGTTCCGGAAAACAGACTACGGTCGGCGAGATGGTTGAACGGATTATCCGACTCACGGGCGGCAAGGCGAAACCCGAGTGGGAGAAGATCCACAACCCCAGAATTGAACCTGAGCACTGGTGCGCTGACGCCGGGAAGGCACACACCAAGCTGGGCTGGCAGCCGAAGCATAACCTTGACCAGGGTCTGAGCCGAATGATTGAGTGGCTGCGCGAGCACCTTGGCCTGTATCGTTGACATGTCCGGCCAACAGTCCGCACTTTCCGACATTGCCCGGCAGGTGCGCCGGCACGTGGTCAGGATGGTCGCCAATGCCCGGTCTTCTCACGTCGGCTCGGCACTCTCTATCGCCGATATTCTCACTGTGCTCTACTTCCGAACGCTCAAGGTCTATCCTGACGACCCGTGGCGTGAGGACCGTGACCGGTTCATCCTGAGCAAAGGCCATGCCTGCACCGCCCTATATGCCACGCTCGCCCTGCGCGGGTTCTTTCCTGAGAAGGTCCTGGATACCTATTGCGCAAATGGCACGTCCCTGCCCGGTCATTCCACCATGCGCTGCGTGCCCGGGGTCGAGGTCTCGACCGGCTCTCTGGGACACGGGCTATCGCTCGGCTGCGGCCTTGCCCTGGCGGCCCGGCGCTTCGGACAGAAGCACCGGATCTTTGTTCTGCTCTCGGACGGCGAGTGCGACGAGGGCTCAACCTGGGAGGCTGCCCTTTTCGCCGGTCATCACAAGCTCGACAGCCTCACCGCAATCGTGGACTTCAACCGGATTCAGGCCTTTGGGGACACGAGCGAAGTCCTGAACCTCGAGCCGTTCGGGGACAAATGGGCCGCGTTCGGCTGGGAAACGAAATCGGTGGACGGCCATGACCTGGCTGCGCTGGAAGCCGCGCTCGCTTCCCTGCCGTACCGCGCGGGCAGGCCCAGCCTGCTCATCGCCCGGACCGCAAAAGGCAAGGGCGTGTCGTTCATGGAGAACCGGCTCGCCTGGCACTACAAGTCTCCGAACCCGGCCGAGCTTGAAGCCGCACTGAAGGAGCTGGCATAGCCGTGCGCAAGGCATTCATCAAGGCACTGACTGAAGAAGCCGCGCGTGACAAGCGCATCTGGCTCCTGACCGGTGACATGGGGTTCTCGGTCTTTGAGGACTTCGCGGCCCGGTATCACGACCGGTTCCTGAACGCGGGCGTCGCCGAGGCGAACATGACCGGCGTCGCGGCCGGGCTGGCGCTCTCCGGCTTGATGCCGTTCATGTACTCAATCACGCCGTTCGTCACGATGCGCTGCTTTGAGCAGCTGCGGATTGACGTCTGTTACCAGAATCAGAACGTCCGCGTCATCGGCGGCGGCGGCGGACTCTGCTATGGTTCGGCCGGCGGAACCCACCATTCGCTTGAGGACATCTCGCTGATGCGCTCGCTGCCGAACATGACCGTTGTCTGTCCCGGCGACCCGCGCGAAGTGACGGCCGCGGTCCGGTACTCGCTCGACCATTCCGGACCAATGTACATCCGGCTGGGCCGGGACGGCGACCCGCTGATTCACGCGGGCGATGTCACCCTGCAACCGGGCAAGGCAATCACCCTGCGCGCAGGAACCGATGTCTGCCTGATTGCGACCGGCAACATCCTGGGCAACACCCTGAAAGCGGCCGACGAGTTGCTGAAACGGGGCGTATCGGTCCGGCTCATCAGCATGCCCTTTGTCAAGCCGATTGACCGCGAAGCCATTCTCAGTGCGGCCGGCGCGACCCGCGCCCTGTTCACCGTCGAGGAACACAGCCTGATTGGCGGGCTGGGCAGTGCAGTCGCCGAGGTCCTGGCCGAGTCCGGCAAACCGGTGCGGTTCCAGCGCCTCGCAATCCCGGACCGCCTCTTCAAGGAAGTCGGCAGCCAGGACTACCTGCGCGAACTCATCGGACTCTCCCCCACCGGCATTGCCCACTCCGTGCTCGCCCTGCTGGACCGCCAATCCTGACAATGCGGTCGGGACATTCTCTAATCTGTAATTCGCAGCCGTCGGCTTCCTATCTGCTTTCATCGGCGGCTAACCCCTGATGCCCGAAGAGGTCCGGCTCCACCCCACGAAGTGCCCGATTTGCGACACTGATGGCAACGCGACCGAACTCTATCCGGCCAACTTCGACCTCGCCGCGTTCAACCCGGCCATCTATTCGGCCCGCCGCCTGCCGGACCGGATTCACTACCGGATTGTCCGCTGCAATACCTGCGGCCTGGTGCGGTCCGACCCGGTCGCTGACCCGGAAGCCCTGGCCCGGCTCTACGCCCAGAGTAGCTTCGACTACGCGCAGGAAGTTGACGACCTGAAGATTACTTATGACCGCTACCTGGACCGGCTGGAGCGCTTTGACGTACACAAAGGCAGCCTGCTCGAAATCGGATGCGGCAACGGCTTCTTCCTTGAAGAAGCTCTGAAGCGCGGCTATTCGAGCGTCTCGGGCGTCGAACCCGGCAGAACCATAGTTGAAAAGGCGCGCGCGGACATCCGACCCAACATCGTCTGTGACATCCTGCGGCCAAGCCTGTTCGAGCCCGAATGCTTCGATGTCATCGCCATCTTCCAGACCTTCGACCACATCTCGGACCCGGGTGCCCTGCTTGACGAGTGCCGGCGACTGCTCAAGCCCGGCGGGCTCATGCTCTGCTTCAACCACAACATCGCCGCCGCTTCAGCCCGGCTCCTCGGCGAGCGCAGCCCGATAATCGACATCGAGCATACCTACCTGTACAGCCCGGCGACCATTGCGCGACTGTTCGAGAAACACGCGTTCAAGACCCTGGAAACCGGCTCAGCCCGCAACACTTATCACCTGTACTACTTGACCCGACTTCTGCCCTTGCCCGGGCTCTTCAAAAGACCTCTGCTCGGGCTGCTCAAAGACACGCAGGTCGGCAGCATCCGACTCACCGTCCCGCTCGGCAACCTCTACATCATCGCGCAGAAGCCTCGGCAGTAGCCGCGGATTCCACGGGCCCACCGCCCGAATCCTATATCCCTCGGTCTTCTGAGTTCTTTCGAGTGAAGTAGTCGTCGAGTATCTTGCGATGGTCGAAGGCCAGCGGGTCGGGCAGGCTGTCCCGGTCGAACAGCCCGATTTCTTTCGCGTCGTCCGCGGCTTTCGGAATGCCTCTCCCCTGCGCAACTAACACAACCGATACGGTGTGATGGCGCGGGTCGCGCGCCGGGTCGGAATACGCGTGGAGTTGTCTAAGGTCCAGGATGTCGAGCGCGGTTTCTTCCTTCGCCTCGCGGACCGCGGCCCGCTCCAGCGTCTCACCATAGTCCACAAATCCGCCCGGAATCGCCCAGCCCGGCGGCGGGTTCTTGCGCTTGATGAGCACGACCTTGTCTCCCATCTCAATGATGATATCTACGGTCAGCTTGGGCTGTCGGTACTTCCCTCCTCCGCAATCGTCATTCGTCATTGTCATTCGGCCAGCGCGCCCCTTTGTTTCAGGAACTCCCGTAGCGCTTCCTGCCACGGTCGAAGGTGATGCTTGAATCGGGCCTCAAATAGACCGTTGTCCAGAACAGAATACCCGGGCCGTCGTGCCGGCCGGACGTACTTGTCCGAGGTCGTCGGCTTCACGACCGTCTTCAACGCGGCCATGCGCACGATCTCCCGGGCGAATTCGAACCAGGTGCAGGTCCCGGAATTGGACACATGATAGATTCCATACTGCTTGCTTCCCGGGAACAGCGCCAGAGCCGACGCCAGGTCTTGGGTGAACGTCGGCGAGCCGCGCTGGTCCTCCACGACTTCGATGGTCTCTTTCTCCTTGGCCAGCCTCAGGATAGTATCCACAAAGCTCCGGCCGTGCGGACCGAACAGCCAGGACGTCCGGCAGATGAAATGTCTTTTGGCGTCCCGTTGAATCGCCTGCTCGCCGAGCAGTTTGGTCGCGCCATAGTAGTTGAGCGGCCGGGTCTTGTCGTTCTCGATGTAGGGCGCGCCCTTGTCGCCGTCAAAGACATAGTCCGTGCTGATGTAAATCAGGTCGGCCTTGCTGTCTCGCGCCGCCAGCGCCAGCGTCCATGTCCCCAGTGTGTTGACCTTGTAGACTTCGGCCCGGTTCTTCTCTGACCCGTCCACATCGGTATAGGCCGCAAGGTGATAGATGGCGTTCGGCTTCAGTTTCGTCGCCTCCGCGATTGTCGGCGTGACGTTGGTGATGTCGTGGTCCGGCAGGTCCCACTCAATCACTTCGTGCTTCTGCTCGCGCAGCAGCGGACACAGGTCCCGACCCAGCATCCCGCGGGCGCCGGTTACCAGAATTCGCATGGTCTATGGTAGCCAAGTGCCTGAGACTGTCAAGGTTGGGCATTCCTAGTCCTTGACAGCAGGCGCTTTTTGCAGGAGAATAGAGAACGTCGGGCGGAATTCTAACACAATGACAAGTAGAACTGAGAACTGGAACGAAACTATGAATCGCTGTTTCATCTCACTGGTCCTGGCCGTCTCGCTGATTTCCGTCACCGGCTGCAATCGGCCCAGCAACGTCGTGTGGCAGCGCCGATACGACAGCGGCAAAGAGGACTTTGGTCGCGCTCTTGCCGCAGATGGCACCGATATCATCGTCGGCGGCAGTTGGCGTGATACAACCGGAGCCCAGGTGGTCATCGACTGGCAGATTCTCAAATACGACTCCAAGGGCAATCTGTTGTGGCGGCGAGTGTATGACAGCGGCCGGCCGGACTGGCTGTCAGACATTGTTGTCGACCGGGAACACAACATCGTCGCGACCGGCTGGGCCGCTTCCGAAGACAACGACTCCACCCGGCTCCTGCTCGTGAAGTTCAACCCGCAGGGTGAGATCGCGTGGGACCGGCAGTACGCGTTCGGGTTAGCGACCCAGGGACTGGCCCTGACAATCGACCCCTCGGGCAACGTCGTCGTCACCGGTTCGAACTTCTCTGGCTCGGATTCGGCGGACGACAACCTGCTCATCGCCGACTTCGGCGCGGACGGAAGCGTAACTCGCTGGGATACGTTTGACTTCGGGGACGACGAGTCCGGCCAGGACATCGCCTGTGACGCGAAGGGCACCCTGTATGTCGTCGGCGACCAGGTGCCGCTGCCCGACTCGAGCGATTCGGTTTCTACCGCCGACCTGCTGCTGGTCAAGCTCACGCCCGAGCGCAAGATGCTCTGGCGCCGGATTTACGATTCGGGCGACGACGACCTGAATGGCAGCCTGGCGCTGGATAAGTCGGGCAACGTCTGGGCCGCGGTCTCCGTCGTCGGCAGCGCCGGCGGCGCGGTGCGGCTGCTCGAGTACAGCCCGACCGGTGACCTGATGCTCGACAAGCAATATCCCGGCCGGTTCAATGCCTCCTGCCTGGACATTGCGATTGACCGTTCCGGCGCGGTACTCGGCTGCGGCGCGGCGGGACCGGATGATGCCCAGTCCTACCTCGGGTTTCGCTACGCCGACAACTGGTTCAGCGAATTTCTCGCCCCACCGGACTACCACCGGGGCGTGAACGACCTCGCCAACGCCATCGTGCTGGACAGTGCCAACGACATCGTCATGACCGGGGTTTCCGACCCGGGGATTGACCCGGACATCCTCACCCTCAAGCTGCGCAACGTCACCCCGCCGAATCCGCCGGCTCGACCGAAGAAACGCTGATTGCCTCGACCGCCGTCCGGGTGCGCCCGCACGGTGATTGACATCCGCGCGCATTCTGCTATAATACCCGCGTTACACCCACCGTAAAAACCCTAGAACTAACCTAAGAGCGTTGGAACAGAAGTGAAAGCCCTGAAACTAAAGAGAAGAGACCTTAATCTGTATCTGGATTCCCTGCGCCGGTACGGCACCGTCTACGGACCGGTGAGAAAGGGAGACAAGTTCATCTACGACGAGCTTGATGACCTGGACCGGCTGGACCTCCACATGCTGCGCACGATTGTGCCGGTCAAGAAATTCCTGGTGCCGCCGAGATTCCAGGCGTTCAGCTTCGACGACCACTCCTATCACAGCGAAGTGGAGGAAATCAAGCCGAGCGTCATCTTTGGGGTCCACCCCTGTGAAATCCACAGCATTCTGATTCTCGACAAGCTGTTCACCGAGCGTTTCCCGGATCCGTATTACGTCGAGCGGCGGCGGCGGACCGCGATTCTCGGCCTCTCCTGCGTGCCGGATGACAAGTGTTTCGCCAAGTCGACCAATACCCATTTCGTGGAATCCGGTTTCGACCTGGCGTTCAACGACCTGGGCGACGACTACCTGGTCTGGGTCGGGTCCAGCCTGGGCGATGACCTGATTCGTTATCGCCTGGACCTGTTCGATGAGAATATCAAACAGGCGGACCTTGACCACTACGTCAAGTGGCGGCGCTGGCGCGACTCACAGTACAAGCTGGAAATGGATATGACCGGCATGCCTGACATCATGGAGCTGTCGCACGACAGCCGTGCCTGGCAGGAGCTGGGCGACAAGTGCCTGTCCTGCGGCGCGTGCAGCATGGTCTGCCCCACCTGCACGTGCTACAACATTGTGGACCGGATGAACCCGGCGGTCTTTGAGGGCTTCCGCGAGCGCTACTGGGATTCCTGCATGTTCAAGCAGTTTGCGCTGGTCGCGGGCGGCCACAACTTCCGCGAGAACCGGGCCGACCGGGTCCGCCTGTGGTATACGCATAAGCTCAAGGCGTTCATCACCGAGTTCGGCAAGCCGGCCTGCGTCGGCTGCGGCCGGTGCATCGACACCTGTCCGGTGGACATCAACGTCCGGGAAGTGGTGACCGCGCTGCGTGGCGCGACCGCGGTCAGCGCGCCGGAAGAGGTGAAGAAATGAGCCTCAACCTGTACCAGCCGGAACCGATGCGGATTGTCCGCCGCTATGACCTGATTAACGACGTCCGGTTCTTCCAGGTCCGGGCGCTGGAGATGGACAAGGCGCTCAGCCTCAATTACCTGCCCGGCCAGTTCATGATCGTCTCGGTGCCGGGCGTCGGCGAGGCGCCGTTCTCCATCAGCTCGACCCCGTCCCGGCCCGGGCTGCTGGAATTCGGAATTCGCCGGATGGGCATCCTGACTAACGAGTTGTTCAAGCTCAAGGAGAATGCCGTGCTCGGCGTGCGCGGGCCCTACGGCAACGGCTTCCCGATTGCCAAATTCGAGAAGCACGACCTGATTATCGTGGTCGGCGGGCTGGGCGCGGTCCCGCTCCGTTCGCTCCTGTTCTACGTGCTCGACAACCGGGACCGATTCGGCAAAGTCACGTTCATGTACGGCGGCCGGACCCCGGATGAAATGCTCTTTCTGCGCGAGCTGCTGGAACTGCGCGAGCGCGATGACCTTAACTGCCTGCTCGCGGTCGAACGCGATCCGAACAGAGTCTGGACCGGCTCGTTCGGCATGGTCACCGCCCTGTTCAAGCAACTGAAGAACGTTGACGCGGAGAACACTTACGGACTGGTTTGCGGGCCGCCGGTGATGTACAAATACGTCATCGACGAACTGCTCAAGCTCAAGATCCCCAAGCATCAGATTCTGATGACCTTGGAGCGCCGGATGAAGTGCGGCGTGGGCAAGTGCGGCCATTGCGCCATTGGCTCGATTTATACCTGCATTGACGGCCCGGTCTTCTCGCACTGGGACGTCCTGCACATGAAGGACCTGATATGAGTCAGAAGCCTCGAGCCGGATTCTACAATTTCTCAGGCTGCTCCGGCTGCCTGCTGACGATTCTGAACTGCGAAGACAACATCCTCGACATCTTCGGCGCGGCCTCGGTCGTGTCGTTCTTGATGGCCAACCGCGGCAATATTGACGAGCAGTGGCACGGCAACGGGAAGAAGCCCGGTCCGGAAGCCGATCTCGACGTCGCGTTCATTGACGGCTCGGTGACCACGCGCGAGCAGGAAGCATTCCTCAAGGAAATCCGCGAGCGGTCAAAACGGGTCGTCGCACTCGGAGTTTGTTCCTGCTACGGCGGGGTCCAGGCCATGGAAACCGGCCGGGGGAGCTATGCCC
>Ga0209777_10008523_pt1 | contig 11208 bp, 8 predicted proteins | sample FrelakmetHBP12HB_FD_187147 | JGI IMG/M metagenome (GOLD analysis project Ga0209777, IMG submission 187147) | Freshwater lake sediment microbial communities from the University of Notre Dame, USA, for methane emissions studies -HBP12 HB (SPAdes)... | ecosystem: Environmental > Aquatic >...
GAGAAATACGCAAGCGCGGTATGGTAGCTGTAATTAATGATGCAATTAATATTGCTTTTGAAAAAACCAAACATGTTTATGTAACCATCTGCAGCGATTGTATTGATGCGGCCTATAACCCGGGGGGGCCAGCAGATTTTAACGGACTAACTCCGTATGAACTGTTTTCCTCCCTTTATCAGGTTGGAAAAGCCGGGATTTCAGGACTTGACTATGTAGAAATTTATCCAAATCAGGACCCTAATTCATTTTCATCTCACCTTGCATCGTGGGCCATCATTTATGCGTTGGTTGGTATGGCCGCAAGGAAAAAAGACATTAAAGGAAATTAATTCCGTGGATTTTTTACTTACTGACGAGCAAACAAAGTTGAAGGAATCTGTAATTAACTTTGTAACCAAAAACCTTAATGAAGGTGCGCATGAACGCCAAAACCATGAAGATTTCTATTTCGATGGTTGGAAAAAGTGCGCTGAGTTTGGCATACTCGGATTGCCCATGCCCAAGAAGTATGGTGGATTAGAGACGGATCTTCTGGCCTGCGTGGCGGCCATGGAAGGATTCGGTTATGCAACAAAAGACTTCGGTCTCCTTTTCTCGATAAATACTCAGATATGGACTTGTGAAGCTCCTATCTTGAAATTTGGCACCGAGGAACAAAAGAATAAATATCTTCCAAGTTTAATTAGTGGCATCATGATTGGCGGGCACGCCATGACCGAGCCCAATTCGGGCTCCGACGCCTTCAGCCTGACCTGCAAAGCCAAGAAAGTTGGTGATAAATATATCCTTAATGGGACAAAGATGTTTATAACAAATGCCCCTATTGCAGATATCATACTCGTCTTTGCCCGAACAGATGAACGCAAAGGATTTGCCGGTATTTCAGTTTTTATTGTCGAAAAAGAATTTACCGGATTTTCCATCGGCAAACCATTAAAGATGATGGGATTGAGAGACTGTCCTTTGGGCGAAGTCATATTGGAAGACTGCGAAGTGCCCATTGAAAACAGGCTGGGAAAGGAAGGCGCAGGATCGGCCATATTCAATTCAGAAATGGAACAAGAAAGAAGTTGCCTATTTGCTACACATCTGGGCAGCATGGAAAAGATTCTGGAAGACTGCATTGAATACGCAAAGACTCGCCATCAATTTGGTAAACCGATCGGCAGCAATCAATCCATTTCCCACAAAATTGCTGAGATGAAGCTGAGGATTGAAATGTCCCGCCTCATTTTATATAAAGTTGCATGGATGAAAGCCAATGGACAGAGGGCGCCTCTGGAATCAGCAATCGCCAAGTTGTATATAAGTGAAAGCTATGTAGCCACATGCTTAGATGCTGTACAAATTCACGGAGCATATGGCTATTCTACTGAGTTTGGGCTTGAAAAAAACCTCCGTGACGCCATTGGCGGGAAAATTTATTCAGGAACTTCAGAAATACAAAGAAATATCATAGCAACATTCCTGGGTCTTTAATATTCATCGTAAAAAATAGTAAATGTTAATTTATTTATTACAACATCTATTAACAAATTCGGCAAGACAATATCCTGACAAAGAAGCTGTTGTCTTTAAAGGAGATACCCTAACCTATTCCAGCCTGGAAGAAAAAAGCAATCAACTTGCCACCGTTTTATCTCAATCTGGTGTAAAAACAAATGATCGTGTTGGCATCATGCTCAACAAATCAATCGAAGCGATCATCAGTATTTTCGGCATTTTGAAAACTGGCGCCATATATGTACCTATTGATGCACGCATACCATCAAACAGAGCGAAATACATCATAAAGAATTGCGATATCAAATATTTGATTTCATCTTCAACACTTGTTAAAGCAATTATAAAAGATCCCAGCGGTGATTCTCCACTGAGACATATTATGCTGGTTGATGATAAGATAGACATAGTCTCTAATGATATCAACAATGTCACTATTCTCTCTTTTGAAACTGCGCTAAAAGATCAAAAAGGAATAATTTTTCAATCAAACATTTCAGACGTTAGCCCTGCCTATATTTTACATACATCAGGCTCAACGGGAGTGCCTAAAGGGGTTATTATCTCTCATCTGAATGCGCTTACCTTCATTAATATGGCGGCTGAGTTTTTTCATATTACATCAAAAGACAGATTATGTAGCGTAGCACCATTACACTTCGACCTCTCTGTGTTCGATATATTTGTTGCTTTTAGACAGGGTGCAACGCTGGTTTTAACACCCGAATATCTAACCACCTTTCCTGTAAAATTAGCAGAATATATTTCCAATCAGAAGATAACAGTTTGGAATTCCGTTTCTTCGCTTTTATCCATGATGGCGGAGAAAGGTGCTCTCGAAAAATACCGATTTAATTCTTTACGAATAGTGCATTTCTCCGGAGATATTCTGCCTGTTAAATATCTCAGAATACTGAAAAAACATATGAAGAACGCAGAATTTTATAATATCTATGGACAGACCGAAGCAAATTCTTCGATGTGCTATCAGGTAAAATATATCCCTGATGATAACTGGAAAATTCCCATTGGAAAAGCGTTCCCGAACTTTGAAGTCTTTATCTTGGATGAAAAAGGCCAAGAGCAAAACAAACCCGGACATGAGGGTGAGCTTTTTGTAAAAGCCGCCACCGTTGCTCTTGGGTACTGGCGCAATGAAAAGGAAACTAACGAAAAATTTGTATCTGATCCACGCAATAACGATTCAATCAGTAGGTGCTACAAAACAGGCGATCTAGTTCGTATTGATGAAGAAGGCAACTTTATTTTTGTCGGTCGAAAAGATCATATGATCAAGAGCCGGGGTTATCGAATCGAACTGGCTGAAATCGAAGCCGCAATCAGCAGTCATCCTCTTATCAGGCAGGCCGCAGTTATTGCAGTTCCGGATGAATTGATCGGGAATAAACTCATTGGGCACATAACATTAGTGGACAAAAGCAACTTGACTAGTGTTGATCTTCATAGTTTTTGCGGCAGCCTGTTGCCAAAGTATATGATACCCGAAGTCTTCCAGTTCCACGACATATTACCTACCATTTCCACTGGTAAAATTGATAGAAAGAAATTGGAAAATCAAAACTTGTGCGAATTAAAAAAGAACTCAAACTGATCAACTATGAATACACAATTTAGTTTATCAATCTGACTGAACAACAGGAAACAGCTTTCAAAGAATAGCCGGACTGGGTTTGCGCGACTGCTCCCGTATCATACTGTACTCAATATATCCTATTAAAAGCAGTGCTTTTTATGAAGCAATTTAGACCGGAAATCTGCTAAAATCGGCAAGGGCGGATCAGGAGAGACATGAAGAAACTTTTCAGTGTAATTATTGCGGTTTACAATAGAGAAGACTTAATCCGCAAGGCAATTGAATCTGTATTAGAGCAGACCTTCACGGATTACGAACTTATAGTTGTCGATGATGGTTCTACTGATCGAACACAAGACATACTCCGATCTTACGGAGCGCGGATCAAGGTAATACGACAGGAAAACCAGGGGCAGGAAGCCGCTTACATAACAGGAGTTTCTCACTCGGTCGGCAAGTACATAGCATTCTTGGACAGTGATGATTACTTTCTTCCAAACACGTTGGCAACATACGATTTAATCATTACAACGCTCGATTTTCCACCTTTGGTTATCGGCGCTATACATAGGATTATAGGTAATCAGGATGTCAGAATCGATGCGGGATTGATGGACAGCAATATTAAAGTACTTAAATACCGTGATTATCTGTCAAAAGATGTAAGAATTCCTATGTCACAAAGCATGATCGTTATGAAAAAAACCCTTTTCGAAGAAGTCCAAAAAGGCATAGGTCATCTTCCTAGGCAACATTTGAACGACTATAGCTTGATCCTTCGGGTTGGTACATTCGGACCATGCATAATTTTGACCAAGCCCATTACTATTGTGTATAGGTTTCATCCGACTCAAGCGACTAGAAACATTGAAAGAATGTGTAAGGAACTTTTACCTCTAATAGATATAGTTCGGCATGGGCAAACTGCGGCAGGTCGCTCGCGTCGGTTTGACAGGTATGCTTTTCTAGGTGGTCCCGTAAGTGAATGGAGCAGAAAAGCATTAAAAGCAAAACAGTTTAAGTTAGCATTTAGAATCATCGTGAAAGGTTGGTCAATGGTGGTTGCTAATCAAATAAATAAATTTTTGTTTTTGTTTTATAGCTCCTCCACTCCTGTGGAAATTGAAACGAAATAACAACAAAATCGATAACCAAAAGGTCTCAAGTTTTAAATTAAGTTAAATAAAATATGAAGGCTGCAATTGAAATTATAACACAAAATAGATGTACGGGATGTTTTGGTTGTTACAACATTTGTCCTGTATCTAACGCTATTGAAATAAAATATGATGAGACCGGTTTTTTTAAACCTTTTTTATCAAAAGAATGTACAGATTGTGGTATTTGTCAAAATGGATGCCCAGTCATCGAGCATTCCCAAAACATAAACAATTTAAAAAAAGGTTTTGTCGGATGGTCAAATGATAAAGATACTATCATGAGCAGTTCTTCAGGTGGCATTTTTTCTGAATTATCATATTTGGTGTTAGCGCAGAAAGGTGTTGTATATGGAGTCGGCTGGGTAGATGGCAATCCGAAACATAAAAGAGTTACAACATTTGAGGAATTGCAGGATTTAAGAGGTTCTAAATATCTTCAAAGCAATGTAGAATATTCATATAATAAAGTTTTAGAAGACTTGCGGTCTGATAGGTTGGTATTGTTCTCCGGGGTCCCATGCCAAATAGCAGCATTAAACAAGTTGACTAGAAATAATAAATTATTGACTGTGGATTTAATTTGTCATGGCGTGCCGTCGAGAAAGGCCTATGACAAATATTGCGAAGAAAAATTTCGGAATAAAATAATTCAAGTTGATTTTCGAAACAAAGATAAAGGGTGGGTTAACTTCAGCGTTTGTATGCATTGTGATAATGGAAAGATATATAAAAACATTTTCAAATATGATAGATTTTTTAAGGGATTTTTGAAAAATATTTATTTAAATGAAGCGTGTTATACATGTAAATTTAAAGGTGAGGAAGACGGGAGTGGAAGAGTAGCTGATATAACACTTGGTGATTTCTGGGGGGTCCCCAAAAAATATTTTAATCATAATGGCGTATCTTTCATTGTTTCTAATAATGAAAAAGGTTTTTTTTATATAGAGAAATTAAAAAAAGAAAGGGATGTTTATCTTCAAGAAATAGAAATTAAATTAGGATTAAAGTCTAACCCTTTATACTATATGAGCGTTAATAGACCAAGTGAAAGGGATTTTTTTTTCCAAGAAATAGAAAAAAAGAGTTTTGTGGAACTGTCAAATAAATATTTTAGACCTTGGAACAAACTTGAACAAATAATAATAAATATCCTACGATTACCGATGAGGGTTGTTCGATATTTATTAAATAAGTTTAAGGACTAAGACAAAATGAATAAAAAAATCCTTATTACAGGACATGCTGGAAGTGCGAATCGTGGATGTGAAATGATTTTGCGCGGCACTATCGATATCCTCCGGCGTTATATAAAATCAGTTGATCTATCCCTTAATTCACGTCAGCCTCAGTCAGATCGAATTGCCTTAAGGGAAAAAGCTGATGGCATCAAAATTTATGATAATGACAGTTATTCAGAAGAAGGTATGAAACGCTTTTCGTTTCAGTGGTTCGTTACCCGAACTAACAGAATAACGTTGAAAGGCATTAACCCCATTTTTTTTCAGGGATTCCTCCCCTTCAATAGGGATACCTATCTAAACAAAGACGTTGTAATGCATATTGGAGGTGATAATTTTTGTTATTATAATTTGGCAAAGCTATCATTCGCCGAACTGCATTTGGCTAAATTAAATGGTGCGCAAACAGTGATCTGGGGCGCTTCAATCGGACCATTCAACCCCAAAGATGAAAACAAATATGCTAAAGAATTGCGAAAGGTGGATCTTATTACTGTCCGGGAAGAACTCACTATTGAATATCTCCAAAAGATCGGGGTGGAAGAGAATGTGCGAAGTGTGAGTGATCCAGGATTTTTAATCCCCGCCTTATCTGATGGTGCATTGCATATAACTCGCACGGAAAGAGACTTAATTATCGGCATTAATATGAGTGATCTTATCTCGGATCATGCATTAAATCAACAGGACTATCTTGAAGCTTTCACAATTTTCACAAAAGACTTGTTATCAAACCAAAGTATAAAACTGGTGCTGATTCCCCATGTAATTTATCATTGGCAAGGATGGAATGACCTTGCAATGTGTGAAGCGTTGGCCAATCGACTGAATATGCCAAATCGAGTGATTGTGCTGGGCGACAACTATAATGCCAGCCAAACAAAATATGTTATCAGCCAATGTGATTATTTTATTGGGGCAAGGACTCATTCCACGATTTCAAGTTTATCATCTGGAGTTCCAACGCTAACCATTGCGTATAGTCCGAAAGCTTATGGAATTAATCAAAAGATATTTGGTCACACTAATTACGTTATACCAATTTCATCTTTGAGCGGAGCTACTCTGTTGGAAAAATTCAATCTTTTGCGTAACAATCGTCAGAAAGTGGTTGAGCAATTGATCAAGTTGATGCCTATTGTAAGAGAAGAGGCTGATAGTGGTGGCAAATATCTTGCAGAAGTGTTACACGCCTAAGATATAGAATCTAACGCAGTTGGGACGAAACCAACTCAAAGAGTTTTTGCCAAGTCTAGCTGAATATAATGGCCTATGTCGAAAAGTTCAAAATTGAATGGCAAAATATCTCTATTTCAGTTTAGAAAAGGCAATCTCAATATTGTATGAATAATTCAAATAACTCGTGTAAAGATCAGAAATATAGCATATCTGAAGCGACCCCAGAAATGGATCAGGAATGGTGTGATTTCATTTCTGAAAGATCTGATGCTACCATTTATCACCATCCCGCATGGTTGATGGTTCTGCAAAACGAAACAAAGCAGCCAGTATTACGATTAGTTTGTAGAGACGAAAATGTAAGACTTGTAGGGGTATATCAACTTCAATATACCATGGGAATGCCCTTGGGCTTTGGGGGTATTCTTGCGGCAAAACGATTATCCTCACTGCCAAGAACACCAATTGGTGGGCCCATTGCAGTAAATAATGTTGTAGAGGCAATGCTTGTCAAAAAGGCCATTGAGATCAGCGGCAAGAATGGTGGTCGATTAATTCAAATTAAATCTTACGACCAGACTTTACATGAGAAGATCCCTAGCTTGTCCAGATTTTTTTGGAGGGAAGTGTATATTACTAAAATCCCTTGTGCCCCGAAAGAAATAAGATTTGGAAACTCAAAAAATCATACTGCGCTAAAATGGGCAGTAAACAAGGCCCTGCGACACGGTATCAAAGTCAGATATGCCCACTCTGATTGTGATCTCATTAAGTGGTACGATCTTTACGCTGATACGATGAGATTCCATGCCGTTCCAGCAAGGTCAATCAATTTCTTTAGAGGCGTGTGGAAGTATTTAATGCCGTTGGGGTTAGCTCAACTGATTCTTGCTGAAGCTGAAAAGAAAAATAAGACTGAAATAATTGCTGGAAATATTCTCTTCCGTTACAATAAAATTATGGTTGACGCATTTAACGGCAGCAAAAGAGAAGATTTTGATCTCAGACCGAATGATCTTCTTCATTGGACGGCTATTCACGATGCTCAAACGGCGGGATTTGAATACTATGATTTAGGAGAAGTAGCAGATGATAATGATGGGCTGTCTTCATACAAAAAAAAGTGGGCAACCGAAACGAAACCTTTGTATCACTTCTACCATCCTGAACCCCATATTCCAGACCAGAAAATTATCGGTAGTAGAAACAGCATCGGAATGAAAGGAAAACTTTGGAATCTCTTACCGTTGAAAATAACCACATTGATAGGAGATAAAGTAAACAAATTTTTATGAACAACAAAGAAGAATCCTATAACATGTTTAGTCGCGATTGGTTTTCGTTAACAGATGCCATGGGTCTGATAGTATGAAAAAGCGATTTACTGTGTTGGTTCCTGTGCATAATCGTGAGGACTGTATCCAACAGACTATTGATTCGGTACTGGCTCAGACTTTTACAGACTTTGAATTGATCGTCATCGACGATGGGTCCAGTGATAGAACACGGGATTTGCTGCGATCCTACGGCGACAGAATCAGGATTATACAACAGGCCCAGCGGGGTCCAGAAGTGGCACGGAATATTGGCGCGTCGCAGGCAAGCGGGGAGTACCTTGCATTATTGGATAGTGATGACCTGTTATTGCCCTGCGCATTGGCTACCTATGATAAGGTCATCCGCGCATTTGACTTCCCCCCCATTGTAATCGGAGCCATGAGGTATTTCAAGACGGGGGAAGATGTCCCGGCAAATGATCGTACGGATAAACTTGAAGTGGTGAGGTATCGTGATTTTTTATCAAAAGACGTTGCGCTAGGCATGTCCAGCAGCAAGATTGTGATCCGAAAGTCGGTCTTCGACCAAGCGGGCGGTTTGCGAATGAGTACGCCTAAGACGTTTCATTTCGATGACTATAATTTACTTCTCCAGACTGGAACATCAGGACCATTTGTTGTCCTAGTGCAGCCGACCACCGTGGCGTATCGAATGCATTCAACTAATGCCATCCACAACATTGAAGCCATGATAAATGGTCTAGTGGCTTTGGTTGACGCCGAACACAATGGAAAATACCCCGGGGGACGAACTCGCCGGATAGAGCGTTATGCACGCATTGGAGGCCCGGCACAACAATGGGTTCGAAAAGCTATTAAAAGCGGTCGACCTGAATTGGGTTTTAGATTGTTGAAGGTTGCCTGGCCGATGATCATGGTATGTGCGGCGCAGAAAGCCTGGCAAGGGCTTCATCGTTCTACCAAATCAATATGCCTGTCTGAGGATGCCTAAGTTACTTAATAAAACATAAGGACTATCAAATATTGATAAAAACAAAAGCTTTTCATTTTCTTAAGCCTATAATACCTCGCAAGATACAGATTTTCCTCCGTCGGATATTAATTAATTTATGTCTGCATTCATGTAGAAATATTTGGCCCATAGATCCAAAATCAGCCATACCTCCGGAAGGATGGACAGGCTGGCCGGAGAATAAGAAGTTTGCCCTCGTTCTTACACATGACGTTGACACTCAGGCAGGAGTTGATAACTGCCCTTTAATAGCCGAAATAGAAGAGCGCTTGGGGTTCCGTTCGTCATTTAACTTTGTTGCTGAAGATTATAAAATATCCAAGGAGCTAATAAATAGTCTAAAGACCAAAGGCTTCGAAATAGGTCTGCACAGCATTCACCATAATAATCCATTCATATCAAAAAAATATTTTGAAAAATTAGCTGTAAAAATCAACAAATATTTAAAAGATTGGGATGCCGTTGGCTTCAGGTCTCCAAGTATGTACCATAATCTTGAGTTGATCCACAATTTAAAAGTTGAATATGATGCTTCTACTTTTGATACAGATCCTTTTGAACCTCAGCCTGATGGTGTGGGAACAATATTCCCCTTCTGGGTTTCCGGTAATTACGATCAGAAAGGATATGTAGAACTGCCTTATACCTTACCGCAGGACTTCCTGCTCTTTATCCTCCTGCAGCAAAATAATATCGACATCTGGAAAAAGAAACTGGATTGGATTGCTGAAAAGGGTGGCATGGCTCTGTTCATAATCCATCCGGACTATATCAGTTTCAACCGTAATTCTCACTACGAAAAATATCCAGTTAAATATTATGAAGAATTTCTTACTTATATTAAAACGAAATATAAAGGTCAGTATTGGCATGTTTTGCCTAGAGATATTGCCCGCTTCTGGGCAACAAATCATAGGGGGAATAATATATTAAGCAACGGCAGTACAAAGGAAAGAAAGAAAGAAAAAATATGGATTGATCTGGATAACACGCCACATATCCCATTTTTTAAACCGATCATCGTTGAGCTTAACAAACGTGGATATGAATGCATTCTTACAGCACGCGATGCTTATCAAGTCATTGCTCTGGCTGATCGTTTTGGCTTAAAATATAAGAAGATGGGTCGTCATTATGGGAAGAATAAAATATTCAAAGTGCTGGGTTTAATCATCAGAAGCATGGAATTGATGCCAATTATATTGAGGCAAAAACCTGCCTTGGCATTATCACACGGTTCACGCACGCAACTTGTTATCGCAAATTTGCTTGGTATTTCTTCAATGGAAATTTATGATTATGAATATGCGCATGATTTGATCTTCTTCAATCCTACATATGCAATGACGCCGGAAATAATTCCAGACAGTTCGATAAAACGGAACAGAGTTAGACTCATGAAATATCCCGGAATAAAAGAGGACGTCTATGTCTCCAGTTACATTCCTGATTCAACCATTAAAACAGATTTAAAAATGGATGATGAAAAAGTGATAGTCACCATTCGCCCGCCGGCTAACGAAGCGCACTATTTTTGCCAAGCCAGTGGAGAATTGTTTGAAGCAACCATAAAATTTCTGCTGCAAAAGGAAGATGTCCAATTGATCTTAATACCAAGAAACAAAAAGCAGGAAGATCTTATAAGTAAAACGTGGCCATCTGCCATTGCGACAGATAAAATAATCATCCCGGACCATGCAATAAACGGTTTGGATTTAATGTGGTTTTCTGATCTTGTAATTAGTGGCGGGGGAACCATGAACCGCGAGGCTGCCGCACTGGGCGTGCCCGTATACAGCATTTTCCGGGGAACAATCGGCGCAGTGGATAATTATCTCTCCGAAAAAGGCCGTTTAGTGCTTCTGGAAAGCTCCAATGATCTAGGCGCCAAAATAAAACTGATCAAACGTGATAAAAACTTTTCACCGAACCAAAGTGAAAAACAAGCATTAAATACTATCGTTAATAAACTTGTTGAAATTTTACAAAAGTAGCAACCTAAAAACAAACAATCCATAAAATTACAAAAAGCCCACAGGCCACAGTTCCAATATTTTTTGAAAGACAAATCAGGACAATGTACGCAAAAAAGAATCTTAAATTTTTAAGTGTTGTCGGTGCTCGGCCAAACTTCATGAAAATTGCACCATTTATATTTGCCATAAAAAAACACAACAAAGACAAAAGGCAAAATAAGAAATTTGATCATCTTCTAGTT
>Ga0209777_10008524_pt1 | contig 11208 bp, 5 predicted proteins | sample FrelakmetHBP12HB_FD_187147 | JGI IMG/M metagenome (GOLD analysis project Ga0209777, IMG submission 187147) | Freshwater lake sediment microbial communities from the University of Notre Dame, USA, for methane emissions studies -HBP12 HB (SPAdes)... | ecosystem: Environmental > Aquatic >...
GCAAAGGCCCCTGAAGGGGCCTCAAGGCGCGCGTCTCTCGGCCTCGGCTCCTGGATAAAGATGTGGGTAATGACAAGGGCGTTGCCCTGGGCTTGTACGTCTCAGCCCTACGGGCTGGAAACCCAAGACATCATTGGCTTCGTAGCGTTGTAGTGCTAACGAGGCCCGGCGCTGTTGTTGCCTTGCCCTGGCGGGCCGCCCACACGAAACGTCAACACCACCGCTCCATGCCTGTCGCGGCTCGGATTGCGGCCACTGCCAAACACTTAGGGTGGCCGCCGCGGCGACCACCGGCCGTTGACGTTGCGGCGCTGCCAAGGATAAAGACAGGAATTTCCTCAGAAAATGTTCGGGGGGCCTCTTGGGCAGAGAGCGTTCATAAGTGCGGAAGGGGTATGGGGCTACAGCGGGCACCTGTATTCCGACCGTGAGTGTCGCATAATATATAGGATTGCAGTTGATTGCCTTCTGCTGGTTCGTGTGCTATGTTTCGGGTAAGCGCTGGAGGGGGCCGTTTTCACAACCTGACCTTTGCAGGCCGATCCCCTCGCGAGATCGGCCTTTTTTCTTTGATGGGCATGAACAGTTGCTGGATTGTCGGCCTGAGCGCGGTCGGTTTCCCCTGTTTTCTTGGGACCGCATGGCATCGAAAGGGCGAACGATGACGAGCGCAAGAGGCGTGGCGAGGGCAGCGGTCGTGGCGGCGATGGTGCTGCTGGCGGCCGGGGCGGTTCAGGCGGCCATTACGATAGACACGGTCCCCGTGGGCGATCCGGGCAATGCGGCCGACACCCGCTATAACAGCATGTCCGTTGGCGCGGTGGCCTACAGCTACAACATCGGCAAATACGAGGTGACGGCCGGCCAGTATACGGCATTCCTCAAAGCCGTGGCCGGGGTGGACACCTACGCGCTGTACAACACGGGCATGTCGAGCACAAGCTCCGGCGGGATCACGCGGAGCGGCGGCGGGACCGTGGGCAACCCTTACACCTATTCGGTGGCGCCCGCCTTCACCAATCGACCGGTGAATTATGTTTCCTGGGGCGACGTGGCGCGGTTCACCAACTGGCTCACGAACGGCCAGCCGACGGGCTCTCAGAACCTTACGACCACCGAGAACGGATCGTACTATCTGAACGGGGTGAACACGGATGCGGCACTGCTTGCCGTGACGCGGCTGGCGGATGCGATGAGAGTGCCAGGCAAGAAGTACTACTTCACCCCGACCGAGGATGAGTGGTATAAGGCGGCGTACTACAAGGGCGGCTCGACCAGTGCGGGCTACTGGGACTACCCCACGGGCACCAACATGATACCCGACCGTGTCATGAGCGAGGCCACCTCCCCTGGCAACAACGCGAACTACTATGCGGACGGCGCTACCTATCCCATCGATTCGGGCCAGTACTACACGACCGTCGTGGGCCAGTTCTACTTGTCTGACAGCCCCTACGGAACGTTCGACCAGGGCGGGAACGTCTCGGAGTGGAACGAGGCGGTAAACGGGTCCTCTCGCTGCCTACGGGGGGGAAGGTTCAACGACTACTACATCTCCATGCTCGCGTATCAACGGGCCGCCTCCTACCCGCCGTACGAGTTCAGAAGCATCGGGTTCCGTGTCGCCGAGGTTCCTGAGCCGGCTACGATGAGCCTGTTGGCGCTGGGTGGCCTGGGGGTGCTGATGAGGCGGCGAACGAGGTAAGCGAAGCCGTTGACGTTTCCGAGCCGCGACAGGTATGGAGCGGTGCTGTTGGCGTGTCGTGGTGGCGGCCCGACAAAGGCACGGCCACGGCACCGCTCCATAACTGTCGCGGCTCGGATAGAGGCGGCTGCCAAGTACGGTCTGTGGTCGCCGCGGCGACCACCGGCCGTTGACCTGCGGCGCTGCGAAGGATAACGAAACTGGAATTCCCTCTGAAAATGTGCGGGAAGGCTCTTGGGCAGAGGGCCTTCATAAGTGCTGAAATAGAAAGGGGTTAAGAAGGGTACCGTAATCGGATCGCGGGTGTCGCATAATATATAGGATTGCAGTTGCTTGCCTTCTGCTGTTCTGTGTGCTATATTCTATTCAAGCGCTAGGGGGCGCTTCGTACAAACTGAGTTTCGCAGGCCGGTCTCCGGGGGGAGATCGGCCTTTTTTCGTTACCGGACACCAACGGCTGGGGATCGCCGGAGTGAGCGAGGCCTGTTTCCCCTGTTTCTTTGGGACTGCATGGCATGGAAGGGGCGAACGATGATCAGCGCAAGAGTCCTGGCGAGGGCGGCGGTCGTGGCGTCGATGGTGATGCTGGTGGCCGGGGCGGTTCAGGCGAATATTATCATTGACACCGTTCCCGTGGGCAATCCGGGAAACGCGGCCGACACGACCAGCTACGGCGCGGTTTCCTACGCCTACAGCATCGGCAAGTACGACGTGACGGCAGCACAGTACTGCACCTTCCTCAATGCCGTGGCCGCCACCGACAGCTACGGCCTGTACAACACGAACATGTCGGGCACCACCGACGCCTACCCCGGGATCACGCAGAGCGGTTCCTCGGGGAGCTACACGTACACCGTGGTCTCGGGCCGAGCCAACCGGCCGGTGACCCAGGTTTCTTTTTGGAACGCCTGCCGGTTCGCAAATTGGCTGAACAACGGCCAGCCGACCGGCGTGGCTGAAGGGCTTGGCACGACTGAGACAGGGGCCTACACCCTGACGGCAACCGGCATGACCAACAACACGATTACCCGCAACGCGGGCGCCACGTGGACGGTGCCCAGCGAGAATGAGTGGTACAAGGCGGCATACTACGATCCCACTCTCAACGGCGGGGCAGGCGGATACTGGATGTACCCAACCCAGAGCAACACGATTTCACCCGCACAAGCCAACTACACGAGTCCGGATACGACAGACGTGGGGTCCTATCCGTATCCAAGCTACTACGGCACGTTCGACCAGGGCGGCAACGTATACCAGTGGAACGATACAATCATCAACGGTTCGGCTCGCGGCGACCGGGGCGGATGGTGCGACGGGTACTACCCCGTCGAGCTAAAGGCGACGACTCCGAACCAAGACTTCCCGTCGACTCCGAACCGCGGTATAGGGTTCCGCGTCTCCGAGGTCCCTGAGCCCGCCACGCTGTCGCTGCTGGCCCTGGGCGGCCTGGGGATGCTGATGAGGCGAAGAAGCGTTCGAGAGTAACTTTTCGCCCTTTGGATCTTTTGCCCTTTACCCTGGGGCGGCGCTATGGCCTGGCTGAGCCCGCCAAAGGGTGGCCGCCCGGCCGTTGACGTTTCCGAGCCGCGAGAGGTCGCGAGCGGTGCTGTTGACGTGGCGTGTTCAGCGTGCGACAGGCGGCCGTGTGTTTCAGCCCCGCAGGGGCGTTTGCCTGTAGCCACGTGGCGCGAGCCCGTGGAATGCGACGCCCTGCGCGATTCCATTCTCTTTGCCGTTGGAGCCCCAGCGGGGCGATTGCCTGACGTTTCAGTCGCCCCGATGGGGCTCTGAAACAACAACAAGAACAGAAACATGGACTCGCCTTCGCCATCCACGGGCTTGCGCCGCGTGGCTACAGGCAGACGCCCCTGCGGGGCTGACGGCAACGGCCACGTCAAAGGCCGGGCCCGCCGCGGCGGGCCCCTACGCACGGCAACGTCAACGGCCGGGCGGCCACACAGGGCCGCCCCTACGCACGTCAACGCACGTGGTCAACGGCATGAACGCGATCACGGGTTGACGAGCAACCCGTGGCACACAACGGCAAAGAGCCCCCTCACCCTACCCTCTCCCACAAGGGGAGAGGGAGCAAGGGCGATGGTCAACGGCATGAACGGGACCACTGGTGGGCAAGCCACCAGTGCCACACAAAGACCACTGGTGGGCAAGCCACCAGTGCCACACAAAGACCACGGGTGGACAAGCCACCAGTGCCACACAGGCCAGGCGATTTACCCCGATACTCGCCCCTCCCGCACGGTTTTAACTGGCGTGTGGCCGCAGGATGTCCAGGACGGTGTCCGGAAGTCTTCTCCGCGGCCGGCTTGAACGCAACGCTAGAACTCTTGACGGAGGAAGGCTCATGGTAGATTCGCCGCGCAACCCCGCCCAGGCCGGCAGCCGCATCGCCCAGGGAGACGATCTGGAGGCCGTCAAGGCCCTGAACGTGGCCTACACGCGGATGACCGAGCATCTCTCGCGGGTCATCGTCGGCCAGAAGGCCGTCATGGAGCAGGTGCTCGTGGCGACGTTCTGCCGGGGGCACGCGCTCCTCGTGGGCGTGCCGGGCCTCGCCAAGACGCTCCTCGTGAGCACCCTGGCGCGCGTGCTGGACCTGACGTTCAAGCGGATCCAGTTCACGCCCGACCTGATGCCGACCGACATCACGGGCACGGACGTTCTGGAGGAGGACCGGGCCACCGGCAAGCGGTTCTTCCGGTTCGTCCACGGGCCGCTCTTCGCGAACATGATCCTGGCGGACGAGATCAACCGCACGCCGCCCAAGACCCAGGCCGCCCTGCTGGAGGCCATGCAGGAGCACATGGTCACGGCCGGCGAGCACACGTATAACCTGCCGGAACCGTTCTTCGTCCTGGCGACGCAGAACCCGATCGAGCAGGAAGGCACGTATCCGCTGCCCGAGGCCCAGCTCGACCGGTTCATGTTCAACGTCGTGGTCGATTATCCGACCGCCGACGAAGAGCTGGCGATCATGAAGCAGGTCACCGGCACCTACAGCGCCGACCTGGGCGTGGCCCTGACGGGCGAGGACATCCTGCGGCTCCAGCAGATCGTTCGCCGCGTGCCGGCGGCCGACCACGTGTTCGAGTACGCGAGGAACCTGGCGCGGGCGTCGCGGCCGAAGTCGAAGGAGGCCCCGGGCTTCATCACCGAACTGGTGCAGTGGGGCGCCGGGCCGCGCGCGGGCATCTACATGATGCTGGCCGCCAAGGCCCGCGCGATCCTGCATGGGCGGTACCATGCCACGACCGAAGACGTCCGGGCGATGGCCCTGCCGGTCATGCGGCACCGCGTCATTACGACGTTCAACGCCGAGGCGGCCGGCATCACGGCCGACGAGGTGGTCAGCAGGCTGCTGGCGGAGGTAAGGCCGCCGGTGGAAGAGAAGATTGCCTAGAGGCGGGAAAGGCAACGGCGGGGACTAGGGACTAGGCACCAGGCACTCGGGGTGGTCAAAGGCATTTATCATGATTGAAATCCTTTCTCATCCCCTAGTGCCTAGTGCCTGGTGCCTAGTGCCCGCCGTTGCCGTGCCCGCCGTTACCGTTGGCCTTGAGATTGACCCATGATCGAAAAAGCCCCCAGGCCCGACTACATGCGTCTGCTCGTGCCGGACGCGCTGGCGAAGATCCACCGGCTGGAACTCATTGCGCGCGGCGTCGTCGAGGGCTTCTTCTCGGGGCGGCACCGCAGCCCGTACAAGGGCTTCTCGGTCGAGTTCGCCGAGCATCGCCAGTACGTCCCCGGCGACGACCCGCGCGACCTCGACTGGCGGGTCTTCGGCAAGTGCGACCGGTATTATATCAAGCAATATATCGAAGAGACGAACCTGCGGAGCGTCATCCTCATCGACGCGTCCGGGTCGATGAAGTACACGGGCAAGGCGGCCGCGTCGTTCGATGGGCACAAGCTGTCGAAGTTCGAGTACGCCCAGTACCTGGCGGCGTCGCTGGCGCACCTGATGATCCACCAGCAGGACGCGGTGGGCCTCGTGACGTTCGACACGAAGGTCCGCAAGTACATCCCCGCCCGCAGCCGCGTGACGCACCTGAGGGCGATCCTCCAGGAACTGTGCGACACGGTGCCGGGCGAAGAGACGTCGCTGGCGCCGATCTTCCACGACATCGCCGAGCAGGTCCACCGGCGGGGCCTGGTGTTCATCATCTCGGACCTCTTCGACGACCCGGAGGCGGTCCTCAAGGCCCTGCACCATTTCCGGTACCGCAAGCACGAGGTGATCCTCCTCCATGTGATGGCCGAGGAGGAACTGACGTTTCCGTTCGACCGGTGGAGCCAGTTCCGCGACCTGGAGGTGGACGAGCGCCGCGTGCAGCTCGACCCGATGGTCGTGCGCGGCGAGTACCTGGAACGCGTCCAGGCGTTCATCCGGCGGATCGAGCAGGGGACGGGACAGATGGATATCGACTACGTGCCGCTTTCGACAAGGCGGGATTTCGATGTGGCGCTGGCGCATTATCTCGCCTACCGGCGAAGTCGAAAGTAAGGCAACGGCGGGCACTAGGGACTAGGCACCAGGCACTAGGCAACGGGACAACGGCGGGCACTAGGGACTAGGCACCAGGCACTGGGCGACGGGACAACGGCGGGCACTAGGGACTAGGCACTGGGCACTAGGCGACAGACACAACGACCTAGGCGGGCACTAGGCAACGGCGGAAAGGCACGCGATTGGCGGGGGGCGAGCGAATCCGAGATTTTCGGGACCTGCTCGTGTGGCAGCGGGCCCGCGGGATCGTCAAGCGGGTCTATGTGGCGACCGCCAGGTTTCCGAGAGATGAGATGTACGGCCTTGCCCAACAGATGAGGCGGGCCGCCGTCTCAGTGCCGTCAAACATTGCGGAAGGCTATGGCCGTGGAGCCAGGAAGGACTACATTCGGTTCCTTCGCACCGCCCGAGGAAGTCTTTACGAACTTCAGACGCAGCTTCTTCTGGCCCAGGACCTGACGTTCTTGCCTCCGAAAGAGGTCGAACCGCTGCTTGACGAGTTGGACCAGTGTTCGCGGCTTCTTTACCGATTGCTATTGAGTCTGATGCGGAAGGGTGTGGAAAAGAGGTAGGCGCATCGCGGGTCGTCGGCGTCCGGCGCTTGGGTTGACGTTGCCTAGTGCCTGGTGCCTAGTCCCTAGTGCCCTGTTTCCTTTCCCCCCTTCCCGAATAGGCGCAAACCAATGACCTTCCTCAACTGGGCCATGCTGGCGGGTCTCGTGGCGGTTTCGATACCCATCATTATTCACCTGCTGAACCGCCGCAAGGCGGAGCTCATCGACTGGGGCGCCATGCGGTTTCTCCTCGATTCGCTGGCCGCGAGAAATCGCAGGGTCCGGATCGAAGAGCTGCTCCTCATGATCCTGCGGTGCATGGCGATCGCGCTCTTGGTCCTCGCGCTCGCGCGGCCATTTCTGCCGGTCCACTCGACGATCCCGCTACTCTTGATTCTGCCGGCCCTGTTCCTGGCGGTGGGGGCCCTGGCGACGGCGGGCGTGCTGTGGAAGTCGAACCCGGGGACGCGATGGATCCTCCTCGGGGCGGCGGTGGTCCTCGGCGGAGGGGCGGTCCTGGGGTCCCTCAACGAGCAGGCGTTCCAGAACCGCAAGTGGGCCCTGGGCGGCGGCGAGAAGGACGTGGCCATCGTCATTGACGGATCGATGTCGATGACCCTCGACGTGGACGGCCAGAAGAATTTCCAGCGGGCCCTGGACGAGGCCCGCGCCGCGGCCGACGTCTGCAAGCCGGCCGACGGCCTGAGCGTGATCCTCGCCGGGTCGGTCCCGCAGACGCTCATTTCGACGCCGACGGCCGACCGGGCCGAAGTGGAGGCGGCCCTCGCGAAGCTCCAGCCCACGAAGGGCTCGATGCGGGTGCTGGAGGCGCTCAATGCGGCCGTGTCGGCCCTCTCGGAAGGGCGGAACCCGGCCAAGAAGATCGTCCTCATCACGGACGGCCAGAACGTGGGGTGGGACCTCAGGAACGAGGCCCGGTGGAAGTTCCTGGCGTCCGGCCTGAAAGGGATGCCGACGCCGCCCGAGATCATTTGCCGCCCGCTGCCGCTTCCGAAACATTTCAATAACGTGCTCGTCGGCGACGTGACGTTCTCCCGCCGCGTGGTCGGCACCGACCGGGCCGTCAAGATCGACGTGAAGGTGATGAACACGGGCTACGGGCCGATGAAGCCGACGGCCGTCGAACTGTCGGTCGACGGCGGCCCGGCCAAGAGCGAGATGGTCGGCGAGATCAAGCCGGACGCCGTCGAGACGATCCAGTTCGAGCACCGGTTCGACAAGGCCGGGCCGCACCTCGTGACGGCCCGGGTCGTGTGCGACGACGACATTCCGGCCGACAACACGACCGAGAGGATTCTGAACGTGCTGGACCGGCTGGCGGTGCTGATCGTCGACGGCGCCCCGGCGCCGGGGTCGCTCGACGGGGCCAGCTCGTTCATCGAGATCGCCCTGACGCCGCGCTCGCACGACGAGCCGGCGCCGAAGGCCGCGCCGAAGCCCGAACCGCCGAAGCCCGCGCCGATGCCGGCCGACGGCGTGCCGCCGCCCGAGGCGCCCAAGCCCGAGGTCGAAGAGGACATCCAGTTCCTCGTCGAGCCGACGGTCGTGGCGGCGGGGGACATCAAGAGTGTGAAGGACCTCGGCGGGTACAGCCTCGTCATCCTGGCGAACGTGCCGAAGCTGCCCGAGGCGATGGCCGAGGCGGTCGCGCGGTTTGTCCGCGACGGCGGCGGCCTCTTCGTCACGCCCGGCGACCACGTCGTGCCGGAGTTCTACAACACGTGGGCCGGCGCCGCAGGCGAGACGATGATGCCCGCGCGGCTGCTGCACCGGCGCAACCTCGAGGGCCACGAGGTCCATCCGGCGATCAATACGTTCACGCATCCGGCGCTCTCGCTCTTCACGGACCCGCGGAAGACGGACGCCGGCGGGGCCCTCGTGTCGGCCTACTGGGTGCTCGACGTGAACGCGCAGGACCCGGCGGTCCGGGTCGGGGCGCTCCTGGAGAGCGGCGACCCGATGCTCGTCGAGCGGCGGGTCGGCAAGGGCTACGTCATCATGACCTCGATGGCCCTCGACCGCCACGACACGAGCTTGCGGACGCTGAAATGCTTCGTCCCGCTGATGCACGAGCTCGTGGCGTACCTCGCCGCGCCGCAGATGCTCGAGTCGAACGTCCAGCCGGGGGCGGAGATGACGATCGAGCTGGCGGTGCGCGGCGAAAAGGGGAAGGTGCTGACCGACAAGGACCTCCGGGCCCTCCAGGACCTGATCACGAAGGTCGGGTCGGCCGAGGTCCTGACGCCGTCGGAGCGGCGGCTGCCGGCGACGCTGTCCCTCGGGGCGAAGTCGCTCCACGTGAGCTTCAGCGGCACGCAGGAGCCGGGCCTGTACCGCGTCGTGTTGCCGCCCGAGGTCACCCGCCAGTATGTCCCGCCGTCGGGCAGCGACAAGAAGGGGATGCCCTTCGTGGTGCTCAGCGAGGCGGGCGAAAGCCGCCTCGTGGCCCTCACGGAGGCGGATTACCAGGGGATCGAAAAGCAGGTCAACTTCAAGAAGGCCGATTCGACCCTGGAGCTCCAGGGCGCGGTGGCCGAACAGATTCCCGGCGAGGAAGTATGGAAATATCTGGCGCTCGGGCTGCTCCTGGCCCTGGTGGTCGAGATCGGCCTGACGCGGTGGATTGCGATGGAGCGGCGCACGAACATCAAGCAGGAAGTCCGGTTCAGCGACAAAGGCCCGGGCGTCCAGGCGTTCCAGGTCGGGGCGATGGCCTCGGCGTCGATCCGCGAGCCTGCTAGCGTGGGGAAACCATGATCCTGGCAGTCGATCCCCATTACCGGTTACCGGAGACCATCCCGACGGCGGTGGTCTTCATCGTGGCGGCCGCCGCGGTCGCGATCTGGCTGGCCGCGCACCTCTTCAAGCGATGGCCGGACTGGCCCTTGAAGCGCGTGTGGCTGCTGGCCGTGCGGACCGCGATCGGCATCGGGGCCCTGCTGGCGGTGGCCCAGCTCATGCAGCGGGGCCTGGTGTTTGCGACGAACTGGCCGATCTGGCCGCTGGCGGTCGTCGGGGCGCTGGCCGTCGAGCTTTCGGTTGCCCTCTATGCGCTGGAGCGGAAGATCGTCTCGGTCCGCGCGGGGGTCGCTCTGGTCGTCATGCGCCTCGGGATCGTGCTGATCGTCGTGGCGATGCTGGCCCAGCCCGTCCGCCAGTGGGAGCAGGACGTGACCCTGGAGCGGTTCGTCGCGGTGCTCGTGGACAACTCGGCCTCGATGCACATCGCCGACGCGGGCATGACGCCGGGCGAGAAGGTCCGCCTGGCCGAGAAGCTCGGCGTCGCCGGCGTCCGGCGTCCCTGGCGCCTCGAATCCGTGCCGAGGACCCTCGCGAAGGCCCGCCAGGAGCTCGAGGCCCAGGTCGACTGGCTGGGCTCCCTGAGCACGACCGACATGGAGGCCCGCAAGAAGCAGTACGAGGGCCGCCGCACGGCCCTCCGCGACGCGCTCAAGGCCGTCCAGAAGACGGTGGCCGGCGAAGTGAAGACCCTCGACGAGCCCACCACGGGTTCCCTGCCGCTGAAGGACCAGTTGCGGACGGGCCTCCGCGACGCATCGAAGAAGCTCGATAATGACGTTGCCAAGGTGCTCGCGTCGGCCGTCGATACGACCTCCGCGGGCGGCCTGTTGCCGAAGGAGCAGATGGACCGCATGCTCGGCGACCTTCGCCGCGCGGGCGCCGTGCTCGTCGACCTGGAGGCCAAGGCGGCCCTGTTCGGCGACGGCCTGGACGAGGCCTGCTACGCCTCGCTCGCCGCCCCTGCACGCCAGGGCGTCGACGACGTGGCGCGCCGGACGCGGTTCGACCTCGCCAAGGGCCTCCTCCTTCGCCGCGCGAAGAATGAGGGCGACAAGGCGAAGGCCGAGGGCGGCCTCCTCACTCAGCTCCAGAAGAACTACGGCGTGCGGCTCTACACGTTTGCATCGAAGCCGGCCGAGGTCGGCCTGAAGGAGTGGCAGGAAGCATACGACCCGTCGGCCCCCGCCAAGCCCGAGGGCGAACTGGCGGCCCTGCCCGAAGATCAGCAGCACACCGACATGGCCGCCGCCGTGGAAAAGGTGGCCTCGGATATTCCGTCCGGCCAACTGGCGGGGGTCGTCCTTGTGACCGACGGGCGGCAGAACGGCCCCGGCCGCATCGAGGCGTTCGCCCACAAGTTCGGCCTGGAGGGCGTGCCGATGTCGTCCATCGCGATGGGCGGCGCCAAGCCGCCGATCGACGCCGCCATCGTCAGCGTCGAGGCGCCCGAGACGATCTTCCCGCAGGATAAGATGTATGCCAATGTGACGCTGAAGCTGGACGGCCTCGCCGGGAAGGACGCCAAGGTCGCCCTGATGGACGGGGCGAAGGAGATCGGCTCGCAGACGGTCCACATCACGCAGGACTCGATGCGG
>Ga0209777_10008526_pt1 | contig 11207 bp, 7 predicted proteins | sample FrelakmetHBP12HB_FD_187147 | JGI IMG/M metagenome (GOLD analysis project Ga0209777, IMG submission 187147) | Freshwater lake sediment microbial communities from the University of Notre Dame, USA, for methane emissions studies -HBP12 HB (SPAdes)... | ecosystem: Environmental > Aquatic >...
CGCTTTCGTGTTTCGAACCGAAACCGGAAGATCTACCAGGATCACATACGCCGAGCTGTACGACCAAGTTGCACGTTTGTCGAAGTCGCTGCGCGAGATTGAGATCCGCCCAGGAGATCGGGTATGCGGATATATGCCCAACATTATCGAGGCGCCAATTGCGATGTTAGCCACAACCACTGTCGGCGCTACGTGGGCATCCTGTGGAACTGAGCTTGGACCCGTTGCAGTTCTGGATCGTTTGGGTCAGATTGGGCCGAGGATTATGTTTACCACCGACGGATACTTCTACAAGGGTAAGTCATTCGACAGTCTGTCCAGTGCAGTGAAGGTAGCCGAAGAGATTCCATCCATCGAGAAAGTTGTTGTCGTTCCGTACGTCGCACAAAAGACGAAGTATGACAACCCCAAATTCGTAAACTATGACGAGTTCTTATCGCTAGAAAAACAAGACAATACTCCCTTCGAGCAGTTACCATTTGATCATCCGGTCTATGTTATGTTCTCGTCGGGGACCACTGGGAAACCCAAATGCATGGTACAAGGAGCTGGAGGCATACTTCTGAATCATCTGAAGGATCTCATATTGCACACCGACGTTAAACGTGAAGACAAGATTACGTACATGACATCTACTAGTTGGATGATGTGGACTTGGTTGATGAGTTCGTTGGGTGTCGAGGCTACTATCGTGCTATACGATGGTAATCCCAATCATCCAGACTGGAGCACTATGTGGAAACTCGTACAAGAAGAGAAAATCACGATATTTGGTTGTAGCGCAAGCTACATTAATTATCTTAGAACTCTAGGCGCCAAACCAGGAACGTCGTACGATCTATCCTCGCTGCGAGAGATTTCGCAGACCGGCTCACCACTTTCCGCCGAAGGATTTGAGTGGATCTATCGTGAAATCAAAGCTGACTTGCATTTCAACTCTATTTCAGGAGGAACAGATATCAACGGTACGTTCGCGATTGGGAGTCCAACCATCCCTGTCTACGCAGGCGAAGTGTCGGCACCGGCGTTGGGGATGAAAATTAACGCGTACAACGAAGACGCCGTCGGGGTGCTTGATCAGGAAGCAGAACTTGTCTGCGAAGCTCCTTCACCATCCATGCCGATTTATTTCTGGAATGATCCAAACTATGCAAAATACAAAGAAGCTTATTTCGACTTTTTCAAGCCGACCGGCAAGAACGTGTGGAGGCACGGGGACCACATCATCATGCACAGTGAAACTCGGGGAATCACCTTCCTCGGCCGCTCCGATAGTGTTTTGAAGCCATCTGGAGTTCGAATTGGCACGGCTGAGATATACAATATTCTTGAGAAAATACCTGAAATTGCAGACAGCGTTGTGGTTGGTCAGGACTGGAAAGGGGATGAGCGAGTGATCCTCTTTGTTCAACTCTCCCCAGGACAGACAATGACTGGTGATTTGATACAAAAGATAAGAAAGCAGCTACGCGAGAACGCATCGCCGAGACATGTACCGTCTATGATCCTCGAAGTGCCTAGTATTCCTTACACATTCAACATGAAGAAAGTCGAGAGCGCTGTCAAGAACATAATAAACGGCAAACCCCTCACGAACAAAGACGCCATATCTAACCCAGAGTCACTTGACTACTTGGAAAAGATACGCCCCAAACTTCAGAAGGATACATAATTCATCCTATCGAATTTGAACAGGTCATTTTCTATTCGCAGTCGCGGTTTGTCGAGTCATCGCCTCAGCAGGTCACTGAGAGAGAAGAGCCCCCCATGTCAGACGGCTATGGTAAGATCGCGAAGACGCGTGCTGGGAAGCCGCTGCCATTCTTAGGTTTGGGGAAGGCGGCGACAATCAATGCGCCTAACTCTGGTACTTGATCTAGATTGGTCAGCAACTCGATTTGATAGTGATTTGTACCAAGAACGTAGCGCTCTATGTCCATATTTGGATCACTAGAGCCAGGAGCGTTGTCCGGTGTTTCATGGCCTGAGGCAGCGATTTTTCGCTCCTCGTATAGGTACTTTAGAACATTCATGCTCCAGCCAGGAAAATGTTCGCCTGTAGAGTCTGCATTTAGCATGGCCTTGTTATCTGGCCATCGTTTTGACCAATCTGTGCGGAGCGCAACGAAACAGCCGTCAGGAATCTTGGCGTGTTTAGCCTCCCAAGCTCTGACATCTTCCATATTGACCGCGTAATCCACGTTCTTCGCAGCTTTCTCATGAACATCAATGACTACTAATGGCAAAATCATCTCTTTTACATCGATCTGATCCAGAGTCCTTGCGCCCTTCACAAAGTGAGCTGGCGGATCAACGTGAGTACCCCATTGCCCTACATGGGAATATCGATGAACCCAGACGCCGAGTGACCCCATCGTGCCAACCCCTTCATCATAATAGTACAACGTCTCACGCTCCTCATTCGGTAGACCCTGCCAGTGCGGAATATCTGGAGCAAATGAATGGGTCAGGTCGACCCAACGTTTTGCCTTCAACAACGCGTAGGCATCCTGAACAGTCAATGTTGACATTGTGGATTCCACTCCTGGTGTGTTCAAGTGTTAGAGGCATATTAGGCAGTAGTAGTTAGCAATAGCTAGTACTCTTATGCTATATCACGCTAGTTATAGTAATTATAGGAAAAAATTGGAAATAGAAAAAGGAAATAGTATTTTCACTCCCCCACACCTTCTGAACTCGGAAGAATTGCAAGTTCTCTGAAACTCGTGAGTTATAGTCAATAAGGATGATTCCAAGAAAAGTCAAATAAGATGTTATGATGACAGGACATCGAACTTTCCTAATCTAAAGGGAGCTGTTGGTGGAGCAAATTGGCTAGAACGGTCACAGCAATTGGATTGGAGCGAATTGGACTCGTAAAAGCAGGCGACAACGTCGCAAGGCTTCTCACTGGTGCGATTTCCGCAGAAGGATTGGAATTGAAAGATGGTGACGTCGTTGTGGTTTCGCAGAAAATCATATCGAAGGCTCAGGGTTTGCTTGTGGACTTATCAAGCGTCAACCCCAGTGCAAAGGCCAAGTCGATAGCGAAGCGTACAAAAAAGGACCCTCGACTGATTGAGCTCATAATGAAGGATTCCGCGAAGATACTACGAGCCGACAAGCAAGCACTAATGGTGGCTGGGAAGAACGGTTTCGTTAGTTTGAATGCAGGGGTAGACAAATCAAATGTTAATGGGCGACATGTCTACGCTCGACTCCCTACAGACCTGGACGGATCTGCAAACCATCTTAGGATCGAGCTAGAGCGGCTGACAGGAAAAAAACTCGGTGTCATCATTGGCGACACTTACAGTCGCCCGTTTCGTGTAGGACAGGTGGAATTCGCTATTGGAATTGCAGGCTTCGACCCGATTGTCGATTATAGAGGGAGCAAGGATCTTTTCGGTTACGAGTTGAAGTTCAAGTATGTCGCACTTGCTGATGAAGTCGCGGCGGCCGCTGAACTCGTAATGGGACAAGGTTCCGAAGGAGTTCCTGCCGTGATTGTCAGAGGCGTAACGCGTATGGAAAGAAATGAAAGTACTGGCCTTTCAACGAAACTTCTCCTTGGGAAAAAACTGGATTTATTCAGAAGAATACTCTAATTACTCGCAGGGCAAATCCTATTCGCAATAAGCTTCACGTTTTCAAACTTCCGAAATTTCCTAGTCATTAACAAATCAATCAGTTGCGTCGTCGGGGTTTGTCCACACAATAGATATACCTCGTCTACGTTGCTTTCCTAGAAACAGAAATGACCGAGGCAAAACCGACCGAGCGTAAGAAACCCACTCTGACTAGTTTGTTCAAGAAAGTCGCGGATGGCGAGCAGATCACTTGGTTGACCTGCTATGATTACCCCACCGCCTACTTGCAGGAGCAAGCTGGCTTGGACTTGATTCTAGTGGGTGACAGCTTGGCCATGACCATGCTGGGTTACAATAGTACTTTGCCTGCCACCATGGATGATATGATTCGTCACACTCAGGCTGTACGTCGTGGCGCACCCAACGTTTTCCTCGTCGGTGATATGCCTTACATGAGTTATCAGCCGAGTGTTGAGACTGCGATTCGTAACGCGGGTCGTTTCATGGCCGAAGCAGGTTGTGATGCTATCAAGCTAGAAGGGGGTATCGAGATGTGTGATCGCATTCGCGGTATCGTTGACGCCGGTATTCCTGCGATGGGCCACTTGGGTTTGACTCCTCAGAGCGTGAGCGCCTTGGGAGGCTTCCGAGTACAGGGCAAGGGGGCGGAGCAGGCTAAACGCATCATAGACAGCGCTAAGGCACTTGAGAAGGCGGGGGCCTTCATGATTCTGCTCGAAATGGTTCCTGACAGGGTTTGTAAGCTAATCACTGAGCGAGCTGAAGACTGCATCATCATGAGTCTGGGATCTGGTCCTCACGCGCACGGTCAGCTTCTCATCTATCACGACATGTTCGGCCTCTACCCCAAGTTTAAGCCGCGTATGGCGAAGGTTTACGGCAACGCTGGAGAAGTCATCCTGAACGGACTTAAACAATACGTGCAAGAGGTAACTACGCGTACCTTCCCTCAACGCGAAAATTACTTCACCATGCCGGATGAAGAGTACGACAAGCTACTGAAGATGTTGAAATAGCACTAGCTCAACAATCTGTCCTTCAGGACATCCGCTATCCGGGTAGTGAGGAAGCTATGTCGCTTTGAATCCTCTGATTTAGTTCGAGTAAACCGGAATCCTGACAATACTGGTTAAGACATTACCTCTCATGATTTAATACATGCCATGGTCCACGATGGTAGACTCCCGAAAATCTGCATTATCAATGATAACAATGCGTGGAAAGGGCTGTTCCGCGAAAAGAAAAAGGGAGAGGATAGTTGTTGATCTACACTGGTGGAAGTTCTATGCTCGCCAGATCTACTGGAATGCCACGTGACTTTTGGTAGAAGTACGATATCGCGTAGATGACAAGCAATGCGACCATCACGAAGACCATGCTGACTACGTAGATTGGATTGATCGGGAAGCCAGAGAATGCAGGCAGGATCGTCGAGTAAGATATGAACAGCGATGCGAAGATGCCGATTACACCGACTATCGTTAGCACAGGTATCGACCCGACTTTTGCGGTAACTATCTTTGGCGAGCTCGAGAAGATGTCTTTTCGTCTGAATGGAAAGATTGCTGCAGCGAACATGACTATGGCGACTGCAATCCACCAAGCAAAGTTGGAGTAGTACAAGTAGTTGAACCAACTTGTGTAGACTGTGACGTATACTGAGAAGAAAGCGATGATGGCATAGACTATGACTGCGTAGTATGGGACTCCTCGTTTGTCTACGGTTGCGAACTTGACTGGGATGACTCGGTCAAACGCCCATGCGAAAATGTTTCTTGTTGGAACGAAGAAGTACACCAGGGCGAATCCAAAGTTGTTGAGAACTAATGCCAACGGAATCAGCATTGCAAGAATTGGGTTGCTAGTAATGTAGCTTATCAGGAAAGCCGGGGTTGGCATTGAGGGTAGGGGTGACTTGCCATTCACCCAGAGGACCGAGGACGCAACTAGGAACTCATGGCCGAAGACGTTGTAAAGGGACGCATAGAGGACATAAATCAATATTGAGAAGAGTATGGGCGTCGCAAATATTGCCAATCCTTGCGATTTCCTTGCATCTCCCTTTATCTCGCCAGCAAAGTAGGAACTGTTCGCGTATCCAATGTAACTTGTCATCGTGTAGACCAATCCGATCGCCGTCTGTTCAGCTGTAAAGGTAATTGGCGAACCGAGAAGACCTGTTCCTCCTTTCACGATTGCATCTACGGTCGTTCCTGACTTCGCATCGAAACCTGCGACGAAGGCAGCATGGCTGGTTGTCAACATCATTACCATGAAAATCACGTAAATTACTGCCTGCAAGGCGAATAGCGCTATCACTATTCGAAAGATGTTCTTCGTGGAGAGGAGCATTGTCAAAACGACGAGTGCTACTGTCGCCATCGAGATTATGAAGATGGTACTTGTGTCAGAGAGCGCCGCGGCCAAGCCGGTAAACGTTGGATTTCCAGTTGTAATGGCAAGATTTGTGAAGAGAATTTGTAGATTGAACGCCGAATTGAAGAATGGAAATACACCGGCCCACGTTACCATTATCACGACAAACGTTGCGTTGACCATGAACGCTATCGAAGGGTGAATGATTCTACCGACCCAGACGTAGTCTCCTCCAGTTCTTGGCATAGAAGTTGAAAGCATCCAGTATACATAGGCGACCAACAGGTTGACTGCTAGCGCAGTAAATACGGTGGCGGTTAAATCTGCACCCGGGTATGATGCTGACGCAAACACGACCCAGAATATGTTGACCAGTATACCCATTCCGACTAGGTTTGAGATAAACGCGTCTGAAGTCGAAACGGTTCTGACTAGCCCTGAGCTTTTTCTTACAAAGAGTTCGGAGCCTTTACTCAATTTGATCGGTTGAAGTTTCTGACTCTCTGAATTTATGTGAACTCTCTATACAATAACTAAACGCTATCAGGTCTACATGAGCTATATACAATAACTAAACGCAAGCATATATTCCGAAGGCGACTTTCACCCGACGGTTGTGGGCACGTTGACAAAAACACGAGTCTTCTTCGCGACGGATATCCACGGATCGGAAAGACTTCTTCTGAAGTTTCTGAATGCTGCGAAGGTGTACAAAGCAAATGTGCTAGTTTATGGGGGCGACATAACAGGCAAGACTATAACACCAGTCATGGCTGAGAATGGATCGTGGAAGGCAGAGTATGTCGGAAGTTCGAGGACAGCGAGAACGGAAGAAGAACTTGACAATCTAGAGCGGGAGATCCGAGCGTTGGGTAGCTACCCTTTCCGCACAACCAGGAGCGAATGGGATGCGCTTCGGCAAAGCGAAGCGAAAATGGAGAATGTGTCTATTCAACTCATGACCGACAGCCTGAGGCGTTGGGTGAAGATCGCGACGGAACGACTCAAACCTATGGGAATTAAGGTCATCATCAATGCTGGAAACGATGATCTGCCTGCAATAAGGGAGGTACTCGCGGAGTCTGATTATGTAATCTATCCGGAGGAGAAGATCGTTTCGATCGACGACAAACACGAGATGCCGAGCGTCGGATATTCCAATATGACACCTTGGAATTGTCCCGGTGATCTATCCGAAGATGAGTTAGCTAAGAAACTTGAGAAAGCCACGTCTGGTCTGACTGATCCAGAGAAGAGTATCCTCAACTTCCATTGTCCACCATACGATACCCAGATTGACGTAGCACCAAAACTTGACAAAGACCTGACGCCCGTGCTCACTCCTGGAGGCGAACCTGAGATGGCCCACGTGGGATCAACTGCAGTAAGACAAGTGATCGAAAAACTTCAACCGTTGGCTGGGCTTCACGGGCATATTCATGAGTCGAAAGGCTTGTCGAAAGTAGGTAAGAGTGTCTGCTTTAACCCAGGAAGTGAATATGTGACAGGAGTTTTGCGAGGACTCATACTGAACTTATCCGACAAGAAGATCGATAACTACGTATTTACGGAGGGTTAGAGGCTCTCCATCTCAGAAGTTAGTGTCAGTTTACGACATGAGTCTCGGGGATCCTCTGAGAAATGTCGTGGTGGGGCGGGAGGGAGTTTCATGACCTTCCGATCATTTTGAACCCTCGATCACCGGTGTGCTCGCTTAATGTGGTCCCGAGACCGGTCTGAAGGCGATTGCTCGCTATCTTAGACCAAGCTGTCCCCACGAGGGGTCAACTCGCGGTCTGGACCACCGCCCCTACGCAGTATGCATTGAATCATTAGCTAAAATGCTTCCTGAGATCCGATTACAGCCTAATTTTCGGTTTAGTTGGTTGGTCAGCTGCTTGCTGATTACATCTCAAGTACGATAGATACTCCCATGCTATCAGCGCAGAGTTACTTACATCCTCATCGTTATCTTGAATCGCTTTCTCCAATTGTGGGAGAACGGCGTCGTCACCTATCGAACTCAACGCGACGGCAGATTCGTGCCTGACAATGGGACTTTCATCATTCAACATGGCGGCTACGAGCGCTGAAACAGCTGACTTGTACCCAAGCTGACCCAACGTGAACGCAGCTTCGTGCCTTGTGAGAGGACTATAATCTTCCTTCAACACTCTGCACAATGGTGGCACAACACGTTCATCACCCACATGTTCAAGCATGCACACGGCATGAACGCGTAGTAGCAACGGTAGTTCCTTCGAATTCTCTAAGAAGGAAACGAAATAGGAAACATCCTTCCGTTCAAATGCTTCTTCGAACATTTTCAGTGTACTGTAATCTTCTCCCTTCATCTTTTGTTGATCCAAAACCGTCACTAGGGTTTTGACGCCGTCTCAATTGTATTGATAAAGATTGTTTGACACCAATCAAACATGGGCAGGAACTACAATTTTTTAAACATCAACCTATGCTTACCTGCTGGTTGAATCGACCTTCTAGGCGGTAATCTCGTGCAGCGATCATCAGAAAGAGTGGGTGCCAGCATCTTCGATGCCGCATCTGCTCCAGTCCGACTACAGATTCTGCGACTGCTATCTACCAAAGGCTCGCTTCAGTACACAGAAATAATGTTCCAACTGAAATTGGATCCTGTTCGTGATGCAGGAAAATTCGTGTATCACCTCAAGAGCCTAACTGGCGTGGGATTAGTGTCGCTTGACAAGAAGAGCAAGAAGTACGAAGTCACTGAGCTCGGACGGATGATCGTATCTTTTGCGCGAGATATGGATGAGTATGTGAATGTCAAACGGGGTAAATTGTACGTCCGAACTTCGAAGCTTGCTATTGAGGAGTTCCACCGGAACAGGATTTCTCGATCACTTGTCGTCGAAGCAGGCGTGCCCCAACAGATCGCTGACGAAATCGCAGCAGAAGCAGAAGATCGTCTAATACGGTTGAAGACAGTATATCTTACGGCGCCCCTAATTCGCGAATTCGTTAACGCCATCCTAATCGAAAAGAAACTTGAGGAGTATCGACACAAACTCACGAGGCTGGGCCTGCCCGTCTATGACGTCGCCCAATTAATACGCGAAACAGGAGAGAAACAGCTAACCGCAGATTACGTATCACGCTACTCCGCTAATGCAGTTCTCTCCGAGTACGCCATACTGAACTGCATCCCACACAAGATAGCTGACGCTCATCTTTCTGGAGCGATACACATTGCAAATCTAGAGAACTGGATCCTTAAACCAAATGAGATAATTCACGATTTACGATACTTCTTCGGGAACAGTTTTCGCGGCATGCCTCCCCCTGAGACTTTCGAGGGAGCACTTGCGTTGCTTGGAAATGTCCTAGAAAGTGCATCGCGAGAAGTCTCCGGTGAACAGACGGTAGAATACTTCAACACATTCCTTTCACCCTACGTCAGGGGTAGAGCACTTGACGATATCACGAAGCAACTCGTCTACTTATTCACCTCCATGCGGCGTGAGTTAGTGTCCGGAAATCCACAACAGAGCTTCTCGATCGTAATCGACCTTGATCTCCCTGAATTCCTCGCTAAAGAAAATGTAGTTGGCCCGGGAGGAGGATCATACTCAGATTATGCGCATGAAGCCTTTCAATTAGCAGAAGCCACAATTGATGCGTTCGCAATCATATCACGGGCAGTCCATGTGCTCCTACCGCATCTCATAGTCCGAATCAATAAACGGACAATGAACGATGAACGAAATAAGCGAGTTATCGAGAAAGCCCACGAATTGGCGGCTACTAGAAGCATCCCGTACTTCGAGCTCAGTGGGAACGAGAAAGCAGTCTACTCGGCTACGGGGCTGAGATTGACTGATGATTGGACTGGGGAATGGGAAGCTGATTGTGTCCGCACCGGCAGTATGGACTCGATCTATCTCAACTTACCTAGGATCGCGTACGAAGCTAAGAAGAGCGATGAAAAATTCTTCATGCTAATGAAGGAGACGGCGCTTCTCACCACAGAGGGGTTTAAGGCAAAACGTAAGTTCGTCACTGACAGGCTAAAGCAGCCGCTACTTCCACTTCTCGCAGGAAACAGCGGACCTGTCACCTACTTCTACGACAAGAACGCCACTTACAACATGACTTTCGTAGGGCTCGCGGAAGCCACTGAATTCCACGTGGGCAAACGGCTCGACCAGGATAGGGGTGCGATGGAATTTGCACTCAAGATCCTGAGAGAACTATCGAAACTCACAGAGACCGTGTCAGAGGAATCTGACATGCGGATAACTGTTTCACAGAGACCCGGCGACGAAGCTGCAGGCAGACTCGCAGAGTTGGATATAGAGGAGTACGGAAGGGCACTCGTGATAGCAGACGGAAACCGCGGGCCCCTATACTACTCAGACATGCCTACGATACCACTTTCGACTAAAATCACAGGAGAAAACAGAATATCGGCGGAGGCGCAACTCCAGGCTGCGATGCCTGGCGGTCATTTGAACGTGCTCTGTGTCGCTCCTGGTTGCTCTCCATCCGATTTAATCGGGTTCACTCGTAGCGCATTAGCATCAGGGTGTCAGTTCCAGACATACAGCGGCAATTACTCTTCCTGTAACGCATGTAACGATACGGAATCCGGTGTCGTTCCTCGCTGTAGCAAATGTGGTTCCGATAAGCTGACGTATCTAGGTCGATCTTCGTATGGCCTTTTGCCATTCAACCTATGGCCAGAAGGTAAGAGAAGAAACGTTGACAAAAGAATCACGTACTCCCCCTTAAGCTAAACGAGTTAGTTAACTCGGTTCTCGTTTCTCTTCTTCGAGTAGATGTCTCACTTTTTCAACGAAGGCAAGGTACTCGCACAGTATGTTCTTGCCCATCGGAGTCAAATCATACAAGTCGTCGTCCAGTTCATTGATCAACTTGTGTGTTCGAAGCAAGGGAACATTTTCGTAGATCAGTTTCGGGTTGATATCTTCTCTGAAATGTCTTTTCCCTTGCGGCTGTTCCAGTAGGGGTAGAAGCATCTTGACCCGTGTCTCATTAGTTAGCACATCCATCAATTCTAAGACTTCTCTGAATGCCCTTTCCAATCCGCGATCACGCCAATTTAGGTGCTCTATAACGAATTTTCCGGTGTTGATGGCACTATGGAACTTAGAGTCGATCGGGTCCGCATTAACCTTGAACGGGTAGACGACAACTGCTTTTGAGTTCTCCGATTCATCT